>Ga0115557_1000592_pt1 | contig 25296 bp, 17 predicted proteins | sample COGITO_mtgs_1104_FD_87280 | JGI IMG/M metagenome (GOLD analysis project Ga0115557, IMG submission 87280) | Pelagic marine microbial communities from North Sea - COGITO_mtgs_110421 | ecosystem: Environmental > Aquatic > Marine > Epipelagic | place: Germany:Helgoland, sampling site Kabeltonne...
GGAATGTGGAGGGAGTCAAGTATGCGAGCACGGTCGTCAACGCAGTCAGTGCAGGGAGTGTGGAGGGGCATCAGTATGCGAGCACGGTCGTATACGCAGTAGGTGCAAGGAATGCAAAGGGAGTAAAAAAGGCGTCAACGCAAGAAGTGCAAGGAATGTGGAGGGGGATCAATATGCGAGCACGGTCGTCAACACAGAAGGTGCAAGGAATGTGGAGGGGGATCAATATGCGAGCACTGTCGTCGACGCAATCAGTGCAAAGATTGTGGAGGGGCATCAATATGCCATCACGGGTGTCGACATAATCAGTGCAAGGATTTTGGTGGGAGTCAAATATGCAAAGGAGTAAAAAATGAAGCTAATGGAACTGAGGATGAGAAGCATGCAGTTGCTCTTGCTTACTTCTCAACAGACAGCTCTATTTCGCTAGAAGTTGGTATTTTTCTGCAAACGATGAAAACGATGAATGCTTCCGGGGGTGATGGAGTGAAAGGTTTGGTAGGATACATATTGGAATTCATTGTTAAACGTAAGGAACGACTTGAGTCTATAAGTTTATTTTATGAATATCTTCGAGTATATTTAATAATCGGTTATGGCTTTTTGCCATTCATCGCTATGGTTTTTTTTGTTGCCGAGAGTGCTGCTCTAAAATGTAAACGTAAATTTTCTACTAATTATTCATCGCTGCATCTGCTGTGGTTTGAGCAGTTCTCATTAACTTGCTGACGACCAGATCACTGATCAACACACTGCTCCTCCGCCTGTGGGTACTTGCTCGCTCCTGATAACCACCGATTCCAACGATTTTAGGTTGCTCCTTTAGATTTGAGACATTATCGTTCCTTTCATCAGAACTGTATCCGCTGGAGGAAGAACTCCATGACGAATTACTTGTGCTGCTATCACTATCATCATCACCACCACCGCCATATCCTCCCTTGTTATCACCTTCTCCAGATTTTCTCGAAAGGTTATGCTTGCTAAACTTTCCAAACAAACTCCGGCGACGGCTACTAGCCTCGGGAACGAGCAAGCTACTCTTCCTCCGCTGTATGACTTTCTTCTGGAACGGACTCAGCTTCGATGAGATGATATCTTTCTCGGCCTTAACCGCGTCGCTTTCCTCCTGTGCAACTCTAGTCGTAACACTGCTGTTAAATGTTTCAATAGCAATCAAACCCACCAGCGAAGCCTTTCTGTGCTTGTGCTTGGGACTGTGTTTGGGACTGTGATTGTGCTTGTGATGGTGGTGGTGCCCGTGTTTATGCTCGGGCGAAGGAACATGATACTTTCTGGGGTGAAACTTCCCCCCTGTCATATCCACTAATCTGTCTTGAGCGTCGTGGATAATATCTTGTTTGTGGACCTTCTCCATCACCTCCTCACTGTGAAGCAACTTCTTCGCAGCTACTCTATCCTCGTGCTCCAGTTTATTCTCAATGTAATCTGCCTCCTCATTCTCCACCTCCAATTCTGAGTAGATCGGGTCACTACTAATAACGAAGTCGCGGTGAAGCTCTTCTTGGGTCCTTTTCATATCCGCCATGCGATCCCTGCTCTTCTTAGCCATCGCGAGGCGTTTCATCGACGCTTCCTTGGCATTATCGACATTGGTGGCGTCATCCTCAACCACATACAAGCTATTCACCCTCCTCTTGCCGCTCTTATCGAGCCCATGCCGCCTCTTCCACGTCCTAGCCTCCGACTCTGCTACCCCCTTCTCAACTAAAACGCACATTTCATTCTCAATATCAATTGACTGTAGCATTTTGTAGGCGTCATCCGCCTCGAACCCAAACTCAAACATGTATTCGCGTCCGACTCCTATACCAGCAGCGATTGCGACATTTGCAAGGAGCTGACGAGGGGGCTTACCGGTCTCCAAAAGTTGCTTTGCGTCGTTTGCCGTCATATCCCTCACGCTAGCGAGCTCGCGTTTGCGCTTGCGCTCGGCAAAGGAGGCCAGCTTGGCTCTGTATTCTCTCCGTTTATTGAACAAGAATTCGGCTAAAAACTCATTTTTGACCTCTTCTGATGCTTTCCTAAGCTTAGCTTTCTTTATCGCAGATCTCAAGCCGACTTCAATAGTTTTCATGACATTTCCGCCACCCCCGGCGAGCTTCATCCGGTCCATGATTAACATGTGGTCACCTCCACCCTTGTGAGAAGCGAGCTTTTTGTTCACCTCATTTCCTTCATAAACTTGAATCGTCTTGTCGTCAACGGTCCTATGGCCAAACTTTGCCGCCTTCTTCTCGTCCACGAGCATAAACCTGTGGCTGTGGAGCTCAACCTCGATTGCCTTACGCCGATTTGCGTCCTCTATCAGCTCTTTACGTTTCGCCTTGAAATTAATATCTTCACAGCGCTGCCAGAGAAGCTTAAGAAGATGGATACGGGCCTTGGTGCACAGTATAAATCCACGCCATATTCGCTGGCACTGTTGAACTCTCAACACAAAAGAATGCATGATCCACTTGATAGGAGCGTCATTTGCGTTCAGAAGAAAATGGACAATTATATTTGCCGCTCCTCGTAATCGTCGTGCTCTCCAAGCGTCAATAAAACGGCAAACGAACTTCCGCAGGTTGACCACGGCTTCTCGGAAGCGCTGACCCATTTTAATGTTCTTTCGGGCCCTGTAGAGGCGTTGTATTTTTCTGGCAGAATCGAGAATACGTTTCTTTGCCTGGAGACTTCCTTCGCCCGTTGTTGCGCGCAGTTCCCAGCCCCTCATCTTCGCAGCTAGCACCACTATCTTCAACAAAAATTTAACCCGCGCTTGCTTGTCTGATAATTGCTGGGCGCGCCCACGCATCTCCTCTTCACGGCTCTTCTTCTGCTTCTTCTTAATTAGTTGCTGCGTCTTCTTGTCCTCCATCTTGATATGGTTCAGCCACTCTCTTACTTTTCTGCTATTTTCCTCCTCGATTATTCGTTGCTTTTCCAGAAATATTTCCCTGCGAAGCTCAACATCCATGTGCTTTTCCATCTTTTTGATCTTATCAACATCCTTGCAATAATAATTGCATTTGACCCGTTCCACATTGACCATAACGGCGTCAAACTCCCGTTCACCAAACGCCTTCTCCTTCTTCTTGAGCTTAGCTTTTTCGATTCCCTGAAGGAGCTCCTCCACCAGCTCCGGAGCAGACCGCAAGTCGTTCAGTACGGTCTCTATCGCTTTGTTCTCTTTCGTCTGCTTCAAGGTGGTTGTGACGGCTTTTTTCCTCAATTTCGATTTGGCAATGTCTTTCGCCGTGAGGGTACGCCGCGGAGCTAGGTAAGACTCGCGTCCGGATAAGGAGTTAATCATAGCGCCCGATATGGTCCGAGACTGCTTGCGGAACGTTTTCTTTTCGTCCTTGTCGTCATCTGGGGCAGAGGGCTGGGGAGGAGATGAAGAGGCAGAAAATATTCCATTGGCGGTGAAGCTTACCGCTTTTCTTCGGTCGGGCGTTAGTTTAGAGACTGTCCGCATACTTTCCGGAGAACCAGGGCTCGTATACATAATGTCTTCCATCATTCTGTCCACAGTGTCCGCCATGATTGCTGAAGACCTTTTGCCCTGAATTGCCTGGTGGTCTATCTCCTTCTCACGTTCTAGATATTCGTACTTAATAATCCTCCGATTTGCACGAACAACCGCTCCAGGTAAAATCTTCGATTTTGTTGGCTTTCGGGGGTTTAGGACAGAACTAGTCTGCACATCATCAGTCCTTTGTTTCTGTTCATGAGTCTCTGCAGCAGTTTCTAGCCGTAGCGCCAGGCTATCATGATGACGGTGCCATTCAGTCAGCTCTGCCTTGCTGAAGAAAACCATTCAACGGCTTTAAACAGTTTGTTTGTATGATTTATGGAAGCTGGAAGCAATTGAAAAAGAAAACCACCCGGGCACCGGGCATAAAAAAGCAATGGAGGTGTTCGAGAGAAATAATAAGAGGCAAATGGGATTGATAATTCGGGGAGAAAGTCTCTCTACGGCGAAATTAATAAGAATCTTGCGGTAAAGCTGAGGAGTTAGGGTTTTGAGCTTTGCCTTTCTTCGAACTTTTTCTCAACTTTTTTGTTCCATGTTTCTGGCTTTTAAATATTTACTAGAAATTTAGAATTCCTTTTTTGGGGGGGGGGTTGCGGCCGATGTTATTTCCACCGTGAGGCGTTAGAATTAGAAGTAAAAAAATTGAAACCTCCTTATGTGTTCGTGTGTCTAAAGTACCAAAACGCAAAAATTCTCGCAATTAAATCAAAAGAACAAACTATAAATTTCATTCGCCTTTCACCACAGCTTGCCCAAGTCGAAAGGCTCACCGTGCCCACTCCCCCTCTGGACGAAATACATCACGCCGATGGCTACGATCGCGATGACCAAATTTACAACATCATCGCTTCCCCTTTTTTCGGCCTTCTTTGCTGCCACGCTTCCGCTTCGGCTTTCCCCAGCAAAACTCGATTCTCTTTCTTTCACGGGAATCAATCTCATGAAGAATCCGAGAGGAATGCTCAATGCTCCCAAGAAGACGGTGGATGCCCACTCGTCCTCCGTCAGTGGAACCGTCTGAGTGTAATTGCCTCCGAATTCAATGATGAAATACTGCCCGATTCCAGTCACAGCAATGATGGCAATGAAAAAGGGGTTTGAGGCAAGGGAGGCAAAGGGCTTGAAGCTGTCGCCAATCTCCCTGGCGTTGAACTCGTTGAAGATCTGGCACATTACAAAGCTGTTGAAAATGAGGGTGAAGTGCTTCACTCCTCCATCCTCGCAGCCGAAATGGGCAGCGCCGTCCTTCAGCATCCAGCTCAACAAAATGAGCTGGTAAAGAGATTGGCAAAGGATATTTCGCCACATGGGGAGAGAGATCAGGCCACTTTCTCTTTTGTAGGGCCTCCTATTTAGCAGAGAGAGTGTCGGCGGTTCTGTACCAAGGGCAAGCGCCCCCATAGTATCCATGATCAGATTCACCCACAGCATCATCACGGCATTCAGAGGTGGTTTGTAGCCACAGACAGCACTAACAAATGTGATAGTCAGTGCAACGACGTTCACAGTCAGCTGGAATTGCAAGAATCTCCGAATGTTATCGTAGACGCTACGCCCCCATAGTACCGCCTTAACGATGCTCCCGAAGTTGTCGTCCATGATGATGATGTCACTGGCATCCTTGGCTACATCGGTCCCACTGATTCCCATTGCCAATCCCACATCTGCAGCCTTAAGAGCCGGCGCGTCGTTTGTTCCGTCCCCAGTAACACCGACAACCTCACCCCCACCGCTTAAGTGTTGCACTAAAGCGTGCTTATCCTCGGGAGAGCTCCTTGCTAACACCTGTAACCTGGGAAGAACTTTGTCAAGCTCTTTTTTCGAGAGATTTCTGAAATCAGCGCCTACCATTGCGACGCCCTCGCCAACGCCGTCTGGAGTAGTCGTCAAGATTCCAGCCTCACGCGCGATCGCGCAGGCGGTTGTCAAGTTATCTCCCGTCACCATCCTGACCATGATGCCAGCCTGTTGACAAGTCGCAACGGACGACACGACGTCGGGACGAAGAGGGTCACAAATACCCACAACACCGAGCAAAGTGAGGCCTTCCTCGATTTCCCCTGCATCATCAATGCTGTGAACGTCCACTACATCTTCTACGCTCACTTTCTCCGCCATGGCGACGCACCGCAGCGCCTTCTCTGCATAACGCTGGATGAGTGCGGAGTACTGTTTCCTCTTGGCAGCAGAAAGGTTGACTATCTTCCCATCAGCAGTCTTTAGAGTAGAGCAGCGCGCCAGAACGTCCTCAGCAGCGCCCTTGTGGAAGAGAGTCCAACTGCAACTATTCCCCAGATTACTACTGACTGGAGAGCCATTTTGGGTGGTATAAGAGCCCGTATCTGTCTCCACAATCACGCTCATTGACTTCTTGCTGCTGTTGAAGGGGAATAGACGGCCACCTCCTAGAGAACCAAAGTTCTTTGACGACCGAATCGGTTTGTAGTCGAAGCCTGATGCAGACAGACACAAGAGGAACGCACCCTCAGTCGCACTCCCGACGATTGCCTTGTTGTCCTCGCCAGCCAAGCTCGCAGTGGAGCAGGTGGAAATGAGGTCGACGACACTTGCCAGTGAAGAGGACGAAAGCGACGAAGACGGAATCTTCCCGTCCTCGCTCTCAACCTCACAGTAGACTCCATCGACGACGGTCATTCGGTTTTCCGTGAGGGTCCCAGTCTTGTCGCTGCAAATGTTCGTAGCGTTCCCCATGGTTTCGCAGGCCTGAAGGTGTCGGATTAGATTCTGATCTGCGAGCATTTTCTTGGTCGAAAATGCAAGAGAAATAGTGACAGCTAGGGGCAGACCTTCAGGCACCGCCACGACGACAATGGTGACTGCAATGATAAAGGCATCCAGGGCGTGTGTGAAGACGCTCGTGTCCTTCAAATAGGGAGGCTTTACGACAATGTGGATGAACATCATTGCAATGAATGTTGCTGCAGCGGCAGCCATGCCTACATACCCGATAGTGGCCGCCATATCATCTAACTTCTCTTGAAGTGGAGTCTGACCGTGCTCAACCACAAGTTTGCTCTTGATCACGCCCCACTGACTTCGTTTCCCGACAGCAATGACAACTGCCCTGGTGCTGCCATTCATGACAGTGCAACCGCTCAGAAGGAAAGGGTCATTCTTGATGTCTTTCGGAAGATCCTCTGGCTCACCGGTGAGAGACGACTCGTTTACAGAGAGATTGTCCGACGATAACACCACACAATCAGCGGGGATGCGGTCTCCACTCTCCAAAGAGACAACATCGCCAACAACCAACTCAAGAGTGCTCAAGTACTGCGTAGATCCATCACGGATGACCTTGACGTCGATGTCGTCATTGACAGCCGACAACGAACGGAATTGGACCTCCTTACTGTAATCATTGCAAGCAGTCACGACAGCTACGATAAGCACAGCCAGGAGAATCGCCACTCCTTCCACATATCCAGAAGAAGGGTCATCATAAATCCCAATCACAAGGGACACCACAGCAGAAACCATCAGGATCTGCACACAAAGATCATCGAAAGAGTCCACGAAAAAAGTTAGCCAGGTCTTCATGGGGGGAGAAGCCACCTCATTCTTCCCAAACTCTTCTGCACGCTCTGACACAGTGTCGGACTTGATCCCATTCGTCGATGAAGTAGAAAGAAGAAGGGTGAGGTGTTGCTGCGAGCCCATATCGTTCAGAGCCACAAGGTTGGAGGATGCAGCCTGCGGGACGTTCAGTGTCGACAGCAGCTGGAGTGTCTCACTCCTCTCGTTGGCTGTCTCATCATCATCCATGATTTATTTGAGAAACGAAAAGGGGTCTTAGGACTTAATCACAAAATCGATCGAAGAGCTCTACCTATCTGATTTACCAATGAACGACAAAGCTAGTATTATTTAGCAGGATTTAATTGGAGCTGCGTTTGTTGCGTTGCTCACATTTTTGCAAGACCACGAGCGAGGCGACGGGGGACGGGACCACACAATTTTTATGAACTAACAGCTAAATCAGTCATGGTAGGTAAAAATACTCACAGGCCTATGTTCTCTAGTTACATACCGTGCTATTTGGGGCAATTTTGTAAATTATTTGTCAAAAACTGCGAAACTGAGCAGTGTTTCGTGGCATCATCATTGAACCCTTTCAGGAGTACTACAAACTATTTGACAACGAAACACGACATTGTCCAAGTTCAAGGGCCTATGATATGATATGCGCGAAAGAATGATCGGCTAACAGGGGAAAATTTCATCTTTGTCCCTCCTGGGGGTGGTGTGTGTTGATTGGACGCGCTTTGACTAGCAGAGCCCATCTGACGCCCCCTCTTACTGTTTCATTCCCCCCGCACGCATCGCCAATCACATAACTAACCCCTCCACGTTCTCCAACGCAACCCACTATACCACCTAACTGACGTAGCCATCCCAGAAAACCTTCAGGATCAAGAGAATCCTGGCCAAGAAGGCCAAGCAGAACTGCCCCCTTCCCCAGTGGATCCGGCTGCGTACGGGCAACACCATCCAGTATAACGCCAAGAGAAGGCACTGGCGACGCACCAAGCTGAAACTGTAGAAGTTTCGTTTGGCTAGCAGGTGGAGAAGGGAGAGATCTTGTTGAGGGAAGAAAGTAAAACGCCAAGCGTGAAAAAAGAAGGGGATAATAAGACTTGAAAGAAGAGGGAAAGTTAGTCTTGATTTGTCTTCATTTGTCGTTTTATGCTATACATTTATAATGCACCGGTTTATCACAAGAAAAGTGGGGGTTTCCACATTTCTCTTCGGCCCAATTTTCCATACCCCACTTAGGCTGCCACTTCTGAATTGTTGACATCGCGGTAGAGCCAATGATATGCGCATATGACAAAATTATCGAGCGTTTCGGAGAGTTAAACAAATCGCCTTTCAGAGAAAAGGGATTAACCTGCTCCATTTTTTATACTCCATATATTGTGAGAGAGGATGGAAATAGAAGGGTACAGAGGGTCGAAAAGTGTCCAGAATCGCGACCTTGCGCTGATATCTTCACTTCACGGGGACTCGCGCGTTTGTAATACGTGAAATCGGGATAAAATCGCTTCATTGGAGTTTTTTGAAGCCGTGAATTTCGCACTCCCAACTTCGGACCAGCACTCTTTCCCACCACTCAGTTTTACCCTAGCAAGCTCAAATAGTAATAATGGTGAGTAATTTTGTGATCTTTGCGACAAGCTGCTCTCGTGATATCCGTGAAATGTGTTATGAGCTTTTCTTGTGGAATGCAAGGCTGTAAATGGCTGATAACGCCTTTTACAGGGGCGGAGTTGTTAGGGGCGATTGCTCTACCTGAATGGTAGCTGCACGATTCCTGACCTCGTAATGACTCCATCTCTGTCTCAACTGGCTGTGTGCACGCTTTTGACTGCATCTCTTGGACGAAACCCCCACACATGGGACTTTGATTTGGCCCAAATAACATGGGTTCCTAAGGATGAGGCCTCAGGATCATGTTGAGGTCAATGGATCACTTTTTAGACGCGGCTCCTGCCACTTCTTGCATGTTACTCCCGCTCGAAAATGCTTTTATCCCGTATAATGTCTTCAATGCCCCAAACGCACCAGCCCAATAACTACCTCAACCCGACTCCAAACTTTTGCTTGAAATGGGATGTTTTCGCTCGTATCTGCGGAATGTAATTCTACCTGCACTTATTTTATATAGTATTCCTACCACTAACAAGAAAATTACTTCAACTAACCTTCCACAACAGCCCTCACAGAAGACCTTTAAGATCAAGAAGATCCTGGCCAAGAAGGCCCGGCAGAACCGCCCCCTTCCCCAGTGGATCCGGATGCGAACGGACAATACCGTGAAGTACAACGCCAAGAGAAGGCACTGGCGACGCACCAAGCTTGGTCTCTAATTTTTACATGCTTAATGAAGAAATAATGACCCCCCGCTAGGTTGCAGAAAAGCTGCGTTCTTGTCTTCTTTATTTCCTCTTATCAACCAAGTTAATGTTCGCACGCAAAATTCTTAATCGAACACTCGCGCACAAGCGGAAACAAAAAAAACATATTAGAAAAATTGATTGTCTAACTGCTTGCTCTCACTTATTAGGACTTTCTCACTACCCTCACCCTCCTAATTTGAATTTACACACTAGCAACTGTATCCAAGCCGCCGCTGGTCGTAGTTTGGCAGCTGCCACTGCTGGCAAGGGAATCGTCGCTGGAGAGAAGTTGCCCGGCATTTTTGTTGCGTTGTGGGACAGAGAGGGTGCTGTTAAGGTTCCTTGCGCCGCCGCCACTGCTGTTTTCTGGTTGGACTCCTGGCTCCGAGCCTGACCCTCGCGTATACTCCACATTTCTTGGACTCCTGCCATTACCCCTACCTACATCATCCCCAATCACAAATTTCTCATCTCTCACAGGACTAATAGCAGACATGTCATACCGCACGGGATCAGTGTTCCCTCCAAACATCTGGCCACCTTCTTCGTCTTGAAAGTCAACAGAATCATTCAGAGGATCGGAAGAGGGAGAAGGGGAAGTCGGAAGTTCTAGGCTGTGTACATTAAATTAGTGTTGAAATATCTCTTACTACCAGCTGCAAATGGCAATAGCCCACTCACCCCTCTGTCAGGTTTCTGCTCTTCAAATACATCCGTTCTCTCTCTCGTCGGCGGAGAATTTTGCGAATGACCACCACCAACAAGGAGAGGAGAAGGACGAGGACCAGAAAAAGGAGTAACTGTCTACCGAAGGAGGACATATAAGATTGATTGGCAAAAACGTTACAGGACAGGGTGGGAAGGGGTGATTAAAGACGTAGTGGGGAGCAGAGAGGCTCGAATCTTGATTGAAAGGAAACAAATTTGGGGGCCCCAAAACCGTCAACCAGGAGGGAAGCAACGAGGACGAGTGGTCGTGACAGGAAAAAATTCGAAAATGGGAAAAATAGCGCACAGGTTCTGCTGTTCTGGATTTTGGGACCGAACAAACTCTTGAAATTTAATACTGACCAAATATTCGTGAAAAATAGTCATGGCGACTACTCCTGCGCCAATCGCACCGATTAAGGCGCACGGGGCCGTAAAATGGGCCGCTATTGACGAGGTACGCTTCAAACAATGGAGCCCGCCATTTTGTTTCCGACGCCTTTCGAAGCGCTGTCAAGCTCAATTCTCTCTCCCCACCCCTCATCCTTACTAACAATCTCCTTGCAGTCCCTTCCTTGGTGGCCTTGTTTGACCTATACATCCTGGAGCGCTTTAACACAATCAATACCAAAGAGCAACACATCCCTCCGAGCCAAGGTGCTGCTAGCCAAAAAGAAATCAGCAAAGTCGTCTTCATCAAGGGATGAAGACAGCTCCCAAGTGATCGTTCAGTTAATACCTTCCGATATGAACGACATACGCGCAATTCCTCGCATTTCCTCCACCAAGCGTGAAAATGTGGTTGACTTCTATGACCATTACGACTCTCTATCCTCTCCACAAGCCGATAAACTTTTTGACAAGCCGCATTTTCTGAAGGGCGCAAGCATGCAGGGTGCAAAGAATATCAGCGATGCTCACCAGATTGCGATTGAGGAGACGCTTAAGATTTTGGAGCGTGAGTCAACTCCTGAGATGGCTATCAGCAGGTAAGGATGCCCTTAGCATTTGCAGACTTTTACAGAGGCAATTGGCATAATCTCGAGCGACTGCCCAAAGTGGTCTCATCTCACTAGCAACTTTTAGAAAACGTCCAACAGAAATTTACTCACTGATTCTCACTCTCACTCTCACTCTCACTCTCAAACTCAAACTCAAACTCAACGCAATTTTGACATCAACAGCGGCTATGGCGGTTTCTCCCCCTTGACAGGGGACTCACGTCGGTACTCTAATTTATCCCAGCCAGTATCGCTTGCAAACGGCCAATCTGGTTCCACTGGATCTTGGCAGAACGAGAACGCATCGGGCCCGAACCGCCGCGTTAGTTTCGGAAACAATGTCAGTTTTGATAGCGGGGAGGTGGCGAGCGTGAATGACAAAGATCCTAGTCCCTCTGCGCAGTCCCAGTCCCAGTCCCAGTCCCAGTCCCAGTCCCATTCCCAGTCTCAGTCTCAGTCCCAGTCCCAGCAGCAAAATCAACCGATACCACCACCTCCCTCCCCTCCCGACCTTTCTCTTTCCTTCCCTCAGATTTGGTCAGTCCTGACATCCTCTTCCCACCCCCCTCACAACTGGGTCTCCCTCCCCACAAGCCACCCCCTTGCTCTTCGCCTCCTCTCCAATTCCAACTTGAATACGTCCCCTCTCACGACCCACCTCTACATTCGTCCTGGCGTTGTCGACCTGGAGAAAGAATCGCTGGCTGCCACCGATACTGCCAAGAACAAGGACTGGTTTGAGACTGAGGCAAGTGTGAGATTTTTCCTCGAGTCCAAGGAAAAAGATGCCAAGGATTCCAAAGAACCGAAGGAGTCCAAGGGGTCTAAGGAGTCTAAGGAGTCTAAGGAGTCAAAGGCCGGCAGAAAAGATGACAGTGATGCTTCCGCTTCCGAGACCAAGTCAGAGGACTTGCTCTCTTGTCCACTTCAAGAACAACTGCGTTTGTTGCAGCAAATACCTCGTGAATACCTCCCTATTGTTAACGACTCGACCGTCTTCGCCCGAGAATATACCGTCCTCAAGTCCCTTGGATGGACCTACAAATACGGGGACCTTGTCTCTAATTATTACCTTCCCCCTAGCTCTGCTGGACGAAAGTGGAACGAAGTTCTCAAGAAGGGGGTGAAGAATGTTGATTATTTTGAGGAGGAAAAAGGTGTACTGGATTGGCTTCCTAATAGGGGGCGATGTGGCGACGAGGCTTCTCGCGAGGAGGCGGCAGCTGTCCCTGAAGAGGAGCTAAACGAGTCGACCTCTCGCGGTCGCCGGGGCCGAAAGTCGGAGGCCGCCAATGAAATCGCAAAGCGGGCCCGGGAAAGTGCTGAGCGCTCCCGCCAGAAAGCTGCCAAGCCCCGTCGTGTCTCTAAGAGCAACCTAACTCCCACCGATGCCCTTACCAAGCCCCAGGATCCCGCTATTCCCCTCCCTTCTACTGGGTTGGATTCTACCATGACTGACAATGATCCTTGGGATTGGAAGAGGGAGCTGTGGCCGACGCTAAAACGTGCCGGCTGGGTCTGCAAGCGAGCTCCCACCTCGATGCTGACTGCCGAGTGGCTGTACATACGTCCTGGAAGGTCCTTCAAGGAAGGGACGGAGCATGTTGACTTCTTCACTAGCACCGAAGATGTGGTGAGGTACTGTAAAACGCTGGAGCATGGCAGGGGCGAGACTGGGGGCAGTAGGGCGACGACAGCATCTGTTCGTCGCATGCTCTCCACAGGGAAGAAGAAGAAGAAGCAGCAATCGGCGGTGATGGGTGATTTTGAGGAGGAGGCAAAATTTTTGAGTGACGAGGAAATCGTTGACGAGGTCGAGGAAGAGGGCAGTATCGCCGCTGTTGGCGTCGCGCCCGCCCCCGCCTCCGCTCCCGCTCCCGCCCCCGCACCCGCCCCCGCACCCACCACCGAAAAACCTTTCAAAGAACTTTTCTCTGGCCTGAAGAAGCTTGGCTGGCGTTGGTGCAACCATCCCAACCCGCTCTCCAATGCTTACGTTTACGCCCTCCCTGGGGTGAAAAACCTCAAAAAGACAGGGGTCGAGGGGGTAAATTATTTCACCTCAGAGGACCAAGTAAGAGAGTACGTGAAGAAGAATGGGGATGACCAGAATACAGGAAAACAATCCGAAGAAAAATTACAAGCTGAAGAAAATACTCAATCGCTATCACGATCACAAGTGGAAAAGGAAGAGGCCGACAACAAGAACAACAAGCAGAACAAGTCAGCCCAAAAGGTGATCGCGAAGCACATCGCCGACGACAAGTCCGACAATGACGGGAACTCGTCTTCTGACGAGTCTAACGACGAAATGCTGGTAGAAGACGATCCCAAGAATTACTCCCCCCTCAGCAAGACCCCAGGCCCTGACCCATCTCCTACCTACTCTCCTGAGGAAGTGAGTGACATTCGCGCCGCTTGCATCGGCCTGCTTGAGGACGACTACGACTCGATGAACAACATAGAGAGGAGCGCGGCACTCATGAGGAACATTGCCCCCGACGTTGGAAGCCCCGTTAAGAAGACTGACGACTGGATTATTGTTTGGGACAAGATGAAATACACCGGCTGGTTACACCTTAACCCAGTCGGTCTCAACGAGGGAACATTCTTGATGCCAGATGCCAAGCTGCCAAAGGATGGGGGAGTCGCAGGCGAGGATTATCTTACGAGCTTCCTGGAGCTGAAGCAGTTTGCTGTGAAGTACTTCGGGTGGGATGGAGATGAAGACACGAGAAAGGCTGAAGAGGAGGAGATGGGCAGAAGGGGAAGGCGAAGGCGTGGAGAAGCTGCGGCGACGACAACAACAACAACTTCAGCAATGGCGACATCATTAACAACACCGGCACCCAAACAGAAACAAAACCAACAACAGCAATTTCAACAGAATCCATCATTTACCCAACAGCAAGACCAGAACCTGTCAACTCCCGTTCTCAGTGCCATTTCTACAATGTCTACCATCAGAGGCACTCCAGTTCAGTCTGATGATGATTGGGTGAATGTCTGGGAAAAGATGAAATTCTCGGGTTGGCTTCACCTCAACCCTGTCGGCCTTAACGAAGCCACGTACGTTCTTCCAGGCGCCCGCGCACCCAAGGAGGGAGGCGTTGCGGGAGAAGATTATTTGACTAGCGAGCTCGAACTGAAGCAGTTTGCCGTGAAGCACTTTCGGTGGCAGGGTGATGAGGCCACAAGGAGGGCTGAGGAGGAGCAGAGGGAGGGAGGGGGGAGGAGGGCAAGAAGGGGTAATAATGAAGCCTCGACCAGCAATAGCAACAGCAACTTCAACGACAAGGACAAGGACAACAACAATAGCAATAACAAAAGGAAACGATCTGAGTCGAACTCGTCATCGGCGTTGGCGAAGAAAGCTGCAACTGCTGTGGCCAAGACCGCGGCTGCAGCAACTACCACTACAACAGTCTCCAAAACAAAACCAGAACCGCCATCTCCCCTCACCAATCAGAATTTTTTCACTTCTGCTCGCTCCTCTTTACTTCCCTCCTTTACGCCATCTTCCCCCTCATCGATTCGTCCATCCGAATCCACCCAGATCTTCAAATTCCTGACAGAATCCATCCAGAATTGTGGGGCAGAATCGTCGTCACCTACCGCCAGCAATTACTACGGCAGCCTTTACATCAGCGGGAGCCCGGGCGCTGGAAAAACGGTCACGATTAAGAACGCGTGCGACAAGTGCGCTACTTGGGCGAAGGAAAACCAGGAGAGGATCATGGAAGGGCGCAGCAACAAGATCACCATGACACCGTCTTTTGCATTTGTAAACGTGGCGCACCTGGTGGATGCCAGCTCTGCCAGCGCGAGCTCCATGAGCGAAGACGCCGGTGGGTCCACGGGCAGCGCCTGCCAGCAGATCCTGTCTAAGATTGCCTCTGCTGCGAACTTACCTCTGAATTCAACCGAAACTCAGATCCGTAACAAGCTGAATCTGAACCACGGGAAGACCGGCTTTAAACAGATGGTGGTGTTGATTCTGGATGAAATCGATCTCTTGCTGAAGATTCAATCGTCTCAGGGGGAATATTTGTTGTACACGCTTTTTAGCTGGGCTTCAAACCCGTCCTTTCTCTTCACTTTTGTTGGTGTTGCAAACACAATCGATTTCCGTGCCCGATTTTTGACCAAGCTGGACAACCCTGAAATGGGAGCTGTCCCCCAAAATTGTGTATTTCCCTCTTACAATATCGCCCAAATTACTGATATTGTGAGGAACCGAGTGGGAGAGGGGGTCTTTGACAACGTCGGTCTTGAGCTCATAGCAAGGAAAGTCAGTGCTAGTACTGGAGATGCGAGAAAAGCGCTTCAACTTGCGGGAAAGAGCATCGATAAGATGCTCGAAGGGGCCAAGAAGGAAGAGCTTGAAAGTCTTCGGCTTGACCCGACTCAGGAAGGGGCAGGCAAACAGCTCACAGTGAAAATGAAACATGTCATGATGGCGGTTAAAGAGACTGGAGGAAGCAGAACCCAGGCGATAGAGGCACTACCACACACTTGCAAGATCGTGCTATGCATTGCCATGTCTCTTTGCAGCAACGAAAGTGTTGCGGCGGGCTTGAGTATCGCCCAGGGAGATCTGCATGACTATTGCCGTGGTGCTGTCGACGAGGATCTGCTGGATGACCTTAATTCGGCGGATTTCTGTGACATCCTCTCCCAGCTACAAGAGGCAGGCTTACTAGAGTTTGGGGGCCATGGGACACCGAGCCAGCAATTTGACGCCAGGAGCAACCTTGTTACCCTCTGTGTGCAGCAAATCGACGTTGAGTGCGCTATCAATAAGACGCTCTCTCAGGTGCCCTTCTACAAGAAAATCATGGACAAGGTAGCAAAGCAACACAAGTGAGCCTGGTTTGGGAAGGAAATGAAAGGAAAGGGTGGGAAAAAAGCTCTGAGGAGGATGAAGGATGAGGATGTTTGATAATAATGGGGAAATTTGATGCCCTAGTAACATGTATAATTTGAATTAGCTGCAGGTCCGTTGACAGCAAAAAATATATAAAGCTCCTTGAAACTTTCCTGTAATAATTTTAATGTACTGCGACACTAAATTTAACTGTTGATTTTTTGGCGACAAGAAATCCAGTGATGAGGTTTCACGGCACGTCACTCACATATATTCTGCCAACAAACTGACATTTCCTCCTCCAACCCAGCTATTTTTTAGCAAAGACATCGCCCAAATCGCGACAGACAGAACAGACTCGAACTCCAGAAATAAAATAGAAAGAAAACAACCCACCACAGCAGAAATATTGCTACCGACTCATTTTCGAACATTGGGGTCTCATCATGCTGTGCGGATCTTTATCAGTACCATTGTACAAGTTGAAAGGTCTAGACAAGCCGCCAGCCACAGAATCCTCTGTAGGGGTAGACGTGATTACGAAGAGAAAGAAAATTCAAACCGCCAATGTGCTTGCTTTTGTTTTGGCAATGGTCGTCAATGGAACGAGCAACTCCTTCTCCAGAAACACTCAAGCGGAGATTGCGGAGGAATGGGACGTTCGAATCATGCCTGCTGGATGGGCTTTCTCAATTTGGGGCGTGATATATTTGTTCCTCGTCACCTTTGTTGCTTATCAAGCCCTCCCTGCCAATTCAGTGAAGGAAAGGAGTAATGTGTTGATACTTGATCGAATTGGAATGACCTTTGTCCTGAACATGCTCGCAAACGCATTGTGGCTAGTCTGCTTTGGCTTCAACACACCTCTAGCATTCTTCATTGCGCTTCTCGATATTATCGCGTTGCTGGCGACGGGTGTTAAAATCATGATGTTAGCCTCTCGGGCTGAGCTGACAAAATTTGAGAGGTTTATCATCGGCGGGGGCTTCACATTATACAACGGTTGGGTGAGCGCGGCAACAATTCTGAACGTATCTTTCTTTTTGAAGTCGTGTGGGCTTGGCAAGGACCAGGAATGGGAGACTGGTGTGACGTGCTCAGTGCTTGTAGTAGGCTGGTTTGTATATTTGTTTGTTGCCTTCACAGAGATGAACCCCCTTTTTGGCCTCGTTTACATTTGGCCGCTTTTAGCCATCAGAGGGAGGCAGAAAGACTACGGTGATGTGGCCACAACTTGTTTGGTTATTATTATCGCTGATGCAATCGCTATGATTTCATTGATGCAGTACTGCAGGTCTGAGGCAAAGAAAAGCCGTCTTGACGTCAGCATTGAATCGAATTGAATGAAGAGCGTTTTAATATATTGAGCTTTCCTTTAGAAATACGTTTTTTTTCAAAGTAAAAATCTCCGCTGTTGTCGCAACCCCATATTAAAAATATTGGGGCCTTTTTTTACACTGTCATTTAGCTAAAAATAACAACTAGGCACTATGAAATCACTCTCAGCAGGCTTAAGAAGCTCCTCTAGTAAAATCGGCACCTACTAAGGCACTACGAGGCCACTCTCAGCAGGCTTAAGAAGCTCCTCTAGTAAAATCGGCACCATCTTGTCAAGATTTTTCGACACCTCATCCCTGGACTGACCCGGCTTTCCTTGAAGCTCAATATAATACTTGAATTTGGGTTCTGTGCCGCTTGCACGGAACTGTGCGCAGCAGCCGTTCTCGAAGGTTATTGTCAGCATGGGAGAAGAGGTTGAAGTAGGTAAGAGAGGCTTATTGTCAGCAGTCGTGCTGTCGTATCCGGGTGCAAGCAAATCCCTGACAGACTTGACCTTGTAGCCCCCAACGCTCTCCACATAATTGCCATTGTTGTTGATCCTATCGAAAATCACCTTGATTTTCTCACTGTCGTAGCAAAAGAAGTAACCATTGTTGGTCACGAATTCTCCGTATTTATCGTAGAGGGACTGCATGTGATCAGTGAGCTGCTTTCCACTAGCGTACACGGTGTGCGCAAGCTCTGCAAAGACGCCCATGGCCGAGATCCCGTCTTTGTCCGTAATGACATCGCCACAACAAAAGCCAATAGCTTCCTCGTACCCGAAAAGTACCTTGTAATTTGCGGCTTGGAGCTCTCTCATTTTGCTGCCAATCCACTTAAAGCCCGTGAGGGTCTCCTCAAAACGAAAACCCTCGCGATCTGCAATCGCGCTCAGCATTTTGGAAGAGACAGCCGAGGCGACCATTGCGAATTGAGTTGATGTCTCCTGCGTTGGCGTTGGCGTTGGCGTTGGCGTTGGCGTTGGCGTTGGCGTTGACTTGCCTTCTTCTTGCGACTTATTCCGCGTCTCCCACAGCCACATGCCAAGCATCACCCCAATCTGATTCCCATGAAACGTCGTCCACTTGCCCGTCACTCTGTTCTTTTCTGCGACAGCAAGTCTATCTGCATCCGGGTCGTTTGCAAAGATTAAGTCGACGCCAACACTGTCGGAAAATGTCTTTGCCAGGTCAAGAGCCCCCTTCTCCTCAGGGTTTGGGAATTTAACGGTAGGGAAAGTGGGATCAGGAGAGAACTGGGACTCAACCTCCTCGACACCAACCAGGTCGAATTGTTGGAAGCTTCGTCGCGCAAAGTAGCCCCCGACACCATGCATGGCAGTGTAGGCAAACTTCGGGGGGGGGATCTTGTACTCCGAGAGTACAAGATTCAGATTCGAAATAGCATTAGTTTTGAGATTTTCGGTAATTGCGCCAAAGTATTCCTCAGTAATACTCAAAGTCAGGTCCTGCGAGGGAAGTATTCGGTCGAGGCAGTTCTTATCATATAATTTCCAAGGTTCAAGGTTGGCGAGAATGTGGGCAGAAATGTTGGCATCATGGGGGGGGATAATCTGGCAGCCATTGGACCAGTAGAGTTTGTAACCATCATCTTCTTTAGGGTTGTGAGATGCTGTAACCATTATTCCTACGGAACACCCCAACCTGGTAGTAGCAAAAGGGACTAGAGGAGTCGCCACAATGGGGGACAAGAGAATGCAAGGGATGTCGACATAGTCAAACACAGCCTTCGTTATCTTCGCAAACTTTTCGCTAGATAGATCCAACTCATCGTTGCAACGGTGGTCGTATCCTACAACAACCTTAAGATCAGTAGTTGCAGTTTGCGCAGACGACTTAAGCTCATTGAGGTACCGTGCAATACCCTGAGCAGTCTGGTAAACTGTGACGTCGTTCATGTTCAGCGGGCCAGCACTCATCTTTGACCGTAATCCCGCAGTACCAAACGCTATCCGGCCCTTATTGAATGCTGCATCCGCTTGTTCTTCTGTGAGTGCAGAAGTCAAGGCCTTTGTCTTTGGATTAGGGTCAATTGAAGCCCAATCTTTCGCTAACTCCATTTTGTGTTCACAAAGGTGACAAAGGTGAGGTGATCGAAAATTACTCAGATGTTCCAAAGAATACGAAGGTGTAGGGTGGAAAACAAGGTTTTGGCAGAAAAGAAGAAGCTTTGGGTCTTTTTTCAGACTCCAAGAAGGAAGTCATCCTGACCGTTTCCTAACTTAAGGGTCTAGGTAAGTATTGGAAGACTACTCAGAGATCTTTAGGTGAAACAAAACTTTCCTAAACACCCGTCGTTGAGGAGAATTACTCCTGGATATTGTTTTTGGCGACCTCGTTTTCGGGTGGGATGTGCCTCCCCACGTTGGATTGAAAAGTTCTAACCCATTCAAAATGTCGTGTCTACCTCTTGAATCAGTGGTTGCGTGTGTTATGGACCACCCCACCCCGAACAGCAGTGGCCAGGGGACCTCAGAGTTTGTTTCTGAATCCACTACCACTCCGCACTCAGTTTTTAGCAGCACACAGCAGCAGCAGCGCCCAGTTAAGGGCGGTACTGGCTCTAGTTGTGGGATAAATAACGTCTATGGAGGTGGTATTGACGGTGATGATGGCAGTGGCATTGACTGTGGTAGCAGTAAAGGCAGCAGTGGAAACAATAATGGGGGAAAAGGAGGACTGAGAGTATCTCGTTATGCAGAGGGCCGAGTCGATCTTAACGGCCGGGCGATCCAGAGTTACTCTGATGGTGAGCTCCCTCCCGGGGGGAACGGGAACGGAAACGGCAGAAATGGCGGCAGGCTTTCCAAGAAAATCAAGTATGGGAGGAAGACAGCTGGGAGAACCCCTTCCTCTTCAACAATTAACAGCGAAGGAGCGAGAGCCACGACTCCGTCATTTGGAAAAGCTTCTGTCGACGGTAGCAAGAAAGAGGTCAGGGAGAAAGGTGGCGAAAACACAGAGGGCAACACCTTTGGTACAGACATTGGAAGCTCTACCAAGAAGGATCCAGAGGAGAAATCTTCAAACGAAGCCCCAGGAAACACTGCGAGTACATCAATTAACGAAATTAGGAGTAGCAATATAAGCACATCTATGAATTCTATTCACAATTACGTCCGAGGACCACAGCTATCGGCGCCTGGTTGCTCTTTTGGACTTGCCAGTTGTAACGCCTTGATTCCAGGGGAATGGGGCGATGGAGACAGGAATGGAGGAAAGTTGGAGGGAGAGAGGGGCTGGAAGATACCAAGCGACGAGAAGGGCGGTGCGAACGATCCTCCCATGATGAGGAGAATCATCGCCGGTGTTGATCGTCCAATAGCTGTCACATTTGCAGCCAACAGCACTGCTGACAATAGCACTGCTGACAATAGCACTGCTGACAATAGCACTGCTGCAGCTACAGCACCGAACACAGTGAACAAGAACTCCTTCAAATATGTATTTGGGCTCAGCAGCACAATCGCATCGTCGCCCTCGTCAAAACATTCATCGTCATTGGTCACAACACCGATGGTAACACCGATGGTAACAACGCTTGTCCAGACGACGGATCCCAGACCTCCCAGTCCCTTTGACCCTTCTTTGACGGGGCACGCTGATGTAATCTCGCGCTGCTTCTTCTCTGGCTACCTCCCAACGACTGATGTTATCTCCTCACTTTCACTCGTCTCCAAGGCTTACCGCGAAGTTGCGCGCACGACTGTGAAAAAGCTGGATCTCAAGAGTTTGTATGTCGGTGTTGGCAGCTGCCGCGCTGCGTTCGATACATCTCCAAGGTTGGAGAAGACCATCTTGGGCTCCGTCCTGACTCGCTTTGTTAATGTATCCGAGCTTTTCCTGGATTATTGTGCAGGGATAGAGGATTCATGTTGCGTTGTGATCGCCTCTGCTCTCTCCCATTCGCTCTCCACCCTTTCTCTCCGCGGCACTGATGTAACTGACGCCGGCGTCAAGTCAATCGTTTCGTGCAAAAATCTCACGAGTCTAGACTTGTCTAAATCCACGGTCAGGCAGTCTAGTATGGTGACCAATGAGGGTGTTAAGGCGATTGCGAGGGGAGGACTGAGGAAGCTCAGGTTTCTGGGGACAGGCTGGTGCAGGGGGGTTGGGGGAGATGGTGTGGAAGGGGAGGTTAGGGACGGGTGCAAAGGACTAACTACCTGGGACCTTGAGCTTTGCACCGGGATCGACAACGAGAGCTTGAAGACGATCGGACAGATGTATCTCAAGCACCTCAATTTGTCTGGCAACAAAGTTATCACCGACCGCGGGCTTCTTTTTCTCACTAAGCCGGACATCCTTCTCCCGAAAGAGGACGTAGCCACAACACCTGGCATTATAATTAACGACGGCAGCAATAGTCCCACTGGCAGTAGTCGCAGTGGAAGTAGTCGCTGTGGCAACAGCAGTAGCGGCAGCGGCAACGGCAACGACAGCTTCCACACTTTTGGCACTGGATCCTCCCGCCTTGCCCAAAAGTGCGCGCTCCAAACTGTAGAGCTCCGCCATTGCACTAACATTACCCCGACTGGGCTAGAAATGTTCTTGTATGATGCACCAGATCTCCGTAGGATCGATGTAAGCCACTGCGAGCGGCTGGGATGGAGGATCAGGGGGAATGGAGAGGGGCAAATGGGGGATGGAAGACCCGAGGAGATTGCGAGGGGACTGAGAAGGAGGGGCGTGGAGGTGGAGAGAGAGAATGATCACGTCGTCAGATTGCCAGTTTGATAACTTGAGAGGAGGACTGTCATCTTATTTCTGTAGGAAGAGTTCAAGTATGAGGAGAATGGGAGAGATCCTCCAGAACGAAGGAATTTAATTTAATGAGGGTGAGGGGCAAGAAGCGAATACGAAACACAAGAAATACCATGCGAAAATACTCCACCCCGATGTGCTTAAGTGCTTATCGGGAGTTGGTCGTTAAAGAGTGTACATGGTTTGTTTTTGACTTGTTTTTCTAATTTTTTTTATTTTTTATTTGAAAATGGATGGGAAGAATCTAAAGTAGAGGGTCGCTACAATGAGCGATGGTGAATATCTGTCTACAGGCGACGAAGAAATGCGCGAGAGTGCGAACGACTGCCTAATACGGAGAAGTGCTTTTGCTTCAAAAAACCGTCTACTTTTCATTATTTGGCCTCAGCACTAGAATGAGTCCAAATCTGTTCGTTCTTGTCATGTTTGTCCTGCACACTTGCTCGCAAACTGCTAAACTCCGCTCGCAGCTCTTGCAATCTCTCTCTCTCCTCTGCAGGCATCTTCGCTTCCCTAAACATTTCCTCCAGAGTTGATGGTAGGCGTACGCCGTCTTCTTCTTCGTCTCTGTTGTGCAGTATGCTGTCATCTTTCTTCTCGGCCTCATCGGAGGACAGCTGCCGGTCGCCGTTCGCGTCTTCGCCGCTATTGTTGTTGCTTTCGCTGTCGCTGTCGCTATCGCTATCGCTATCGCTATCGTCGTTGCTCTCGTCATCATCACTGTACTCATTCTGGCTCGAATCTCCAGATTCGGAGTCACACTCATCATCTGCCTTCATGATACCCTCCAAAGCTAGTTTGTACTGCGTCAGCATATCATCTCCTTCGTCCCCTTCTAGCAGCTCAGAGCAAATCTGGAGCGCTAGCTCATAGTTCTCTTTCTTCAGCGCATCCAAAAAATGAATTTTACTTCTCACTTGACCTTCACCCCCATTGGTCTGCTTAACATACTTTGTTTTCTTGTGAATATTTCTGCTAATTTCGTACAGTTTAGAAGCTCGCTCAATCTTCTCCTTTTCCTGCTGTTCGTACATCGCCTGGTACTTAGCAATCTTTGCTGCACTCATTCCATTCACCATAGTCGTGTCAATTTTTGTTGCCTCCTTAGATCTGCTGCTCTTTGTCGGGCGCGAAGCCCCCTTAGATGGGGCTTTCTTCCCTCCTCCAATGTTGACATGTGGCATGTTTTTTTTGTACGCGAGGCAATTGACAAGTAAGCAAGTTTTATTCAAAATAATTTTCAAGGGGGCGGGGGAGAGGGGCAGGCATCGAAGGCAACTTCTCCCCTTCCCCCCAGAGGAAGCAATAAAACACCGAAGAGAAGAGAACGGGGGCCTCTTCAAACTTCAACAACTTGAATATGCCGAATACGTGGTCTAAGAATGGCGTGATTTATTCTGTTGTAAAACTATTGACTTACCAAACCACCTTCCTCCTCCTCCCGACAACCCACTCCCAACAAGAACAAGAGAGGGAACAAGAGCGCAGGACAGAGGAAACGTGCAAGCTACTAGATTGCAGTGGCGTTTGTATTCTGACGCCAACATTAAATCACTGTACCATTTCTTCTCTGGGGTATGAAACGTGCTCTTCTTTCGTAGGGGATGGGATTTGCCACTCTGCATCTCCAACATACCAGTCAGACACAGGTATTGGAATCAATTTTAACTGCGCAAGATTTAAATGCGACGGAGGTGACTGCGAAGTATGCGGTAGCGATGAAATTGGAGATTCTGGGGGTACCGTTGAAATTATGGACCCTTGTCGAGATTTTTCGCTTCGTAGAGGGGATGGACAACCGACAACATGCGAAGAGATGGTAACAGGAAGTAATATCAGTTGCGAGGACCACTTCTGCGACAACTGCGAATTTGCAGGGTATTGCGATAGGTACTGTGGACTCTGTTCTGCCGGCTACGAGGATCATGCTGAGATTTGCCAGTCTTTGCCGCAGAAACAAGAGAAAGAGTCTCATGACGGTGCTTGCATCCTACTTACCATGTCCATACCAACGCACCAGTTAATGACTAACTCGAAGCGTAATTCACCCCGTTTGCGTCTTCGTGAGTACAAAAGAACGCTGCAGAAATACGTGAAGATGAAGCGAGATGTGGGGTCCGGCGTGCCGATTGTTGTCGTAGAGAACACAGGAGGCAACTTATCTGAATTAAGGGAAGTAGTTGCAGACGAAGACGGCTTCGAGTTCGTGAGTTTCGTAGAGGGAGGGTTGAGAGGACGAGAGGCTCTTGGGAAAGGTTGGGCAGAAGGAAGAGCAATTCAGTACGCGATAGGACACTCCCGCTTACTAAATTCCTGCGAATTTATCATCAAAATAACCGGCAAGTACTTTATACCGGCAATTCTCGACATTGCCGAAAATACAGATCCCAAAAATACTCAACTAATTGTTCAAAGCACACCAAATTTTTGGTCTATGTGGGACGATGAGAAGGGAAATTCAGGGATTGTCAGAACCGAAGTAGTTGGTTTCCAAAAAGAGATCGCAGAGTGGCTTTTCCAAGGCCAAGATGAATCAAAGGGAGAGCCTATGGAACGCATCGTCAAAATTCGTTCTCAGGAGATAACTCAAGGCCTACAGTATTTCCCTTTACTTCATCTCCTTGAGCCTGTCAAAAATGCAGAAGGTATCAATATTGAGAACTTGTAAATATGAATGGAAGAAGCGTAGAACAATTTGAACACAGAACAAACCCACCAATAAGATTCTACGTGAGAAATCTTAGGCTGAACGGTATCTTATTCTTAAGGTTTTGCTACAATCTCAGGCATGCAAAGAGGTCAGCAGGGGAGCAGGAACAATCTTCTCTCTTGGCAATGAAATTCATGTCGTCAGAAGGAACAATGATCGCCGTGTGAAGAGAAGGTGATCAGGTGTCATTGCAAGCATACCTAGATCTACTTCTTTCCGCCTAAAATGTCATCAATAGCGACTGGGAGAGCTCTAGGGTAGTTTGCTAAAGCACACTTTTGGCTTTTAACAATTTGTTTGCGGAGTCGTCGAGGTCGGTGGTACTCCCTCCCTACACAGCAGCTGCACACCCTTTTAAACCGCATTACTGTGTTTCTATCCTTTCTCAACGCTCGCAATCACGCCATTTAATCCTCAATATCTCTTCTCACAAGAGCAATA
>Ga0115557_1000593_pt1 | contig 25288 bp, 24 predicted proteins | sample COGITO_mtgs_1104_FD_87280 | JGI IMG/M metagenome (GOLD analysis project Ga0115557, IMG submission 87280) | Pelagic marine microbial communities from North Sea - COGITO_mtgs_110421 | ecosystem: Environmental > Aquatic > Marine > Epipelagic | place: Germany:Helgoland, sampling site Kabeltonne...
GAAGTTTTTTTCGTGTGTTTCTGCCGCCCCCTCTTCCTTTACTCTCCTCCATCTCTCTCTCTCGCTCTCTTTCTTTCTCTCTTTCTCTTCGATCGAGAGGACGAAAAAAGCACAACTTTGAAGAGCTTTGACGCTTTTTATTGAATACTATTTCCTCATCATCTGTGAAACACACAACGCGTAGTATTCGTCGCTATTTATTGTTTTTATTACATCCAGTAGTAAAAGAATAAACCGTAATTATTGAGAGAAGAGAGGATGGTGGCAGCAGGAGCAGCCAGCGCCGAAACGATTGAGAACAACAACACGAATAACGATTCGTTGTATTCGGAAAAGCAACCCTATTACCAATCGCGCATCCAATTGTTCGAGAAGTACTTCACTCGCGAGCAAGAAAAGATCGCGCAGGCGAAAACGGACGACCGAGAAATCTCGGTCGCACTTCCGGATGGGAAAGAAATTAAAGCGGTGGCAAACGCGACGACACCGTGGGATATAGCCATGGGGATTTCGAAAAAGTTAGCGCAAGCGTCGTTGGTAGCGCACGTGGATGGGAACGATTGGGACATGAAGAGGCCACTGGAATCGAATTGTAAACTGCGGTTGTTTTCGTTCGACGATAAGGAAGGGAAGGAGTTGTATTGGCACTCGAGCGCGCACGTGTTGGGAGAAGCGTTGGAGTTGGAATACGGCGCGGATTTAACGATTGGCCCCGCCATCGAGGAAGGGTTCTATTACGATTGTTACTTAGGCGAGAAGACGTTGACGCCGGACAACGTGGAGGAAATCGAAAAGCGAATGAAGGCGATCATCGGAGAGAAACAGCCGTTTCAGAGAATCGTGGTCAGCCGAGACGAGGCGTTGGAAATGTTCGCGGAGAATAAATTTAAAGTGGAGTTGATTTCGAATTTACCGGAAGATGCGACGATTTCGTGTTATCGATGCGGACCCATGGTCGATTTGTGTCGAGGGCCTCACTTGCCGGATACCGCGTGGATCAAGAGTTTAAAAGTGACGCAGTGTTCTCGGGCGCATTGGAGAGCGGACGTGACGAAAGATCCACTGGTGAGAGTGTACGCGGTGACGTTTCCGAACGATAAGTTGATGAAAGAATACACGAGACGGATTGAAGAGGCGAAGCAAAGAGACCACAGATTGATCGGGATGAACCAAGAGTTGTTTTTTTTCAACGCTCTCAGTCCGGGGTCCTGCTTTTTCCAAAAAGACGGCGCGAAGATTTACAACACTCTGATTGAGTTTATTCGAGAGAAATATTGGGAATACGAGTACGACGAAGTCGTGACGCCGAACATTTATAACTTTGATTTGTGGAAAACCAGTGGCCACGCCGCGCACTATAAAGAAAACATGTTTGGTTTCGACGTCGAGAAGCAGGAATTCGGAATGAAACCGATGAATTGCCCGGGGCATTGCGTGATGTTTAGCCACCGTAAACGATCGTTTCGAGAGCTTCCGATGCGAGTCGCCGACTTTGGCGTGTTGCATCGAAACGAATTTAGCGGCGCTTTGCACGGTTTGACTCGCGTTCGTAGATTTCAGCAAGACGACGCGCACATCTTTTGTCGCCAAGACCAAATGGAGGAAGAGTTGACAGGTTTCTTGAAGTTTTTGGACGAGTGTTACGAGGTGTTTGGTCTGGATTACGAGATGAAATTATCCACGCGACCGGAAGGATACTTAGGCGAACTTGAAACGTGGAATAAAGCGGAAATGGCGTTAGAAGGCGCGTTAAAAGCGAGCGGGAAAGAGTGGGAACTCAACCCGGGAGACGGCGCGTTTTACGGTCCGAAAATTGACATCGCCGTCTTTGACGCCTTGCGAAGACGTTTCCAATGTGCCACGGTTCAACTCGATTTCCAACTCCCAATCCGATTTGACCTCGCGTATCAAAACGAACACAACGAAGACGAACGACCGATTATTATCCACAGAGCTGTGTTAGGTTCCGTCGAAAGAATGTTTGCCATCCTCACCGAACACTACGCCGGCAAGTGGCCGTATTGGCTTTCGCCGAGGCAAGTGATGATTGTCCCAATCTCCGAACTTTCGTTAGAATACGCCAAAGACGTCCGCAGACGCATTCGCAAAGCCGGTCACCACGTAGAAGTGGACGCCTCGGACCGTAAAATGCAAAAGAAAGTTCGAGAGGCGCAGTTGGAGCAATTCAACTACATCTTAGTCGTCGGCGAACAAGAGAAAACGAACGACACCGTCAACGTGAGAACGAGAGATAATCAAGTTCACGGCGAGCGCAAGTTGGAAGATTTAATCCTCGTTTTGAACGAAGAGAAAAAAACACGAAGTTTAGAGTGCATGTTTGAAAAGGAGAAGAGAGAGAAAGCCGCCGCTGCCGAGGCCGAAAAGGTGGCGGCTCCCGAAGCGTAACATTTTTTAGAGTTGAATTTGGAATCATCATCAAGTAAACGCCATAATACTCCTGCACTTTTAAGGCCGGTAAAAGTATCATCATCATCATCGTCATCGCGAGGTTTCCATCATGCCAACGACACCATCAATACGAATAACGGCTTCCTCTTCCTCCTCGTCTTCTCCTGTTCCCGCGATGGTCACCATCAAACGCGAGCCACCGAACAAGTCGCGTCCGAATCTCACTCGCTTGGTCGCTTTTTTCCCAAGAGAAGAAGAAGAAGAAGACAAAGATGAAGAAGTCGCGCGTTGCGTCGTGTGGAGAAAGAAAAAGACCGGAAAAACGCTGTTCGTCTCGAGTCTCGAGGTGAGCGAAAAGTTTCGCAGGCGAGGTATCGCGTCGAAACTTTTAGACGAAGTCGAACGGCTCGTGAAAGAATCGGACGCTTTGGAGACTGTTGAGCTCACGGTGAACGCGTGGAACGCGAACGCCATCGCGTTGTACGAGAAGAGAGGTTTCAGAGCGTTGGAGGAAGCAGAGGGAGATGTGGTGAAAAAAATGATAGAGTTGGCGAAAGATCCTCTGAAGATGGTGCAGAAACGAATGACGATGGACGTTGTGAAGATGTGATGTACAGATGTATATTTCTCGCGAATAAATGAACAGCCTCCTCGCGAGTGTGTGTGTGTGTGTGTGTGTGTGTGGTTCTCTCACTTCTTCGGCGTGGACGGGTGGTGTAACCTCTTAATCGCCATAGAGGCGAGTCTAGATGCCGGCGAATGAATGATACCGTTTGGTTGCTTCCCCTCGACGTCGTCTTTCGACGGCGGAAGGACGTTGCGAGGGAAGGAAAGTTTGAACACCGGCAACGAGTGCTTCTCCGAATCGCAGACGATGTGGTCGCCAATTTTCACGCATCGCTCGTCGATGACCACGAACGCGAGGACGTGAACGCGCGGAGAGATTTCATTGGTAAATTCCTCCCCGTTCCGTGGCGGCGAGGCGATCACACCGTGGGTTGGGTGCGCCGATGCGGAGGAACCGCCGCACACTTCCACCGAGGAAACGCGACAAATCGCCCGCGTCAAGGCGTAATTAATATCCTTCGTAAACCTGTATAAATAAACAATAGAAATAGAGAAAAGAGTGTAATAATATTAGCCACTACGCAGTAAAAGCAAAAGCAAGAACGAAAGCAAGAGCATATACAAAACGCACCAATCGCCGCTCGACGACACTCTCAATTTGGGATTCATACCATTTTGCATGATATCCTCCGTCGCTTTACACCCCGTGCCGTGGAAGAGCAAAGAAAAGCTCTTATCGCTCGCTCTTTTCAAACTGCTTTCGAAAACTTTGTACAGCTTCTCCCCGTGCATGCTTTGCTCGACCATATCAATCTCGTAGTTTCTCGTATCCAAATACGTTTTTCCGCATCGATACGGCTGCGTTTCCGAAAGCGGTTTCTCTTTGAGTAACTGTTCGACGCCGAGTCGTCGAGTGGAGAAGAGCACATCATCGCGCTCTTTCTTCTTCTTCGCGGCGAGCTGCTGCTGCTTTCGCGTGCGCACGCCAACTCGCTCTTCCTCTTCTTCTTCTTTCACCTCTTCTTCTTCTTCTTCTTCTTCTTCTTCTTCTCCTTCGTCGTCGTCTTCTTCCGCTTCAGCACCCCGCGAGGAACCCCTCTTCACGGTTTTCGCCGCCGCTGCGGCGCGACGGCGCGCGTACAGATTCAACGGGAAGCACGGCACCACCACCGAAGCGGACGCGTTGCTCCCACCACTCGCCGCGCCCTTGATTTTACTGTCGTCTTGTGCGCTCATTGCGTGCTTAAAGTGCAACAGCGCGCGCTTATTTTGGGAAAAAAGTTTACTCGTTAGATACGTCATCGCGTATTTTTTTCACATCACTAATAAACTAACAACTCTACTAAAATCTAAATCAGCTTTAATCTACACGCGAAAGTAAAGCTCTCGCACGCATTACCTTCTGCCTCCTGCGCTGTTCGTAGTGTTGAACCTCTGCTCTCTTTCCTGGTCTAATTTTTGGACGACTTTTCTGCGCAACTGCGCGATTTTCCCGCTTCGAAAATTCCTCAGCGCAAACGCTCTTTCCATGACTTCTTCGGCGTCGTCGCTGCGTTCCAACTGCGCGCGAATGCACCCGGCGACTTCTGGCAACGATTGACACTTGAGGATTTCCTTTTCGCACTTGAGGATTTGGGAGACGGCGACGCGGTGCCAGACTTTGAAGCCGTTGGCGAATAAGGAGTCGAATATGCGCGCGACGGTTTCGGACGGGAAGGATTCGAGAAAGACGCATACGAGCCATCTGGGTTCGCAACAGGCGAAATCGACGCCGATGTCATCGAGGTAGCGACTGAGTCGTTTGTTACGCCAGGTAAGGATGGAGTGAAGGACTCCAAATTCGCGGACGGTGCCACGTAAATCTCGGGCGTGTATTTCGCGGCACAACGCGTGGCCGTCTAAAGCGGCGGTGAAGATCCAGAAGGCAGTTTTCTCAATCGCTTCCTCGTCTTTTTTGTCGTCGTCGTCTGCTTCGCTTCTACTATTATTACTGCTACTGCTACTCGCGTTGAACGAATCTGAATTCCTTACCGCCAGCCATATGAACGCGGCGATATAGTTCATCCCCTGGCAGTACCCAGTTTTTGGATTCCTCCTGGAATACGCTCTTAAAATTCTTCTCAGCGCCTCCTTCCCGTGCGTCCGAAAAATGTCATTCTCGGGAAACGTTCGATCGACGTCTAAATCGATTTGCATCGCCCACTCCTCTTTCGCGCGTTTCTTCTCAGACTTAGATCTCTCAGAACCGTCGCGGTGGACATTGTACGTCGTGTCGTCGTCTTCGTCGTCGTCATCATCATCATCATCATCCTCGTCGCTCTTCGTCGTCTTCCTCCCGTTCTTCTTCTTCTGTTTCGAACCGCCGCGAAACGAGGACGACGACGCCTTTGACGCCGAAAGCATTTCTCTCCCATCTTCCTCCTCCGCGCGTTCCACTAACCTCTCGTAACTCTCTTTCGCCATATCCGCAAACTGTCTCGCCCCGCTGAGTTCGTACCAAATCTCTCCTCTCTTTTCTTTCGGCGCGCCGAACGTTCTCACCGTTTTTTCCAACAGTTTTCCTTTTCTCGCTTTGACTGCTTTCTTCCATCGCTTGCCGTAGAGAAAGTCGTCGTCGTCGTCCGATGCCGCTGCTTCGGACGCAAAAGTGGCGATAGAAATATCGCGCGCGCATTGCGCGAGCTCGTTCGTCTCCCAGCACGCGTTGAGATGATCTCGCTCTTTCGTTCTCTCGGTGGTCTTCTTTTCTTCGTCGTCGTCTTTCACGGGCGCGAACCGGAAATCGTGCCGACGAAATCCGTAAAAATCTTTCGAATCATCATCTTTAAGAAGAGGTCGTCGCGCTCGTTTCACCGGCGTCGGCGGTAACGGTTTGACGAGCACCGAAGAGGAGGACGATGCGACCACCACCGGGTGCGAGCGAAGCGTCGTCGTCTGAATCATCGTCCTCCCGTTGTTGTTGTTGTTCGTATCATCACTCGTCTTCGTTCGTGGTGTTGGTTGCTTTTCGTCTCTCTTTTTTTTTTTCTGAGGAATTTTATTTGACGAGACTTTTCCAGCGTGTGTTTGTGTCTCTGAACTCTTCTCTCTCTCTGTGTGTGTGTGTAAAGCTGAAACGAATGTAACGAGTATCATCGCGCTTTGTCTCCCCCGCGAAGGCAAAAACGCGCGAAAGTGTGTCGTGCCGTTCGTTTTTGTTTGTGTTCGTGCGTTGTTGTCTCGTTCGTCGCGCGTAGAGGTTGTTCGTTCTTCTTTCTTTGATCTCGTCGTGCTCTCATCACACATGCGAGACATTTGAGCACCCAGAACGACGAAAACACATAAGACGTGTCCTATTCTCCACTTATTATATCCACAGGAGACATCATGCAAGCGTACCAATCATCATCCATCACCGCGCGCAGTTTATGCGCGCTGTCTGCGGCCAAGAAACACCAAATGAAGAAGCAAAGAATCTCAACAACGGTCAAGGCGCAAGAGTTTATCGCGACGGATAAAGCGCCCGCCGCGGCTGGGCCGTACTCGCAAGGCATCAAGGTACGCATAAAAAGATTGGATTGATGATTTCTTCAGTCGCGAGGATTTGATTGGTTTTTTTCTCCTCTCTTTCTTACTCACTCTTTTCATCTCTCTCTTTCCTAGTCTGGCGGCCTCCTCTACACGTGCGGCTGCGTCGCGTTCGTCCCGGAAACCATGGAAATCGTCGAAGGTGGCATCGAAGCAGAAACGAGACAAGCGTTGACGAACATGGGCGAGATTTTGAAAGCCGGCGGTTCTGACTTTTCCAAGGTTGTCAAGACGACCATCTTCATCACGAACATGGCGGATTTCCCCAAAGTGAACGCTATTTACAGCGAATTCTTCAACACCCCGGGACCGGCGAGATCTACGGTTGGCGTCGCGTCTTTGCCAAAAGGTGGTTTAATTGAAATCGATGCCATCGCGGAGTGCTAAACGAGACGAGACTAAGAACAGAGAACGACGAGATTCGCGCGACTGAGAGATTCTTTCTTCGGACGAGAAGAAGTAAAGGAGGTTTGAGGAAATCGCAAAAAGACGGACGACGACGGCAAAATCAACAATTTAACATTAACATAGCAAATACTTAGTAGATGTGGACTTTCTGTGTGATTACGAATCGAATAATTCGTTATTTATTCTTCGTCCTATTCTTGTTCTTATTTACGTACTTTTCTGTTTTCTGCCCTCTGTGAGCGATTTTCTCAAAAACACAAAAAAGAGCTCTCGAGTGCTTTAACGAGAAAATTCTCAATTCGTTTAACAAATCAAATCATCATAAAAGTTCGCGTGCAAAACACACCGGCGCGAGCGTAGTAGTATATTTTCAGCGACTAAATCACACGAAGAAAATGCCGAGAACACCCATGGGTAGAGGCGGTGGCCGAGGTACGCGTCGCGTCGAGTGATGCGCGCTTTTTTTTCGCGCTGATTTTGTTGCCGCTTTCGTCTCGAATCGGCGGCGTGCAAATTTTGGTCGTTAATTTGGAAAACGATTCGCTCCGAGAGAGGACGCGCGCGAAGCGTCGATGCTCTTTTCGATGAGTACAATGGATGGCGCGCATGTGGATTGATACGATTTGATCTTTAGATTGATCGTGCGCTCGGTCGGTGATGATCCGCGCGCGCGTTTTACGACGGGGGCATTTGTTTTTTTAATTCTCTCTCCTCTCGTGCTCTCCTTCCTCTCGTTGGCCGTTTCCTCTCGTTCTTTGGTGGAGACTAACAAATATCTTCTCTTCTCTTTTTTAACCCTACGCAATGATAAAACACAGGTGGCGGAGGCAGAGGTGGCAGAGATGGCGGCAGAGGTGGCGGCAGAGGACGGGGCGGTCCGGGCGGCCGCGGCGGAGGCAGAGGCGGCAGAGATGGCGGCAGAGGTGGTCGCGGCGGAGGTCGCGGCGGCGGCAGAGGCGGCGGCAGAGGCGGCGGCGGCATGAAGGGTGGCGCCAAAGTGGTCGTCGAGAAGCATCGCCACGAAGGAATTTTCGTCGCCAGAGGGAAAGAAGACGCGTTGGTGACGAAGAACTTGGTCCCGGGCGATTCCGTGTACGGCGAGAAACGAATTTCCGTGGACGAAGCGGACGGAGGCAAAACCGAATACAGAGTGTGGAACCCGTTTCGCTCGAAAGTCGCCGCGGGTATTCTTGGCGGTTTGGATAACGTGCACATCAAACCAGGGACGAAATTATTGTATTTAGGTGGTGCATCCGGGACGACCGTTTCGCACTGTTCCGATATCGTCGGTCCGAACGGTTTGGTCTACGCGGTTGAGTTTTCTCACCGTTCAGGGAGAGATTTAGTGAACATGGCGAAGAAGAGGACCAACGTGATTCCAATTATTGAAGATGCCAGACATCCGCAAAAGTACCGCATGTTAGTTGGTATGGTTGATACTATCTTTGCAGATGTTGCACAACCAGATCAAGCGAGAATCGTCGCTTTAAATGCCCAATACTTTTTGAAACAAGGCGGTAACTTCATCGTCAGTATCAAATCGAGTTGCATCGATTCCACGGCGGCGCCGGAAGCCGTGTTCGCCAGAGAAGTCAAAAAGTTGCAAGAAGATGGATTTAAACCGAAAGAACAGTTGACTTTGGAACCGTACGAAAGAGATCACGCGATTGTTGTTGGTGCCTACCGCGTTTCGAAGGACAAAAAGTAAAAGATATGTGTTTTTGATGAGCGTAATAAAAACAACATTAACAACAATAAACTTTAGTAGAGAATAAAGAGAGAAAGGAGAGCGACGCGAGAGAAGGCGCGAAAAGAGAGAGAGAGAAAGAGAGAGAGATTATATAGTAGTTTACCTGTAAGATACAAATTAATATAAAACACATAACACAAACTTCACTGCCGTCGTTTTTTTCTTCTTCTTCTCTGTCTGTCTGTTGCTTGTTTGTTCTCTTCCCTTCAAACTTCTCCAATTTAATTTGTCCTCCTCCCCTTTGTAATCGTCAAATCAATTCGCCAAACAGCAAAACTGCTGACAAAAACACACACAAAAAGAAGAAGAAGAACGAGGATAAGAAGGAAATATGGTCGTCCTCGATGTCCCTCTCATGCAGCGCTTCCAGCCCGGTCGTTTTTACAAAGACTCGACGTCCATCAACGGCCTCGATTTTCACGAATCGGAACCGATTTTAGTCTCCACATCGGACGACGATTCGATACACGTGTACAACACGGAAACCGGTCAACGGACGAAAACTTTATACAGTAAGAAATACGGGTGTTCCGGGGTTAGATTTACGCACAGTAGCGAAGCGATTTTGTACGCGAGTAAACCGAAAGGAGGAAGCGGAGATGAAAAAAAGGCGGCAGATGCCTTGGTGAACGACCACGCGGTGAGGTATCACTGCATACACGACAACACGTACTTGAGATATTTTCGAGGTCACACCGATCAAGTGGTAGATATTAGCGTCTCTCCGAGAACCGATCAGTTTTTAACGTCCAGCGTGGACGGGACGACGCGAATGTGGGATTTACGGTCGCCGTCGTGCGCGGCTATTATAAAAATCCCAACCGGAGTCCCGAGAGCGCAATTCGATCATCAAGGTTTGATTTTTGCCGCGACCGCATCGGTGAACGAGGTTGTGTTATATGATGTTAGGAACTACGAGCAAGGACCGTTCGTCTCGTTTACGGTAGATCCGGTGTTGAGTAAGTCGGGGGATCTGCCGACATACGGCGTGTCGACGATGAAGTTTTCCATGGACGGAGAGAGTATTTTGGTCATGTGCGGGGGTGTGATTCATGTGATCGATGCGTTCAACGGAGAGAAAAAGTTGAAACTGAAAGTTCCGGGAGCGGAGTCATCGTTGGTACCGTTAGAACCGACGTGGACGCCGGATGGTCAGTTCATTTTGTGCGCCGGCGGTGGGGATCAAAAGATTCACGTGTGGTCGGCTGGCACAGGAGTGGAATTAGAGCCGTGGAGAAATAGACACGCCGGTGCGGTTGCGTGTATGAAATGGTCGCCGAATACGGCGCTAGTAGCGAGTGGGTGCACAGAAGGAGGTTTAGCGATGTACGTGCCGAGTAACGCGAAACGATAGAAAAATAAAAGGAGAGTTTTCTACTTGCGCAACGATTCGCAAATAATTTTTGCGCGTACTCGTTGTAATCGGTCGGTCACTCTATACTTCCCTAGGTAGCTGATGATGTTTAGTTCTTATCATTATCATTATTATTATTACACTGAGCACATGGTCGCACGAGAGATGACTCACATCTCCCGTCGTCGTCGTTCTGCGCTTTTTCACTTCCCGAACAACCCGCCGAACAACCCGCCGCCTTTGTTCTTCTTCTTCTTCAACTTTTGCTTCTCCTTCTCGAGATCTTTCTCGTCGACCCAGCCTTCCTCAGCATACGGCCCGCGTAAATCGAACCGTTCTCCGCCGTCAAACTCTGGCATTCCAAACGATGCCATTGGAAACGGAATCCCTCCTTTCACCGCCTCTTTCGACAACGCGTTCGCCGCTTTCGTATTTTCCGTCTTGATCTCATCCATCTCTTTCTTGCTCAACGTTTTCTTCATGAATCCACTCACTTTCGCGCGTCTTTTGTTCGCCTCTTCGTCGATTCGGCCGCCTTTTCTTCTTTTGGCGAGAATCTCTTGTTGTCGTTTGAACGTTTCGTCGCGTCCGTCGACGTCTTTGTTGTTTTGGAACCATCCTCCTGCGTTTAACGTGCTCCCATCATCATCGTATCTTCGCCTCTTCAAGAGGACGTGATTTTGATGGAAAATGAATCGATTCCTCTTCGTAGTATTCTTCGCGCTGCTCGTGTTGCTTTTGGAAACGCCTCCTGCTCCTCCTCCTCGCGCACAACAATAACTGCTCATCATCATCATCATCGTCGTCGTAATACTACTACTACTCCTGATGACAAGAGACAAAGTAACGCGTCGCAAGAGTGAAGATATTTTTCCTCCCCTGGAAAGATATCTCCTCCCTGGAAAGAATGAGCGTCTTTATGTATAATGTTTGTGTACTTGTATTGATGCGCATGTTGTCTACTATTACTACTTCTACTCCTACTACTCCTCCTACTACTACCTGCTGAACTCTACATCGACTCCCGAGGAGTCGTTTTTTTCCGATGAACGGCGGACAGACTTTTCAAGACGGACACGATGGCGACCGGGGAGACGTTCAGTCTGCACAATTCAATCACTCGGTCGCACATTTCCGAGGAGAAAAAATCCACGCCGGCGAGAGAGGCGAGCGTGCGCAAGCTTTCGTTGACTGTTTGATTCGTTTTCGTTGTTGTTCCGCGAGAGCAGAGGTTTAATAATACGAAAGCGCGGTGGAAGAAGAGAGAGAGAGAGAGAGAGAAAGAGAGTTAGTTGTTGTTCCCGAAAATTCAAAATTAGAAAGAAGAGAGAGAAGAAAGAGAGAACAAAAGAACAACACCATCATCGAGAGAAAAAAACGAGAAATAAAGACGACAAACGCGAGCTCTCTTCTCACCTCGAGCTTTCGACGGCGTCTCTCTCTCTTCCTCCTCTTCTTCTTCGCGCATCATCATCTTTACAAAAGTAAGTAAAAGTACTTTCGTGTGAAATGATGGTGAACGAAAGAAGGGACAAAAGAGAAGGAAAAACAAAACGTTTAGGGTTTACTAAAACCCTAAAAAGAAACGGCACGAAAAAAAAAGGGCTCGAGAAAACAAAAGAGAGAAGAAAGACACACGTAACTACACGCGCACGCACATCCAAGATGGCCGACGCTGAAGCTAAACCGGTGGTTGAATTCACCAAGGTACTGTTATCACACATAACAACAACCAGATTCTTTTTTTTAAAAGATATGCCTTGAGATGCTTTTGTTTTTTCTCCCTTCTCTCTCTCGCGTGTGTGATGATGAGGCGGCGACTTTGACGAGAAGACGATGATCGTGTTTTTCTCTCTCTCGTCCTCGTCGTCGACTTCATCGGAATGAAAGACTCACCACACGTATTCTTCTTCTGTCTTCTTCGATGATGATGACAACAACAATAATAACAACACTTCAAACGAACAGGATTTCCCGAAAAAAGACGCCGCCATCGCGGCCGGGTTCAAAGAAAAAGACGTCGCCAAAGTGTTCAAAGAGGGCGGTAAAAAAGGCGTCGAAATCGAAGGCGCCGCCGACATGTCCGGATTGACGTGCTTTTGCACGCGCATCCAAAACGCCAAAGGGGAGGTGAAACTCCTCGAAGTCGCCATGGAAGGGATGAACGCGATTCCAGACCCATCCGACGAGGAGGAAAGAAAAGGGTGCTCCGGGAAGATCTCCAAAATTATAATCTCCGAAAGCGAAGAGAAAGGACAAATCGCGATGGTGGCGTACGTCGCCGAAGAGACGAAGGACAAGCTGAACGCGAAGGATTGGTTGCAAGGCGTGTGCGATTCGGATTTGGGTGGTGGCGTCGGGGGAACCGTGGACGAAGGTGCGACGGATACCTGGGCGACGGTCACGTGCAAGGAAGATAAGGAGAAATTTTTCTTTTTGAAGATGAAGGATAACTGCTTGGGCGCGGCGATTGCGTATTTGAGAGAGAGAGATTTGTTCCAAGACGATTCGTCCTCGGAGGAGGGCGATAACCCGGCGGCGGACTTTGAGTGGTAAAGAATTTAACAATTTGCGAGAGAGAGAGAAAGAAAGAGAGAGACTTTTACGCTCGTAGTAGTAAAATCTTTAGTTTTGTTATTTCATCACAACAACAGAAACGTATCATATATTCGAGAACGAATCTTCTTTCTTTCATCAAACTCCGTTGTTTTAATTCACAAATGCTTCACTCCGAGACGTAACAACACACTCGTTCTGCTCCTAAATGCCGCCACCTCCAACGCTCCAACTCGGTTCGTCCGAACGCGCTACTTTCGGGTTATCTTCTGAAACTGTTTCGGATGAAGTCTCGTTGCCGTACATCGACGCCGTTTCCGCGCACGAATTGAAAGCGGCGGAAACGATGGTCCAAGAAGAGGTAATCAGACTCCTTCGTTTTATGACGTATTACGACGCGTGAGATACTAGGAAACGCTCTTTTGTTTTCGTTCTCTCTCGCTGACTTCGTTCTCTTCTTCTTCTTCTTCTTTATTATGTTCTTATTATTAAACACAACAGATGCGCCGGATGCCGAAACGCGAGAAGGACTACTTGGCGGATGTGCGAGCTTCAACCTCGTCTCGATTCAACGAAAAAGAATTCGCGCATTTAACGCCCGCCATGATAGAGGAGTACACGCGACGGTTCGAGAAGAACGAACCGAAGTTGAACCCAGATACGAGTCGGTACGAAGTTCCTCCGCCTTCGGTGAAACACAAGACGAACGCGAGCAAATGGGAAGAGAGCGTCGCCAACGCGAAGAGTCAGTTGGAACACACGGCGTTGAGGATGCAAAACTTAGAGTTGATGCAAAAATACGCCGCGAACGCGTGGAGGAAACACTTAGAGGAGTTGGAAAAGGTGGTGAAGGAGTACGAAGGTTTAGTTCGAAAGGTGGACGATCAGTTAGAAATGGTGAATTCGAAGAGGAGGTTGTCCCAAGAGGAAGCGCAGGGACATTTGAGAGAATTGAACGACGAGTGGATTTCGATGACGAGGAAGTGCGCTTTGATAGAGGAGAAGTTGAGGCAAATGGAGAAAGACGAAGAGATTGGAATGCAATGATTCACCAATTTAGCACACATATATCTAGAAATACTATTTTGACTACAAATCTATTACCTGCTTTTTAACCCTTTTTAAAAACCTCTGTTAGAACTGAGCTCGATATCTGGGACACACGTGAAATACTGAATTCGAAGCACGCCGTCGTTGTTGTTGTTCTTGTTATCTCCTCCTTTTTCATCTTCTTCTTCTCCGCAAAACGCAAAAACGACGTTCTTCCTGGCCGCGTGCGCCATCCTCGTCACGGACGAACAACTCAACGGCGTCATCTTCTCCCCTCTCTCCAACACTCTCACCGTGAAATACGCGTGAAATAACATCGGATCTCCCGGATACGCCAAGTAATCACCACCAAACTTTGCCGCCGAGGTCATCGTGAACCCTTTCTCGTGTAAATCCTTGAACACCGCGCATTTATACCGATCAATTTTCGACATCTTCCTCCAAACTCTCCCCTTGTACGCCTCCTCCTCCTCCTCGGGCGGCGCGTCGTCCAACTTTCGCGCGTCGTCGTCCATCTCGCTCGTGGTTAACGGCAACACCACCGAGCTCGATCTCCCTAAAACTTGCTCCCAGTCTACAATTCTATCCCTATTATTGCTGTTTTTCTTCTTCGTTTCTTCTTCTTTATCGTTTTTCTTCTTGGGTACTACTTTCTGTTTCTTCTTCGCCGCTCCGCCCCACTGGCTTTTCTTGCTCGCTTTCATCGCTCTCAACTGATTCCTCGTCGTCGTAATCTGAGGCTGCAACAAAAGCTCCCGTTCTTCCGCCTCCTCGTTAAAATCACTCGAATTCCGTTTCCTCTTTTTCGTTTTGAACCGCATCCTCGCCCACGCGTTCTCTTTCAGCACGTACACCTCCTCTTTGCTCAACAACACCGGTAACCCGCGAGTGGAATCTTGTTGCCGGTAGCCGGGTAAAGAACCGAGCAAAGAACCAACGATGCGATAGTTTTGCCGAACGATTTTGTATTCTCGGGCGGTCCAGAGTAACGCCTGCCCTGTGGTTTGAGCATCCTCGTCCTCGAGGTGGATTTCTACTCTCGCTTTTGCCTCTGAGTCCTCGTCGTCCTTTTCCTCCATGATGCGTTTGGATTTTGACGCGTTTTGGCGGCATAACACAGAGCACTCGTTTATTGTTGTTTTGCGAACGACGCGAGAGGAAAACGGAGAATGTTCTTGTTCGGCGGGAAAAAGAACGAAGAGAAGAAGTCAAAATCATCGTCATCGTCTGCTTTCTCGATCACGAAAGCGGCGACGCCGGAACACACCAAAAACGGCGCGCAATTTCTCGTCTCGAAACGACCTGCGCAACCGATTTCGCAGAAAGATTTAGAGGAATACCAACGCGAAGAAAAAGAAGGGAGAGAGGCGAAAGTGGTGCAACTCGTCGGGAACGCGTTGATTGTGATTTCGTTCATCGTGAATTGGTTCAAGAAGAAGAGAGACGCGCGCAAAAAGGAGGAGAAGAAGAGAGAAGAAGAAGAAGAACTTAATTCGCCGACGATTGAGGAGCAATAAGAACTGTTTTGTTTCGATAGTAACATTCATCATCTCATGGCGGCTTTAAATGGCAACAACGCATTGAAAAACGCGCCTTTGTACGACCAGACGGTGACGTTTACGCACGGTGGTTTAGGACTCGGGTTTGGTTTCACCGGCGGTGGGAGTAGTAACGGTGGCGGCGGCAACGGCGGCGTCGAAGTGGAGAGTCAAACGACGCGAATAGGCGGCGAGAAAAGACGGGTGGAGAGTTTGAACGTCGAGCGGGCGACTGGGTTAGGCGGCGATTTCATCGACGTGGAGGAGGAGGAGTACGAGGACGAGGATAAAGAACAGCATTTGATGACGATGAAGAAACGCGAGGAGAACGAGAGAGAGGAGGAGAAGAGGAAAGAGCGAGATTTGTTGGCCGGGAAGAGAGAAGGGAACGTCGGAAATGATAACGACGACAGAAATAACGATAGAAATAAGAATGATAATAGCAGTGGCGAGGATCCGCTCTGGTCGCCGAGAGGCACCGCGCAAAGGTTGAGGAATTTGAAATCACCTTTAGTGCGATTGCACGGAGAAATTGTGGATTTTTGTCGGTTTTTAGAACCAACGGAAGAGGAGGAGAAATCGCGGCTGGCGGCGGTAGAACGCGTGAGAGAGGCGGTGATGACGATATGGCCGAGCAGTAGGTTCGAGGTGCACGGCTCATTCGCGACGAAGATGTATTTGCCGTCGTCAGACGTGGATGCGGTCATCTTAGACTCGGGGGCAAAATCACCTGCGGTGTGTTTGAAAGCGTTAGCCTTGTACCTCGCCAGAAGAGGCGAGGCTACGAATATCCAGTTGATTAGTAAAGCAAGAGTGCCGATCGTAAAGTTCGAAGAGACGAAATCGGGCGTTCAATTCGACGTGTCGTTTGATGTGGCCAACGGACCGGCGTCGGCGGAAATCGTGAAGAGAAATACGAGACGGTTTCCAGCTTTGAGGCCTTTAACGACTGTTTTGAAATGTTTTTTATCGCAAAGAGGGTTGAATGAAGTCTATTCCGGAGGTATCGGATCGTACGCTTTGTTATGTATGATCATGACGTTTTTACAACTCCGAGAATCCATCGAAGCGTCTGAATGGGCCGGCGAACGCGGTCGAGAAGACGCATCGGAAGGGTGTTTAGGTACTCTTCTGATTGATTTCTTCGAATTGTACGGTCGAAAGCTCAACGCGGAAGAGATTGGCATTTCATGCGGCGACGCGGATAAAACAACCTCCACCAATCGATTCTTCGTCAAGAGCGAGAAGAACTTTTACGACGAACGACGACCGTTCTTACTCTCCATTCAAGACCCGCAAGACCCGGAAAATGATTTAGGACGCAACTCCTACGCCTGGCGAAGCGTCAAAGCGGCGTTTGAACACGCGTTTACGGTCATCACGGCCCCAGTGGGCGCGTCCAAGGAAATCTTCTTACTCGGCAGAATCGTAAAGATGGACACGGAGATGATGAAACACCGCGCGGCGCCGAAGGAAACCGGAGCCATCAGAGGCGTGTTTTCGGACTTTCAAAACTTCGTCGAGGCGAACAAAGAGCGAAGAGCCGGCGTCACGCCTCGTCAAAATGCGAGCAAGAAGAAAAAGCAAGGAGGAGTAGCGAAAGCGCAACCTAAAACGAAAGATGTCGCCGCGGAAGACCCGACGAACGAGAAAAAACGAGGCCGATGGGAAAAGAACGACTCTTCCTCTTCAGAGGAGGAAGAAGGCGCGTTAGAAATGAAAGGAACGATGATAGCGAACAAGAAGAGAAAGAGCAGCAAAGACCCGAACGCGCCGTTATTCGAAGTCATCAGCGTCGACTCTTCTTCATCCTCGTCTTCGTCAGAGGAGGAAGAAAAGAATCTCGAAGACGCCATGAACGCCTACTCGGAAGACGCCGAGGAGGAGGAGGACGACGACGACGACGACCGCGGCGGCGCGAATCCTCCTCGAAAGCAACAACAACCTAAAAAACGAAAATACGCGAAAAAGAAGAGCACCACAAAAAGCAGAGGACGAGGCAGTGGCGGAAGAGGAGGAGGAAGAGGAGGAAGAGGAGGAAGAGGGGGTTACTTTAGCAACAAGCGCACATCGTCGTGAGAATTTTTATTAAGAAACTTTTGAATTTTCTCCTACGAAATCTTCAAAAAAAATACGCGTAAGCATAAAATACTACTCGTAAACGCGTAAAGTCTTTGTCGTCGTCTTTGTCGTCGTCGTTCTCTTCGATGCGCGACGAGAACTCCTTTGACGATTATAACGACGATGCAACGCCGTCGTCGTCTTCGCGATATTCTCGTCGCAAACATCGGTATCGGAACGTATCGTCGTCGAGAGTAGAGGAGACGAACACCACCGAGAGTTTCTTCCGGGGCGGTGCGCAGCCGTACGAACAACATCCGCCGCCGCGAATCGCGGAGGAGGAAATCTCTCTTTTGTCGCCGCCTCTCCTAAACTCGTCGTCGTCGTCGAAACCGGTGACGGTGACGATAACGACGACGACGAGGAAAAAACAAACCCAACAACGGTCGAGGAAGAAAGCGAGTCCGCAAAGCGAAGAGAACAAAAAGAAGCGGATGAAAGTTTTTGATCCGGCGGAGACTTTGAACAGCGATGCGCAGAAAGACCTGGAGGAAATACACTTTTCGACGATGATGGTGACGACACCAAAGAAGAAGACGACGATTCAGACGATTCAGACGACGAACGGCCAGGTAAGCCGCGGCGCGAAGAAGCACGGCGCCTCGCCGAGGAAAACGCCGAGAAAGAAGAAGAAGAACAGAAGAAGCGACGACCCGGAAGCGTCGACTTTAGAGGCGATGATAGAGTCCTTTCAGAGCGTGTCTATGTCTTGGCACGATATCAGAAGCGTCGATCTGAGAATGTTGAGGACGCGAAGACGATAGAGAAGTAATATACACACCCGATTTGCAATATACACACACACGCAAACATTTTTTTTTACAGAATGATTTAACTACTCGCGCTTTCGCGCGTCCAACTACAAAACATCTCTCTCTCCCTCTCTTACCATCTCTTAGACTCTCTCTCCTGGGTCTCACTCGATCGTTTTCCTCGCCAACCGTCTCACCCTCTTATTATACTCCTTTTCCTCCTCGACCAACATCTTCGCCGCTTGCGGGTTGGCCGGACTATTCACGTTCGGGTCGCACAACAAACTCCTCACCGACGTCAACAAACTCGCCACCGAATGCACCGGACTCCACTGCTCTTGAATCGTATCCATGCACAACGTCCCGTCCGGATATATGTTCGGATGGAACATCTCCGAGACGAACCGGACTCTCGGCGCGGAGGCTGGGTAGGAGTCCGAAAACGTCAAACGTAAGGAGAATATGCCGCCTTCCCAAGGTGAGTCTTGTGGGCCACAAATCGTCGCCGACCAGACGAACAAGTTATCGTCCGAGTGTGGGGACGCCGAACAGCCCTGCGTGGTATCCAGAAAAGAGGTACAGCGTGTCAGCGAAACGCGCATAAAACGAAGAACAAAACACGAACGAAAGCGTTTGTCAGACAACAACGAGATAAACATCTCACGTATTTATACCTCGGGCGGTTCGATCCGTATCGAACGCAAATCGGACTGTAATCTCAAACACGCCGACGCGGAGCTCGGACTGGATCCCAGAATGTTCACCTGCGGCTGAGACATCGAGGGAGAACTACTCGACGCCAGTATTCGTCTCCCGCTCATGTCTCTTTTAAATGAAGATTTTTCCCGAAAGAAGCGTCAGACGTTTCGTCGATTTTACGCGCGAAGAAGGTAAAGAAGAAGAAGAAGATACCACCGCATTCTTCTTAAAGCAAAGCGCGAGGAAAACGAATCGAGGACGGAGCGTTTATCATGTCGCGAGCGCAGCTCCAAAGCGCGTACCCGAAACTGACGGAACTTTTTAGTAACAGTAGGAGTGATGACAACGGGAAGTTGAAGCCGACGCTCGAACGTCTGGTGGCGTCGTTTTCGTTTCCGTTTTCGTCCTCTGAGGAGGCAAAGGAGTGCGCGAAGAGTGGTGGTGGTCGTTTTCTTCTCACAGCAGACGGAGCACTGCTCGCGAGTTCGGTGTGCTTTGGCGCGTGCGCGTTAGTTTTAAGCGTCTCGATCCTGACCAGTCGGCCTTTATTGGTCCGGAAATCGGTGGTGAATTCGGAAAAACGAGTCGTTTCGGTGGATTACAAGAAAGCGGTGAGAGGCGATTTTGCGTTTGGTCTAGGGTTAATGTGGGTATCCGCGGTTTTGTTCATCTCTGGAATGGCGTTTTCGACGACTGTATCGTTCGTGACGGAAAGTTTACGCGAGGAGTTGTTGGCGTGCGTGTATTCGTTCGCGGCCAACGCCGGATTTTGTTTCTTGTGCGGGAATATCGCGCGGTTAGGGATAATAGACGATCGAGAAGAGAGAACGAATTTGGTCATTTTAGGGACAGTGATGACGACGTTGATGTTAATCAGTCATTTATTTCCGAAAATTTCCGAAGGAAGTGGTAAAGCTGGGTGGTTTTGCGAGATTTGGTCTTTCGCGTGGTGCGCGTTGGCGTTGGCGGCGAATTTGGGATTAAACTGCGCGGTGGAGTTTCGCGGTGGATTCACAAGTTGGGACGCTTTTTATGGATTAACGTCCGGGAGTGGTGCTGGGTTGATGTATTTCGCGATGGCATCGCCGTTATGGTTGGGGAAGTGTTTCGGTACGGCGTTGTTTTTGATTGGTTTCGCGTGTCACGTTTTAGGCGCCGCGACGAGGCACTGGGTCACTCGATATTCGACAACCGCAAAGGAGGAAGGCGAGGAAGAGGATAAATCCGTGGCGATGGCGAAGAAAACCGAGTAAAGCAGAGTAGCCGGTCGTCGCCTTCGGTTCGCGAAACTAGTATTTTAGGACGTGTTGAATAGTGATACCATAATAGTGTTGTCAGTTTTTAAATACTTCTTTTTTTTCATCGACCTACTTCTTTTTCAAAAACGCGCGTTCCGCTAAATCGATGCTTCGTCCAAGCGCGGCGGATTTGTTCACCGTTTCTTGGTACTCGCTCTCTGGATTTGAATCCGCGACGATACCAGCTCCGGCTTGGACGTGGATCGTCCACTCGTCTCCTTTCTTTTGTTTCGTCGGAACGACCATCGTTCGCAGCGCCAACGCGATATCCATCTCGCCTGCGAAACCGACGTAGCCAATGCCGCCGCCGTACGGTCCACGCTTGGATACTTCCAAATCGTCTATGATTTGCATCGCTCGAACTTTCGGTGCACCAGAAACGGTACCGACGGGTAAAGCTGCGCGCAACACATCCCAAGGATTCAAGTCTTCGATCAGCTTTCCAGTCACCGTGGACGAAATATGCATGACGTGTGAATATCGTTCAATTTCCATGAGCTTTTCAACTTTAACGGTGCCCATTTGCGAGACTCTTCCGACGTCGTTCCGTCCTAAATCCACGAGCATGACGTGTTCCGCTCTTTCCTTCTCGTCCGCCAACAAATCTTCTTCTAATGCGAGATCTTCGGCTTGCGTTTTGCCTCTCGCTCGAGTCCCGGCTAAAGGTCTGTTCACCACCGTTCGCGAATCGTCCACGCGACACAAAATCTCCGGCGACGATGCGATCAATATGCAATCTTTACCTTGGTAATAAATCATATACGGCGACGGATTCACCACTCTCAACGCCCTGTACACTTCAAACGGATCAACTTTCGTTTTTCTCTCGAACCTATGGGACAACACCAACTGAAAAATATCGCCGGCTTTGATGTGTTCCTTCGTCGTCGCCACGGCGTCTAAAAAGCTCTCTTTGCTCATGTTTGAATCCTTCATTGGCTCTGGTTTCCCACTTAAACGCATGTCCACACTTCCAAACGGAATCGTGCCCATCGTTTCTGGCTGCAACTCTTTCATTAAATCGTCTAATCCTTTGATGCCTTCGCTATACGCTTTCTCGGCGTCGACGGTGCCGTCTTTGCTGGTGTAATCTTCCAGCATCACCCATTTTACTCCATACACTTGCTTCGTCGCGTGATCAAAAACGATGACTTCTTCGTACAAACCCATGTGCACGTCTGGTAAATCTCGATCGTCTTGTTCTCGAACGTTATCGAACGGCAACTTATTGATGTATTGATACCTGACCGTGTCGTAGCCGGCGAACCCTACCCAACCGCCGGCGAACGCGTCCGGTAAATCTGGATGTTTCGCCGGTTTCCAGTGTTCCCCAAGTTTTGCCATAACCGTCATCGGGTCCTCTTCGAAATAGTCCTCCTTATTCTCCTCCGGTTTCGCGTGGTTCATAATCCTAACTCGATTTTCGCTCGCCAACACTTCAACTTTCGGCCGGCGACCGAGAAACGAGTACCGCCCAATTTGCGTCCCACCGACGACGGATTCGAACAAAAACGACGGCGCTTCCCTCGCGTCGTCTTTCACGAGCAGCCGATACGCTAAAATCGGCGTCAGTTGGTCGTCGAAAATTCTCCTAAACACCGGAACCACGTTCGCTTTGTCTTTTTCCACCGCAGAGAGAAACGTATTTTTACGGTCGAGTTCGAACGCGTCGTCGTCATTGGAAGAGGCGTTGTTCGTCTGCTCTTTTTGCGCGGCGGCGGCAGCAGCAGCGTTGGCAGACGTTCTTCTCGAAGAGAGATGATTTCTCGTCACAAACCGCCCGCCTCTTCCTCCTCCTCCTCTCGCTCGGACATCACCTCGACTTTGGTGATTCTGAAGTGAAAATGAAGATTGATTTTTATGCGAATACGACGACGACGAAACGTTTTTCGACGCCGTTTCGAATCGTCTCGCCGCGTTGTTTAACAGCGTCGACGACGACGCGCTGCTCAATGCTTCCATTCGCCGTAGTATTCGTCGTTGCCTCTCGCAACGAGTCGGCCGTTGTGCGCGCGTAAATATGAAGCGAGGAAACGACTCTATCCAAAATCGGAGCCCCCTTATTTAGGGTTTATTGTGCTACCCTAAATTGAAAGAACGATTGGATTTTCTCACGTGACTTTCTCCTCATTAAGCAATCACATCGCGGCTGTTTTTGTCGTCGTCGTCGTCGTCGTCGCTTTGAAAGAAAGGAACGTCTAAAGTCTCTCTCTCTCTTCCGTCGAAGAACTCTTTTTTTGCGTTCTCTTGTTGCGCTTTATACACGTTTTGAAGGAGAAAGAGGAAACAACATGTCGTCAAAAAGTCTGCGACAGAGAAGCGTCTTTAACAAGAAGGCAGCTTCGAAGACGAAGAAAGAGACGAGAAAAGTGACGGAAGAAACAGAGGAAGAGGAAGAGGATGAAAAGAAGTTCTTCGAAGAAACCGTGGTCACGTCGACGTTGTTCCACTCCGCGAAGTTCGAAGGGAAGGAAAAGTTACGATTCGTTCGAGAACTGTTCAATCGAATCGCGAGGAATTACGACTTCATGAACCTTTGGATTTCGTTAGGTGGGACCTCGTATTGGCGCTTGCGAGCGCTGAGGAAGTTGAACTTACGATTACACGGGAAAGTGTTAGACGTCGGGTGCGGGTCTGGAATTTCCACTCGACGGGTTTTGAAAAGGTATTCCGGGATATGCGTGGCGTGCGAAGGTTTAGATCCGTCGAAAGAGATGATTCGCGTGGCGAACGCGAAGAATCGAGACGCGAGGGCGACGTATACGGTCGGGAACATTGAGAATTGCGACGAGATGTACAAAAAAGACACGTTTGATTGCGTGGTGACGGTGTACACGTTGCGGAATTTCGCGGACTCGCAGTTGGCGATTTGGCAGATGATGCGGGTGTTGAAACCGGGAGGGAAATTGGTCGTCGTGGACGCGTTTCCTCCCAAAATCCGGCTCGCGAAGATGATTTTAAAGTTTTGGTTGGAATATATCATGCCGATCGTAGCTTTGATTTTCATACGGGAGAAAAAAGATAGGAAGGCGTACAAGTATCTCTCCACGTCTATTCAAAACGCAAAGTATACTCCGGAGACGTTCGTGCACGCATTAGGGAACATGGGCGGCGTGAATATGAAGGTGAAGAAGTACATGTTCGGCGCGTGTTGTCGCATCGAGTGCGAAAAGAATTTCGTGAAAAGAGACGAACACGATCCTTTGAAAAGGTATAAACGAGACGAGAAAGATTTGTTACCGTATTACGAACCGGTGGAGTGGATGGATATGGTTTTACCTGTAATAATTTGCGTCGCGTTGAGCGTCGTGTTTTCGAACTGGTTAATGGGATTAGACTTGAAGATTTGAAACGTTTACATTTTCCACTTTAAAACTAAGAAGACTAAATCCACGCAGTGTTGGCTCCAGACGCATAATGCGGCGTTTGTGGCGTTGTTGTTTGTGGCGGGCTATTTGGTTTGTTTCTATTATTGTTATTAGTGTTGCGTTGATTCTCTTTTGTTCGTCGCCGTCTTCGATCGACGCTTTCGGCGAAGAGCCAGATGTTTGTAAATATTTCTTCCGGTCCTTCGCCCGATGTGGTACTTTTTCCCACGAATATTTTTAGTCGGTTGAACTTCTCTCGCACCTTTCTAGCTAGCTCGTCTACGATTTCCTGTTCTTTCGCGACATCGCACAGGTGTTCTAAGCGTTCCTTCTTTAAATTCACCACGTTTTTCCGAAACGATTCATATCGGCTTTCTAGTTCGCCTCGGGCGAAGCGCATGGCGCGTTCGCAGTGTTTCAGATTTTCGCGCAACGAATACGTGTCATTTTGCTTATCCTCAATAGTATCACTGTCATGTGCGACATCGACGACAACTTCCAACAAATTTTCCGGTGGCCGTATCAATGTCGGCGTGTCCGTATTTTTATTCGTCGTAGTCTTAACATTCGCAAACAACAACAAAGATTCCAAGGCGAAACCGTTCGCGTCGCCACGGATTGTCCCCTCGTTTAATACGTTACCGCAATATAAAGCGTGTTTCAAAATATTGCGTAAATCGTTTGAGCTTAACACCTCGTCGCAAGCGTTTTCTACCACTTCAAAGCAAGAGCGTAAGTCGCGAGCGAGCTCGCTAAACTGCCGCGCAAACATGAGCGCTCGAAGGCGATGCTCCAAGTTTGGTATCGTGCACATCTTTCGGAGAAATTGTTCTGGTTGAGATAACGGATTTTCGATATTTTCATCGTCGTTAGCGTTGTACTCCTTAAACAATAAAAGCTCCTCTTCGTTCGGCACGCACTGGATGAGTATTTGTAACTTGTCGATGTCGAGCTCTGACGACGCGCATTGAATCATATCGACGATAGATTGCGGGTCTTGCGCTGCTTTCCATCTACTCAGAACGATGGAAATATTGTTCGCTCGCTTCAATGGAATCAGTTTCGGCATGCCACGTTCCTGTTTTTTCGCGCTACTCTCCTCATCGAGTGGTTTTTGTTGCTTCGTTGGTTTCGCATCAAACGCTTCATATACTTTCTTCCGTATCTTTTCTCGCTTCTTCTCGTCGATATCGCCGCTGGCAGTAAACCACGTGTCAATAGTGACCGGTAACTTCTCCCAAAAGATTTTTCGGAGCGTGTTTGTCACAGGTTTCTTCTTTAAAAGTGTCGGTGTTGGCACCTGAGTATTCCGAAGACTGAGTTTTCTGCCGGGCGGCGCGGGAGGCGGCGGCGGTATTGCTCCTGCTTTGTTCTTTGGTACTGGTGGCGCCGGGGGTGCTCGCGGTGGTGCTGGCGGTGGCGGTGGCGGTGGCGGTGGCGGTGGCGGTGGCAGAGGGGCTCTTTTTGATGCAACTTTAGAGACTGCCGCCGGCGGCGGTGGTGGCGGTGGTGGTGGTGGTGGTGGTGTCGAAGGGAGAATCGATTTTTGCTGCTGGGACGATATCGATGGCACCTTTGGAGGAGGAGAGAAAGGCGGCGGCGGAGGAGGAGGAGGAGAGTCGATGAGTATCGTCACGTCTAAGAAGAAATTCTTCGGTAAAAGCGCGGACATGTTCGCGCCACTATCACCCGTCCCGCAGTGGTCGATATCATTTAGATGAAATCGCGTGACGCCGTGTTTCGCCATCGCCACCGCGTGCGACCAGGCGAGGCAAATTGGACGTTTTTCATCAAATTCTCTATTTCCCGTCCAGTGATACACGCACACGAAGAAATCAGACGTGAGACGCA
>Ga0115557_1000606_pt1 | contig 25034 bp, 20 predicted proteins | sample COGITO_mtgs_1104_FD_87280 | JGI IMG/M metagenome (GOLD analysis project Ga0115557, IMG submission 87280) | Pelagic marine microbial communities from North Sea - COGITO_mtgs_110421 | ecosystem: Environmental > Aquatic > Marine > Epipelagic | place: Germany:Helgoland, sampling site Kabeltonne...
AGGTGAGCATGGAGAAGAGGGGCAGGGGTTAGCGCTGCGTGCAGGACGTAGCAGGTCCCCCACAAAGCGTTGGGACGTTCCTCTCTTGCGCATCACTCATCCCTCCCCCTCCCCCTTCACCACCTCGTCGTCGAGCAGGCCCGCGAGGTCCTTAAGGCCATGTTCATGCAAAAGAGCCCCCTCTTCAACGACCAAGCCGACCCCGGACTAGGCCAAGCCGTCGACCAGACAGATAACAAAGCCGACCACGGACAAGCCGACCACGAACAAGCCAAAAAACGTTACTGGGATAATATTAACGGCGAGGTGCAGCCACCTATGGTGGCCGTCGAAGTCAAAGGAGGCAAATCCGGACGTGATCAACTCGTAAATCTAGCTTCATCTCGTGAATATCAAGACCGTGAGAATCGCGCCTGGCACCTCCCTGCAGCTTTGCAAGCATGCAACTGCGTGCTGCAGTTTAGCATCGTTATGGGCATGAAGGCTTCTGATTTCCTCGTGAAACGAGAGGAGGATGCAACCTTGTTCGTCGCCACCGGCACCCCTGTCACTACCAAGCTCCTCAAGTTGCTGAAGCACTGCACTGTGAAATCGACTGACAGCCGCGCCACGGTTACCTTCCAACTAGATGGCATTACGTGCGTTTATCACAACGAAAAAAAAGGACAGGCCAGTAAGCTCTCGGCGGGGGGGCCGGAGGCGGAGAATGTGTCCTGCTGGGCCCCCGCACTCAAGGGGCTTTCAGTTGCCTGCATGGACTTTCTACAGAGGGCTTGGGCCGGACTGTGCGAGGAGTTTGGAGAAATTGAGGCTACACAGAAACTCAACAATATCAAGGACCCCGTCGCCATGAGTGTCACCACCCGCTACAAATCGGGCTATTTCGTCCTCCTAGTCCGCGTTGAAGAAAAGGATTGGCTCGTCTCGACCACTGCGAACCAAGTCGTTCGCACCAGTAAGTTCAGTGCCGAGCAGATCAAGCACATTGCTGAGAATGCCGTGCACTCCGGACTGAACAACTTAGTTGTGAACGAGAACCATGATGTGTTCGCAGCAGACGGCCAGGCCGCGCTTGCGGAATTAATCGGCTTCCTGCACGTCGTCGCTCTGGTGCATGTCGCGCTTGGGCCCTTGCTACGCCGCGAGGACGGTTCGGAGACGACGATAAGCGACTCCGTCGTGGCCTACTGTCGTCTCGGCTCTGCCTTCGGCATGGAATTCTGCGGTTATTTCAGCCTCTGCGAGTGGACCAAGCCGTCCTATACCCGCTTTATCATAGCCATGCTCCTCCCACACCGCGTCCACGGGTTCAACAAATATGGCCTTAATTTTGCCAAGATGGGTGCGGTGAAGAGCCTCCTCCTCCCCGAAAGCGACATGAAGCGCCTGCTGCGCGCATCGACAGATGGGACCGCCGCGGGGGGAACTAAGCTTGCTCGCGTGGCCGTTGTGCTCCTACACGCTGCTTGTGCCGCCAAACGTAGCCGGAATCTCCCCCAACTACCGGATAAGTTAAGTGACTTCTCCAACACACAATCCAAGGAATACATCGACCGTATTGCCCCCATGCTCCTGGATGACAGCCTCCAAACTTGCGGCTCTCAAGCTAACGAGCTTGGTATTTACAGCGGAGGCGGAGTCAAAATCGTCCAAATACGTCTCTTGGAAATTTTGACCGAGCACAAGATCAACCTCACAGGCGACATCTTCAAGACGCTACACAGACTCAAGATTTTCCCTGTAGCCCTAGCCAACAAATTCTTATTGAATTACATGCCCCACCCTCGGCAACTCGGGTCAGCTGACGAAATCCAGAAATTGCTCGAGTTGTGGGATGAAGAAGAATACAACAACAAACTCAAAGAACTTATGGGTTTAGCAGCGCAGAAAAAGGAGGCAGCGCAGAAAAAGGCGACAGCGCAGAAAAAGGCGTTAGCACAGCAGAAAAAGACGGACAGCAAGAAGAGGAAGATATCTTAATTTTGTTGGTGACGAGTCTTTACGAAGATACGCGCGTTTGCTTATTGTCGGTGAGTATTCGAACAAACGCTGTTTTTCAAGTGGTGAACAAAACCTTGTTGCTTACGCCTCCCTCTCTACAGCACGACAATTCAGAACCTCCCGTCTTTACATACTGCAATAGAGCAACACAACTTCAATTCAAAATGTCCTTGTCGGATATGCTGGGGATGGAATCCAAGAATACAGCAGAAAAGCCATTGCAGAATGATCCGGAGTTGTTGCTGGCAAGAGTGATGCAACAGGGATACATCGGCAATTATAGCGGGGTGAGGATCGACTCACTAGGAAAAAGATTTATGATAAAGAAAGCTGTAGTTTTCAATCTCATCAATACGGAGGGCGAAATCAGAGGACAGGCTTGTGTCTTTCGGCGCGCCGAAGTGGAGGACATCATGGACTAGTCAAAAACAACAAAGTCTTGAAAAAGTCAAATTTTTTTCGCCCTAAATATATTGCGACAATGTATAATTCATTAGCTACAAAGAAGTAATTGTCAACAATCAAAGTACAATCGGTTCTTGCTCCTCGTGCAGCACCCACTGGCATTTGCCCGTTTTGCTCACGTTCGGGAGACTCTTCTGCTTTTTCTTGAACTCAGCAATCTGTCCCAGGTGAAACATTTGCCACTCTTCGGTTTCCCTCATGTTCTTATCCTTTTCATCATTACCATTCCACCGCATCGAATCACCCCCCGTTATCCTCTTGAGCTCAGTCAGCCGCTTCCCCTTCAGGTTCTTCGCCCCCAGGGTCTTTGCTCCCCCCCCCAAGCTCATCATAATCTCCTCCGTCTGAAAATCAAAGCTATCTACGCTCCTTCCCCTGTTCTCACTAGCCACTTTATTTATATTCTTAACAATCTTGGGCGTTACAGCCGACAGAGACTGGGCAATTGTCAGTTGCGTACCCGTCTTGGAGAGGTCTTGAACCTTCCCAAAATCGAGAAACGAATGCAGTTTCATGTCAAGGACGCTTGCCGCCTGGAAGAAGTCAGTATTCGGCCCGTTACACTCAGGAACAGCGGTTGGGGCGCCTGTAGACTGTCTACCAGGAGAATAAAGTTTCTTTTGCATTATTTTTTGTTTCTTCTGTTGTTCGTTGTGTGACAATGGAACAGATGATGGCGAGCCACTCCTCGAATCAACTCTCTGAATGTCTTCCTTGGTGAAATCTTTCTCCTTCTCTGCCAGTATCAGGCTCTTAATTGCCATGGCTTTTACTCCCTCCTCCTTCTCGTCTTTTCCTAGATGAGTCATCGCAACCTTCTTCAGATTCTTCCAACCCTTTTTGCTCGCAAGAGCGATGGTGCGCCGAGTCTGAGTATTTTTAAGGTGAGCGAGTTATAACGGTGAGGAACTTTTTTGTTTTTTACTTTCAATTGATCGATTACTAAAACCTCGATTCTACCCACTCACCTTCTTCAACTCCAGATTGTCGTTATCCTCCCCACTCCCCCCCATTCTCGCCATTTCTTCCAGTCCTTCATTCCCTTTCCCTTCCTCTTCACCCTCTTTTTGTTCCGCCATTCCTTCCTTTCCCATATCGCCATCCTTTGCCATAACCTCTCCCGCCGTCTTCCTATATTTAAGTGTGACACCTGTCGAAGACTCTATATGCCCGCTCTTTCCTGTAGCTGCCACCGCCGACGCCACATTCTCCTCCTCCCGTATCAAGCATTCTGTCTTCCTCATCCGAGCCATAGCCCGACTCATTATCTCCGTATTCGAGTGAAAATATCCGAAATTAAACTCCTTGTTGTTCCCACCACCTTCAGTGCTACTGCTAATGCTGCCACCATCGCTTACATTTTCACCACCGCTTTTCAAAAACTCCCGACAACTTTCCATCAGCCCCTCCACACGTTTCATGGAATTCCTCCTTTCAATTGAAATGCCAGAAAAGCGAGCTGCGTTAATATTTGTTGACGTCGAGAGGGGGTTCAAAAGGGAGGTCCTATTCCTTGTGTTGTTGTTCTTATGTTCCCCTTTGTGGCTGTCGTCGAGGTTGTTATTGTTGCTGTCTTCTTGATGATCCTCTCCATCGTCCTTCCTCTCTCTGGCGCCGAAGAGGAAGGCCCCCACCACTTCCTTCGCCTTACCGTCGCTATATCCATCGCTGTCACCGTCTCCACCTCCTTTTCGCCCCTTTGCGTTCGTATGCGCGTCAGTGACACACCCCCAAATTTCATCTCCCACCAAGGTCTGGAGCTGCATTTCGACCCTCTTGTCCTCTATTCCCTCGAGAAAAAGTCTCCTCTCCTCTTCCCTCCTCTCCCCTTCCCGGGCAAGCATTGTCTTAGAATCCTCTATGTTACTCGTCCTTGCTGGACTTCTTGTAATTTCTAACTTTCCCGTCTTTCCGGGCATTCTAGATTGCCTATTTTGTTCCACAGCAGTGCTTTCTTCCCTGATCTTCCCCTTGAAATCCTCCATCCTCGCCAAAGCCCTCTTCTTGCACAACAACCTCTTCTCGTTCTCAGCAAGCAAGACGGCTCTCCGCAAACATTCCCCGAGCGGCTTAATTGTCTCTTTGCCGAGGCGAGCGTGCGGCATAGACGTCGACAAGTTTTGTGAGTGATGGATGTTGTTGGTGTTGGTGTTGGTGTTGGTACCACTGTGGGTGTTCCCACTACTCCTATCTGCTTCTTCTTTCTCTTTCTCCCTGTCATAAACCCAAATAGGAACCCCTCCTCTCGCTTCTCTATTCCTTCCGATTATACCCCTGACAGTCTCCAACCCACATGTGTGGAGAGTTCTAAGTCCTTCCATCATCCGGGGGCACCTGTCCCCCCTAAGTCGGTCCTTGCTTAAGACCGCAACTGCCCTCTCCACCTTCCTCCCTACCTCGAAGAATCTCCAAATTCCACGTGGAACCTTGTAAACCACAGCCTTATCGGACATCACAACTGCACTCACGTCAAAAGTCTTTTTGCCCTTTCCTACCATGCAGTCCTCCCCTATGACGCTCCCCCCCCTCATCATTACAACCTCACCTACCCCCCCCCTCACCAAGACCTCACCCTCCCTCAGTCCCCTTGATTCCCCCGGAGGAAAGTACTGCACCAAAACTTCTCCCCCTACCACGAAATAAAAGTGGTGACATTCGTCACCCCTCCTGCACAGAATCTCGTGCTTAGCGAAGCTGTCAAGAACCATCTTTGAGGCGATGTTTGTGAGCTCCGAGTGGGGGAGGTTGGGGAAGAGGCGGGTCGATTTGAGGAAAGTAGTGCGCGCAGCAAGAGAAAGCGCCAGCGATTGAGGTTGTGAAATTAGATGTAGGGTGGAAAGAGGGACAGTCAAACAATAGGTGGGGCAAGTTGTTACTGCCATGACGGGGGAGAGGTGTTCATTGTGTGTGTGGTTATGGTGGCCATGTCCGTTGTGGTGGCTGAATACATTGCTGGCGCTGTTGTGGTTGTCGTTACTAATATTTCCACCTCCATTATTATTGCTGGCGTTGTCTTCCCCTCCTTCCTGCCCTTTCGGTTCCACCATCTCAACCTCTTCTCCTCCAAATTCCCCCCCCTGGTCGACAACTATGCAAGTCTTGCTCTCTTCCCTCATGCGCGACAGCAAATTGGAATTTTCAAGCACGGGCTGTTTATCGAACTTAAGGTACTCACTGAAGACACTCCACGAATCACTATCTATGAATCTTTCTTCGAGGCGCCGCAGCTCCACCTGTCCACTGAGAACGTGGTAAGCTGCGGCGTTCTTTCTGTTCGGTTGAGGGTGATTCTGGAAAAGGATGCACTGAAAGGGGGAGAAAGCCTGCAAGTGCAATGAATTTAAGGCCACTAATATATCTACCCGTGAGGTCAGGAGGGATATTTTGGTCAGTACAGACTTGTAGCGTTGCTGTCTGGAGTCTTCTGCCCCACCACCGTAATCTTCACTGGTACCGCCATCAGAGCCCTCCCCATCATCTACAAAGCGATTTTCCCAGCACCAATCTCGAAGGACTTCAAGATCCTCTTCGCTGTAACCTCCCCAGACTTCCCCCGGTATATCCTGCCTTTTCATCAAAATTCTCGTAATGACACCCGAGTCTATTTTCACGCCAGTCCCAGTATTCCTCGACCAAACTTTGAAAGCCATCTTCAACTCGGCCGCTCTCTTCCGCAGAGCCGTCAAGACCCACGATTGCAGTCCTAACGGCAGCTTCCGGAGCATGCGTTCCTCTTTCTTGTGCGGCGCCTCGAGGTCCTCTAGTGACCTGTCAGAGGGGCGGTAGACCGAGTTGTCATCATTTGCAACCGCATCCTGAGCACAGCTTACTGTATCCAAGGTGGCGGATGCGGTAGCAACAGAGAGGCTGTCGTCATGCTTGTTGCTTTCAGTCGAAAGGTCGGCGATGGAGTCATCGTTGGTATTGAAGTTGCCACCATGTTTGTTGTTGTCCTCATTTGCCAACATTCCTCCCTCATCTTCGCCAACTTTCCACTTCCCATACTTGATATTAGCGTTCACAGACCGGAGAGTTTTGCCCATATCCGTTACCCGGCCTTTCTTACGGGCCGCGCGGCGGCTATCGGAGTCGACGGACTCAGAGTCTAAATTTTGAGGGGGGTGAACCCGGATTTTAGTGGAAAGGGAGCGGACAAAGTAGGTTGAGGCCTTCAGCTCGATGTTCAATGGAGGAGACATGAATTGTTTGAGCGTAGAGGAGGGGACGGAAGAGAATGCAAATGAATGCAGAGAGTCCAATTATGAGCAGTTGCTTCCTTGTTCTTAGAGAGAGAGAAGAGATAGAGCAGTTGTATCTGGGGAGAGCTTCAAATGTAGTAGGAATTTGAATATCAGAAGTTTTCCAAATCAAATACGAGGGCAGGGACTTACAAAAAGAATATTGGAAAATAAAGCCTTCTGTTGGGGGTAGTTAGGAAAAATCACGCCATCATTATTTTTCAGAAAAATTTCAGAAACTTTCCTCCCCCTCCTGATTCAGAAGCCCGCAGCTTGCAAACCAGCTCCAGAGAGATGCTCTGCCCACTTGGTCCAGCAGCGTTCGTCATGAGCGTTTTGGGGATAGCTGGCATCCAGCGAAAGCGAAGGAAAAAATCTTGCTCCGGTTCTTGGTCCGGCTCTGGTCCAGTTCTGATTCGTAGGGTCCGGGACATTCGCTCCCTCCTTTTCGAGATAACCCGACGCGGTGAATCAGTTGGATTCGTGCCGACAATGGGTGCACTTCATGCTGGGCATATATCTCTTTGCAAGCTTAGTGTTGAGGAGAACAATTACACAGTCGCGAGTATCTTTGTTAACCCGAGACAGTTTGCGGCGGGTGAAGATTTGGATTCATATCCCTCTACTTTCGATAGTGACGTAATGTTGCTGGCAGAGGCTGGAGTGGATGCAGTTTTTTGCCCTGACAGGAAAGAAGTGTATGGGGAGGGTGAGGGATGTACAGTTGAAGCTGTGAACTTCAACGACGGCTTAAGGGAGGGAATATCACGGCCTCACTTTTTTGGCGGAGTCGCTACGGTCGTGGCGAAGTTGTTTAACATCGTGGCTCCAACTCGTGCCTACTTTGGACAGAAAGATGCGGCCCAATGCGTTTTAGTTAAGCGTCTGGTGGCTGATCTTAATTTCAGTATAGAAATAAAGATCGGTGACATAGTTAGGGAGGACAACGGGCTTGCCATGAGTAGTCGAAACCAATACCTTTCGGATGCAGATAGGGTACTGTGCGGGATTATCTACGAGGGGTTGAGAAGTGGTGTGGATGTGTATCGTTCTTTCCAAGGTGGGGGTGACGCCGTGCACTCCAAAGAAATAATTAAGGCAGTCGAGGCGGTGTATAGAAGAGAGGGGAGCGTGATAAGTGAGATTCTTTACATTTCAGTCGATAACGGCGACACGATGAAGGCGATGGAGAAGGTAGAGAGAAATCAGCCCTTCATAATAAGCAGTGCAGTGAAAGTTGGCGCTGTCAGGTTGATCGACAATGTAACGGTTAATTTTTAGGGAGCAGATAGTTTTTGCAGCGGTCAGAGCTTTTGTCGCCGTTGAGAGTTTTGCCGCAGGCTTTGTGAAAGCTTTTCCTCACTTAAAGGTTTCTCCGTTTATCTACGTCACATTTTCGTATCACAATTGTTCTAGGTGATAAGTCCTCTCGAGTTGTCAGACTTAACATATTGTTGTCGCACTCAACCTCGTCGTCACTATCGCTGCTATTCGTCTTACTGCTGCTGCTGTCGCCAACATCCGGAGACAGCTGAAAATCGCTCTTCAAGCGTTTCCAATTAGGCCAAACCCTTGCCTGAACACGACCCTCGATCAGTCCGCCAGGGACTTCCCCATAGTGCCGAGAATCCCGCGAATGGTTTTCGCTATCACCCTCTAGCCAGCAACAGCCGTCGCTGATCTCAATAAGCTTCCTTCGCGGACTTCGGGAGTCGTCGGAGTTCAGTCGATAGATCGGGGAGGAGCTACCAAAGGGAGAGTTGGATGAGTGGAAATTGACAGCCCCCCAGAACCGCTGAGGGAGAAAAGGGAGGATTTTTTTTTCAACGGCAAGGTAAGAAAATATTTGGTGTCACTAACCAGTAAGCAGCAGAAAAAAGTGAACGTCGGGACAAGTAGGTTTGCAGCGGTATGAAATCGCTCGCTTCTTACCTCATGAACAAGAACATAGTCTCCGGGAAGGGCAATTATTCGTTTGCAAATCAGTTTGTCAGGTTGGTATTTACATTTTGCAAGAACAAGATCGCCGTAATCGAGCTCCCTGGAAAATTCTTGTCGAAATAATGCGGTAGCTGAGGAGATAGCAGACACAGCTGAACGGATATCTATCCAGAGTGACTTGTCCTCATCTTTAGGAGAGGAAGAATTGATGGTAGGCGCGCAATCTTTTTTTGGGGGGGGAGAGTTGTCCGATGAGGTGCTGTCGTCCGAGGAGACTTTTCCATCAGAATATTCTCGATCATTATTTCGCAAACGAGCCTCCCAGCCGTCCTTTAAGGCATGACGTTTCCACCTTACTGCAAACTTGTTCACCATTAGCCAGTCGCCGAATGCATTGAGGGTCGGGAGCATACTGTCACCCTCACAGGGTACAAACTCAACCACGCCATCTGCGACATACCCGAAAAGAACATAGAACTGGAGACACAGAAATCCCCACAACCTCAAATCAGTCAACGTCTGGTCGGAGGGTCGGAGGGAAAGAAGTTTGCTAGTTCTGGGATTTGTGGCACTTGCAAATTTAGTTCGCCATGCCTTGGTTGACGGATTATTCTTCCGTTTCGGATTGGAAGAGAAATTCAATCTCGTTGGGCGAAGAAGGCGGTGTGCGCAAAGGCACTGTCCACGGATACGGGATGCACACACAAGTTGCGCATTGAGGTGGCGTGTGGGAACCAAGCGAGCCATGTTCGTGACGTTCATGTCACTGGGTAAACAATAAACTAGTAGGATTTAGCTAATCTTTTTGCTGTCGAGATCGGAAGAAAGTACTTTTGGAATGTTGTCCTTTTTAAGCCATTAGGATTTATCTCGGCTCACTTTTCTGGACTCCAACGCTCAGCCTTTTTTTTTTCCCTCTTTCCTCGCAATTGGGTGACACACACGCTGCTGCTGCTCAACATCGCCCAGAAAGCGTTCTTGTTCATGCTCTTAATTTTGTCGACGATCATCACGGTCCTTTTTTCTCTTTTCCCGATCACGGTGTCCCTATCCCTCTTACCCCTCCAGTCGATTTCCATAAAGCGGTACATTGGAGCTCAGGGGTTTGCCGAAGTCACGGACTGGGACTATTTTGATGAGACCGGGAAGAAGGTGGAGCCACCACCGTTTGATCCCTCTCAGCCCAAGAGAACTGTCAACAAAGGGGGCGGGAGCGTTCGTTTATTTCTTGGCGAGGTTGCGGGGGTGGAGGGAGCGAAAATTCGCAGCAAGGGGGGAGACTCTAGAATTTTGATCAAGGAATATAATGGTTTGTCAGAAGCAGCAAGGCGGGAGGAAGTGTCATTATCACGGCTTCTCGATAACGAAGAAGATAGCAGTATGCGTGGAATCAACGGGGAGAGCTGTGTGGTCAACTTGATGGGAAAATGGAATGCGACTGCCTCCGACTTTGACAAGAATGAGTGGTATAGTTACCTGAAAATATCCCCTCCAAGTGAAGGAGTTTTGTTTTTGTGCTTTGAATGGGCAGGCTTGTCAACCTTAAAAACTCTGTGCACTCCATCTAGTACCCGTCTCTCAAAACTCTCCCCAAAGCGTGGACTACTGGGTCAAATTGTACAGCCGCCTGCCATTCCTGATTGGAGCTTGAGGACTCGATATGCTTTGGGGATCGTAAAAAAAGTGCTTGAGGGGATGGCTCGAATACACGAGGGGGGAGTGGTCCACAACAGCGTAGGAAGCAACAGCATAGTAATCAGCTCGCTTGGGCAAGACAAATCAGAGGCCGCTTCTCTATATGCCACCACTCTCAGTCGATGTGTAGTGAAATTCAGCGATTTCGGATTCTCCTCTATGTTAAGCGATTCAACTACTGATTCCCAACTCATACGACGAGCAAAAGGCTACAAAATAGACGTCAACAACCCCTTTGCACTTTCGCAGTTTGCCATAGCCGAGGATTTATCAAACCTTGGTTTTGCCTTGCTCGAGTTTGTTCTGGGATTCCTCTCTGATAGTGATGATGTCATCCTGGATAATGAGTCGTTGCAGCGGCAATTTGACCTCATGGACAGCTCTATTTACAGTCTTAAAGAATATTTGTCTGCCGAAACACAATTCGAGCGCGTGGTCAATTTATTGAGTGAAAACGAAAATGCAGGCTGGGATTTTTTTGAGGGGCTGCTCAACTCTCGGGAGAGAGTCTCCAAGAACTTACAGGCAGGAGAAATTAAATTCCTCACAGCAAGAAGTTTGCTCCTGGGAACTTCATTTTTAAGACGTTAGCGAGAGTAGGTTACGGAAAAGGGACGCGGGCTTCAGGAATGTAGTAAAGATAAATTTGACGGTTTTGTAGCAAGTAAATCATGTTGATGATGTCGGTTAACTCAACTGTTTGCCAGCGGGCGGGTGAGGTACTACGACAATGACACGGTGGCCGCACTACTGTCGCAAAAATCAGTTAACGTTTTCTTTTTTTACTACTCTTTGCTTCCTTGGGAATCGATGAGGGGGAGGCATTGTCGTCATCGTCACCAACGTGAATGCCCTTCTTCTCCTTCCCCTCCAATGATGTTTCACAAGCAACCTTTTCCAGCAATTTTTTCCCTTCATTAACCTGTCCCTCAACGTCAGACAGCTTTGCTTTCGCCTCGGAAACTTTTCTTTCAAGAATATTGATGATCCGTTGTTCTGCCTGCATGCTCCTCAAATCATCACAAAGCTTGTACAGACTGATGAATTCTTGCCTCATTTTGGCTACTGTAGCTGTGCTGCTCGAATGCGCTAAATTGGCCATCTTATCCTTCTCCGTTGAATCCTCGACAAGTTCAGAAATCAACGTAGAATAAAGCGACAGAATATTGTCAGTATGCTGCGAGATGAGGCCTGATATTGACAAAGGCTCAATATAAGGCAGCTCAGCACCCTCCTGCAATAAGGAAGGATTGTTAACTTCATCACTAAATACAGATATCTTAGCACTTGTAGGAATGGGCGGAGGTTGAAGGGGGCTCGACTTTGTACCAGGCAAAGTCACAGACACAGGGAAGAACGACCGATAATAGCCCGGGGGGTGAGGGAGAATGTCGCCATTGGCCTGGTCGTTTATCATCTCATATAGACTCGTGCGAGAGAAAGCTAGCTGGCCAGACAGTTTATTTCCTTGTGCTGCGCATGAATCAGCTTTCCTTTTCCTTTCTCTTCCCGCTGTCTTCTTTCACGTGTTCTTCCCACAATTTCACAACAATTTCACAACAATAAATTACTAATTTCTCCCCAAAAATACTTCTCACTCCTATATTAATTGCCCTCTCCCCTTATTAATCATCGTCGTCACCTTCCGGAAGATCGAGAGAGAGATCGAGAAATCGAGAGAACATGCCAAATGTTCGAATAGAGACAGCATCTCCGGAGAGAATAGCGGATCTTCATGCGATCACCTCTGACTTCCTGAATTCGAAGCGGCTTTGCTGCCTTTTTCCTTTAGGAAAGTGCGATGGTCAGACCGAGTTGCTGAAGAATTACAATAAAACCCCTGACAAGTTCAATGTTGGGGCCATAGCATATGATGACGGAAGTGGGGAGGCTCTGGGAATGATTCAGTGCGCATTACACGGTCACTATTGTGATTTGCATAAGCCAAAGGAGAATGAATGCTACGTAGATTGGCTAGCAGTTCTCCCGAACGCTAGGGGAATGGGAGTTGGAACGAAGCTTCTGAAATGGGCTGAGGAGAAGGCGTTGGCAAGAGGGTGTACCAAGATGACTCTGGGTGTGATCAACGGCAACCCGGCGATTAATCTTTACCTCCGTACAGGTTACGAGGTTGATAAGAGCGACCCTTTGTCAGATTTCGTAATAATCTGCTTCACTCTAGTATGTTTTGGAAGGCCTTACGGTTGCTGCCACCCGAATTTTGGGTCTAGCATGATGACTAAGTCCCTGGGCGGGATGAATGATGGCAACAACAATAATGATGGCGAAGATAATGGCGGATCTCTGAAAGTAAAAATGAATAGAAATTGAAAGGGGGAGTTTCCTCATAGAACATAAAACTCATCAAACTCATCAATTCCCCCTTAAAAAACCTTGCTTGGTATCACAATATTCTGTAAAAAGTTTAGTTTCCAGGCCCATGAATGTCCTGGTAGCGCATCTCCTTGGGGTCAAATCCAGGCATCGGGAAGGATGTGCAGAATTTGTTCACATCCTTGCGAAGGGCCTCGCAGTCGGCATCATCGGCGATTGCTTCCACGAAGTCCTTAAGTTTAGGTCCACTCTTTTCCTGGATCTTAACAGCCAGGTTGAGACAGCGCACCAAAAACTCAGCGATTTTACTCCAGTCAGACTCAACGGTCATGCGGGTGGTGAAGGCGGAGGCACCAATGCGGACGCCTCCAGGCGTGATCGCGCTGCGATCCCCCTGAACAGTGTTCTTGTTCAGTGTAATGTTACAGCGGTCACAGATCTTCTCGAACTTGGACCCAGTTACCCCTTGGGGCTTTAGGTCCCAGAGGAGAAGGTGGTTAACAGTCCCTCCGCTGGCAATGGTCATGCCGTGCTCAACGAGCTTGTCGGAGAGGTGCGAAGCATTCTTCTTGACCTGGACAATATATTCCTTGAACTCAGGGGTCATGGCCTCCTTGAGCTGAGTGGCGACACCAGCAATCTGGTGCTCATGGGGTCCTCCCTGAAGAGCAGGGAAGACAGCCTGGTTGATGCGGGTCTCAAAATTTCGCTCGTCCTTTCGGAAGAAGATAAGACCGGCGCGGGGGCCACGGAGGGTCTTGTGGGTCGTGGTGGTGACAATGTCGCACCAGTCGAAGGGGTTGGCCGCCTCCTGGGTGACAACAAGACCACTGATGTGAGCCATGTCCATCATGAGAAGACTGCCGTTCTCATCGGCAATCTCACGGAAAGCCTTGTAGTCCCACTCACGGGGGTAAGCAGACCCACCCATGACCAGGCACTTGGGCTTGAAGAGCCCGGCGTCACGGCGGAGCTGCTTCAAGTCAACAAATCCATTCTCGTCACACTTGTAGGGTAGCGACTCAAAGTAGACAGAGGTGGCAGAAACAGCCTTGCGCGTCCCCTCCTTCTTGTTAAAAGTGTAAAACCCGTGGGTAAGGTGACCACCGGAAGGAAGATCAAGCCCCATGATGCGGTCGTGGGGCTTGAGAAGGCCAGTGTAAACCTCAAAGTTAGCAGGGGATCCCGAATAAGGCTGGACATTGATGCCCCACTCATCGGGGTTGAGGCGGTAAGCCTCAAGCGCGCGGGACTGACAAAGCCTCTCAACCTTGTCAACCTCCTCATTCCCACCGTAGTAGCGGGCACCGGGGAGGCCCTCAGCATACTTGTTGGTGAGGGTGGAGCCAAGGCAATCGATCACAGCCTTGGAGGTAAAGTTCTCGGAGGCAATTAGCTCGAGAGAACGCCACTGGCGATTCTTTTCACGCTCAATAATGTCATACAAGTCGGGGTCGTGCTCCGAAAGGGGAGTCAAACCGGTGAATGGCAAATCCTATTCGTGATTGGGTTTGTAAGGTTGAGGTGTTGGGTCAATGTCGAGATTTGGCGGGGTAGTGTTAGAATATTGTTAGTGCATTGCTGAAAGGAAGATAGCAGCTCGTAGCGCCAAGATTCTATCCGCCAACACAACAAAATTTAATGTTCCTTCCACAGGTCTGTAGTGGCTACTACAGCTGATGCTGAGCAAGCTCTCCAAAAGGTTCCTGACAATGCAGCTTCGCGATGCAGCTTCGCCGATCAATCAAGACAGGTGAAAAAACAACACAAATTATCCCCCGAGAACCACACTTAGTTAATACAAAGGCAAAGTATCTGGAGGAAAAATTGCGGCACTTTTCACCACGTGCTCCTGGAGGTGTGAAGGGGTCAACAAACCACAATTAACCTCCATATCGCCATCAAAGCAGCGATACTTACAGCAAACTTAGACATAGTAAAGAAAAATGATTAATTGGAAATCTGTGAGGTCTGTCAGAATTGGAGGGCGAGGAGGGAGATAGAGAGGGGGAAGAAAACTCTTAAACCGAATTTGGGTAAAAAACATCGTCTCCCTACACCAATAGTTTTCTGATCGGATGAGTGCAATGACAAACTCCAAAACTCCTCCATCTGTTCATTCTCAAAGGGGAGCCCTTCCTGAGTTCACAAAGTTGAGTGACTTATTGCTATGCAGCATATCTCTTACGGAGACTACATTTGCTGCCCGGCAGCTGATTTTGCAGCTTGTTGTACACATCGGAAGCCTCAGCAAAATAGCCTTTTCCTCGGTGCCATCCCTCGTGCCTCCACCAGAAGATTTTCGAGAGACAATAGTAAATGTACTGTCTACTTGCGTTGCGATTGGCAAAATTATCTCGCCAGCGTCCAACCTTACGGCATTTTGCCTTCGCAAAATTGAACTTAACTCAAAAAAGTATCCAGCCCAGCTTTGCAAGGGAAGATCCGAAAGCTATAGAGCGTACTCTGATGTTACAGGCATGGGAGCTACCGGCCGCTTGGATAATAGCAGCGGCTTGCACGACAGCACCGGAAGCCAAGATGATGCCAAATTAAATTCCCCAGAGAGAGAGGAAATTGAAATTGTTGAGTTGCAGGATACCATCACAAAATTTGTTGAAGAGCGAAACTGGGGTGTCTTTCATACATGGAGGAATGTTACGCTTGCTCTGGTTGGGGAAGTTGGCGAACTCTGTGAGATCTTCCAATGGAAAGGCGACGTTGATGTGGCAGAATCGCCATCGCCGAATGCGAGGGCCAGCAGTACTCTGACAGATGATGAAATTACTCACGTGGAGCAAGAGTTGGCGGACGTGACAATTTACACTTTGCGCTTGGCATCTTTGACAAAATGCCCAATAAATTAGCAATTAGTAGAAAGCAGACGAAATTAAGTAGTAGCAAATGTAACAAATTTCATTTCACATGTATTAATTCATCCTGTTGCTTGTCTGAGGGCAACCTTCTCCCTGCGCCCTTGCTCTTCCTCCTCCCCTTCCTTTTTTTTCTTTTTCTTGCTGGGTGGTATCCACGCCTTGTCGATTTTTTCAATGGTGCCGTCAGCCTGTATCAATGGCTGTCGCAGTTCCATGCTAACTTCGTTGGCCTCCCTGAGTTCCTCGACAAGTGTATGGGGCCTGCTAGATCGTATTGTTGGTCCTAGCACGAGTGGCACCTTATTCTTACTGACGTAGACGGGATCCGGAACGATCTCAGCGACTCCATGGCCCGGCGTGGCGCTGCAGTGGTGCCTATTATCTGTCATGGCCTCTTGTATCTCGTCTTCATCGAGCTCTGCCTCCTGACCTATGGCCTCCAAATCCATAGCATCGTGGTCAATTTCAATAATTTCGCCCTTTCCGATTTTTGGGACGCCCACTCGGCGCTTCACGTTGTACACAACCATCGCGTCATTCCCCTTCACAACTAATTTGCTATAACAGCCTTGCCCAAGGGAGAGAATTCTCCTGACCTGCGCAACCTGATCAACTGTCTGGGGGCAGCTGAAAGCTCGGTTACTCATCTTGACACTGACCTTACTGTCATGGTACATTTGGACACGGAAGAGTGCCTCCTCCGCTTTACATCCGTATATTCTACCGAGTAGACACGCTCCGACCAACCCGACTCTGCCGTGACCGAGTCTGCTGAAGATGTACATTTTTTCACCCTTTCGAAGTCTCTCCTCAATGTTTGTGCAAAGATTTAGCAAGGTGCTGTCGTCCTCGAGAGATTTTCCTTCCGGGATTGGGAAGCGAATATACTGGAACTCCTTCGCAAAGTGATTCAGGTCAGCTTTGGCCTGTTCTAAATTTTTTATGCACAGACCCTGCTTGGCCACCGCCTCGTGGAGCTTAAGCATTGCATCTTTATATCGAGTATCGTTTGTGGGGTACCGCGGGACATTGCTTACTTCGATATTTGCGTTTTGAACCGCAAGTTGCCCCTTTTTTACGCTGCTCTGAAGTTGAGACTTCAAAAAGCCGTAGCGCCGTCGCAAAAGTTCATATCCATTCTTGGCTAGATTGTCACCCTTCCGTATGCTGAAGGCATCTTCCTCTTCTTCCTCCATGAGATTAAAGAAGGTGCCGATGTTACTCATAAGGATTCGAGCGGCTACGTCACCGTGTGCGGGCTGACGCCCCTTCAAGCGTGCCTTCCCTTCCGGGTAGCATCCGAAGAGTAGCTGCCCAGGGATGAGCCATGCGGAGGTGTCTGTTGGGCCGCTCTGACGAGCCTGAAAAGAGTTATACTTGGGAAAATCCGACACATTAAGACTCCCATTGGTGTTGTAGCTGCAGTGCATGTTAGGTAAGGGTGTCAGAACACCCTTCATATTGACAATGCCCAAGGCTGGGTGCCAGTTGTCGACCCCTTCAGTCACTTCGCTGTTCTCTTTCTCGAGGAGGTCGGCCTGTCTCAGCCTTTCCTCCTCTTTCTGGAGGTTCTTTAATCTGGCGATCTCGCTCGTTTTGAATGAGTTCACCTCAGCAGTCCATTTTTTAAAGACCTTTTTGTATCGCAATTTGATTGATCTGTCCATCCACGTCATCATCCGGTTGGTCTCAAACATCCACAAGCGGGTCCAGCGGTTCATCATATAAAGAGTAGGGAGGAAGCAAGATGTTCCGCTCACGTTGTAGCACTTTTTCTGCTTCTCTGGGTCCAATTCGTAGGGAAAACGTCGGTGTATCTTCCACCATTTCAGCCACTCAAGCTTATCGTCTCGGTCCGCTGTCATCTCCACTAAAAGGAAGCGAACCAGCCAGCGTCTTATTTGAGACTGGATTTTTACGGTAAAATTGTAATCCTTTGCTCGCCCGACCTTAACGACGCTGTGCCACCACCAAATCATTATCTTTTTGTAGTCATCGTTGCACATTCTACGGTCACTTTTCTTGAGAATCGTTAGCAGACAAGACTTCCTCTTCGACGATAACTTTTTTTGTCCCAAGGAGGGGAATTGGAGATTCCTCTCTCCGAGCAAAACCACACTGTTCCGGAGTTGCGGGTCTTGTATGGTTTCCCTCTCAAGTTCCTTTGGCAAAAGCTTGAGCCACTGCGCAAAATTTGTTTCGTCATCATCTCCACTGTTACCTTCTTCCCCAAACTTTTTCTGAGCGTCCTTTTTCTCCTTCTCGAGGAGCTCTATCTGCTTATCCAGCTTGAAGGCCCGCTGCTTTTCTTCCGTGAGAGTCGCTTTTTTGACCGCCCCATCCTCGTCTACATTATCCACCGATGAGTCGATGACTTTAACACCCCCACCGGCGGGTATTCCCCCCCCGATGCCCCGAAGTTCGAGAGAGTCAGGGAATTTCTCGTATTCGGCAGTGACATAACGGATAACTTTGACGCGGTACATTATCTCATTTCCACTGATTCGACGATGGGCTGTCCCAAAAGCACCGTGACGGACGTTAGGAACAGCAAGCACAACTCCAAGAAGCTGCTTCGGACGCCATGCTGCGTGGCCCGCCACTTTAATGCGCTCAACCTCGCTGATGAGATCTTCTGCAGAAAAGAAAACGACATTACCCCTCTCAAACTTGCCAGTTGTATGGTTTATCTCTTTCGCGGCAGACTCATTCACGAGATTGATCTCCGGGGCCTCGATTGACGACGGCTTGTCTAACGAGTACCCACGAATCTGGGCCATTTCATCTTCGTCAACTTCGTATTCGGGGATCTCCGCACCGGTCTTGTTATTTACAATGGCAGAATGGAGACGGTTGGTGTCATTTCCACGTAATTTACGGACACGACCTTCTCGGACATCTACGTGGGGCAACCCCGAGGAGGTGGGGATGTAGAGAAGGTCGGCACAGCGCTGGCAGAGCAGCTCAGAATCGACTTCGGAGTAGAGCGTCGCGATACTCTTCTCGCACTCCTCACACAGCAGATTCGTCGGAGGGGGTCCCTCAAGAGTCCGACCATCAGTCTCATCGCCAGCCTTAATTAAGGTATTGGCAATTAGAACGCCGTCAACCTCAGTAAAACCGCCTCCGCCAGCGTGAAAGTAGGAACCGTCGTTAACGCCGTCTTCTGCGTCGAAGCTATTCCCCAAAAGCGCGTCATTTTGGTCAAACGAGTCATTTTTCTTCTCGTCACCTCTTTCATCGTCATCATCGGCATCGAAAATAAGGTACTTGTCCATCTCCGCGGTCTGAGCTTTTTCTTCCTCCGTCATTATCTTCTTCTTTTTCACACGAGACTTTAGTCCTAAGTCCCGTTTGAGTTGGCGATTGGCGAGCTCGATCTGATTGTCGGTGTGGAACTTGTTCAGCGAGTTGACAAGCTCATCGTAATTTCCGGCATACTCCTCGTTCATGATATCTTTCCGAATTGCTTCAACCTTTGCCCTTTCTCTGCCCCAAGAACGACCCAAGCGTTTTTTCTCTTTTGCCGCAGCAAGTCGTTCCTGCTCGAGCTTTTCGGCTTCTTCTGCCTTCTTCTTCATTATCATCTCGGGGGAGCGAGGATCACCAGGGCGGAAAGTCCGTTTCACGTTCATGTTACTGTGGGCGCGAGACTTGTTCTTCTTTACTGACTTTAACTGTTCTGGAGTCAGACCAGGCAAAGCCGCACCGGGAATTGGGGATGATAACAGATCCCCAAGATCCTCAGGATCAGCATTGTTGATCGTATTCAGCTGTTTGCTTGTGGCCTCCGCCGAAGCGGCTCCACGGGAGGAGAGAGAGAACGGATTTGACTTGTTATCAACATTCTTGTGGGAAGCCACAGCACTGGTACTCCCAATGAGGTCAGAGCGGATGTGAGTTGTGATATCCCCGACCGTCACAGTTGTAGGGGCACCATCTGGGTTAGAGCCAAACATTGGACGCTCCTTATAGCCACCTCCTTCATGTTGACTAAACATTGCGGTAGCACAGATAGGACAGGGAGAGTGGTGTCGTTGGGGTGGTGAGTTGAGCAGAGGAAGAAAGGTGGAGAATTGAAGTTAACCACCCCCAGGATGAGCGCTCATCTTAAAACAAGCTGGATTTAAATAATGTTTGGGGGCACACTGACTTCAATAATGCGTCAAGGGAAAAGTTAAGTTTCCAATTGGACTTTATCAAGTGTGAAGGAGGAGTAACAGTGGAAACGTGGAAACGTGGAAACCCGATAAACCAAAAAACACCAGAAAAAACAATGAAAAGAAGATAGCGACACCTTATCCCAACCAAAAGCTTGATACGATCCGAATATGCTACGAAATTGATGTTTGTCATTTCCGAACAAAGATAAAGAGCAGCCTTGCAGGGACGACGAACCAAGGAAGAACTCATCATACTACCATTTACAGCAAGAAGTTGTTCCAAAAAAAACCAAACCGTTAGGGTTAGAATCAACGTTCAGGGTTGGGAACTTCAAAAATCATTTCTCTCTTCTTATCCTTTCGCCTTCCTCATTTTATTTGGGAGCAGGGAATTCTTTAAATCTCATGTAGTGATTGCAGTAACCACCTGTACAATGTATTGTGTTGTTGTGCGGTTGCAGTGTTAGGATGCCGACATGGAGACTTTTTGAGTGCTTTTACTCGAATGGATTACACACAAAGCTGGAACCCCTCCCCAGTCGTACAACAAAACTCACCAGGATTTTTCGCGAGATAATCTTGGTGTTCGGCTTCAGCTGGGTAAAATTCATTGGCCTTTCCAATCTTAGTTTTGACCTCTCCCTGTTCATAGGTGCTGATGGCATCTTTTGCTATAAGGCTATTTACTTCTTTCTTAACCTTCTCAGCGATTTCGGCCTGCTTATCATCGTACGTGAAAATGTAAGAAGCATATTGAGTTCCCATATCATTGCCTTGACGGTTAGCAGTAGTCGGGTCGTGGAACATGAAGAAGAAGCGCAACAATTCCTCGTAGTGCTTATTTGGGTCATTCAGCTCCACTTCCAGAACTTCTACATGCCCGGTACTGCCGCTGCAGACAGCCCTGTAAGAGGGGTTCTTCTGAGCATTTGGGTTGGGTGACATGAAACCAACTGTGGCTTTCTTCACAGAACCTGGGAATTTCTGCTGGAAATCCTTCCGCACGTATTTCTCGGTGCCCCAGTAGCACCCCGCACCAAGTGTAACCATGTTGCTCATGGCGCCTGTTGCCGGAACACAAGCAGGAGCTGCGTTCGTGACTGCCTGAGTCGAGCGAGTCATAGTCTGCCCCATGATAAGAAACGATAAGAAGTAAAGGAGAATCGTCCTGACGGTACCTATGGTGCCAATTTCCGTGCAGCAGCTGAAGAAATTCTTGAGAGGTGAAATCACTCGGTCTGTACCGCTCAGACAAAGTCGTCGATGAAAAACCTGACCAAGTATCACTTGTTACACTCTCTGGATGTTATCTCTTGAAACCAATCTTCGACTAGACAAGAAGAGAAAGGAGAGACGAGGGTGTGTCACTTTTTATAGCGTTGAAATATATATATATATCACGCAATTGCTTGTGCCCCCATTAAATTTTGCGAGCTCCAAACTTGTTCTCGATCCACAAAATCAGCCAAAAACACCGAGAACGCGAAATTTCCGCTATCGTGTGCCTTTGTTATATACTTCAATACCCTTTGTACCAAAAATTCGTTTCTCCCAAGCCACAAACGCTCTCCTCCTCCTCACCACCACAAAAGCGTTCTTTCCTTCTTGTTCTTGGAGGATGGTCACTCCCCGGGCTTGTGTGACGAGGACACACTCGCCGCGTACCCACCCAACCCCTACATTGAGCTACTGCCCGCCCCTGGACTCATCACTTGAGGCGACAGGCAGTACAGGGAAAAGCGCTGATCACGGTTCTGCTGCTTTAATTCCCTCCACACCAAGTCGGGATTTCCAGTCTCTGCTCCTCCCCCCAACAATAGAGGGTATAACTGCATCAGCAAAAATAATTCAGGGCGGCGGTATTTTGGCTTTTCCAACTGAGACTGTCTATGGATTGGGTGCAGATGCGCGAAATCCAACCGCAATTAAGAAGGTTTTCCAGGCCAAGGGGCGGCCCCTGACTGACCCTCTCATTGTGCACGTGGCAAAAAGCGAGGACGGTCGCAAATTGTTGAATTTCGATGGCGGCGATGATAGCGAGGGGTCCCAGGTCTTTGAATTACTGTCGAGGCAATTCTGGCCAGGTGCCTTGACAATTATCGGTCGTGGTGCAGAAGATTTGCCCCCGATGCTGATGGCAAATACCGGCTTTGTCGGGGTTCGATGTCCAAGCCACCCTCTGGCTCAGGCGCTTTTGAATGCCGCCGGCTGTCCTGTGGCAGCCCCCAGCGCAAACCGCTTTGGCCACGTGAGCCCTACTATGGCAAAACACGTTTTGGCGGATCTTGGTGACCGAGGGGTCAAGGTTCTGAATGGGGAGGACAAAAGGGAGGCGTTCATGGTGAAGCCGTGCGAATTTGGTATCGAGAGTACTGTGGTAAAAATTGAGGAGGAAACCAAAAAAGTAATTGTTTTGAGGAGGGGAGCAATTTCCGTGCAGCAGCTGAAGAAATGCTTGAGAGGTGAAATCACTCGGTCTGTACCCTCATCTCCATTGAAATTCGGCACATCGGCGGACGAAAACAACAGAATCAAGATTGATGAGGCTGCGCTGAAAAAATGGGAGCTAAATCTCGTGACAAACAACCATCATGAAATGCCCAAGCTTAGCGAGGAGGACGAGAATGGCGCCGAAGACTATGACAATGTGAATGAGCAGCCACGCAAAAAAAGGCGGAAGCTGTCGAACGGGACCTCGGGATTGTCGACAAATGATTCTTCGGCCCCAAGCACTCCTCCCCTCGCGCAAAACGGTAACGGGAATGGTAGCAGAGACAGTAGCTCTGTCAGCGACCCCTCTCCTCTCAAAGTTGTGTGTGGTGTTGGGCACGTCGCCCCCGGGCAACTCATAACCCATTACGCCCCCGACGGGCTCGTCTGTTGTATAGTGAGCTGCGAAAAGAGCGGAGAGGCAGGAAAGGAGGGCTTGCTGGAGAAGAAAACCGTGGTGCTAGACTTCAACGGGCATCTGGCTCAGCGTGGGCTTACCATTGATAACGAGAACGTGGTCGCCTACAAGGATTTGAGTGTGAAAGGAAGCGTTGCGGAGGCATCAAAGAATCTTTTTGCTTACCTTCGTTGGTCAGAGACTTTCAATGAAAGTGCTGAACGACTCTTTCTGGCGGATGTTGGCGTTTTGATGGCACAGGACGATGATGTGGGTGGCATCGAAGACCGAATGTTCCGAGCAGCCAGTGGGAAACGAGTGCAGTTATGATTTTATCCTTCCGTTAGTTGGTTTTATGTAAAAATTATGTATAAACCGAAAGGTGTTTGTCGCTAAACAGACAAGTATTCTACTTCCATAATTTTCATCTCACAATCTTTTCAACGATTCACCACGTTCTTAACTTCCTCCCACAGACGAGGCAAAGTTTCTTCCGCCTTGCCAATAACATTCTCAACGTTGAGTTGGTTGTTCGGCTGTATGCGTCCTTCCTCGAGATTAAAGTTGAAGACGTCAACCTTACGCCGTCGGGCCTCTTTCATTGCCATGTCAGTCAAAGTCACGGCAAGAGAAGTTCCCACAAAGATGAGACAGTCGGCACCACTTAACAATTTCTGGATCCTGTCAAATTGGTAAAATGTATGCCCGTCGTAACCCTCATCAAACATAAGCGCTTGCGGAAGAATAGATGGCTCATTGCACCCCGGACAAATAGGCACACTTGGGAGCTCAGGGGGGAGGTGGATCTCTTCAACCAATGTTGACTGCAAAGTACAGAGGGTTGGTTAGTTACAATAATAAAGTAAGTTGATGGCCTTTGACTGTGATTATGATTGTGCTTCCGCGCGCGCGAAGAGAACAAATGAGACGAACTCACCTTCGCTTCTACCCTGTTTGATTTTAGAATTTTAGGGTTCGTCTTCTTTACTGTGATTTTTTCTAGTCCCTCATCATTATCGCACAACATCACTTGTCTGACTTTGGATGGCAACAATTCATTTGCGGTCAGGCTACATGCACGTACACGTTGACAAAAATAAATAAATGGCGAACGGCGGAAGGTTGGTTAGATTGACAACACTATGTTGATCTCTGCAAACAGACGCACCTCTTTTCGTATGCGTATGTACAAACATTTGTAGATAGATTTTCATTATCTGTTTTGTCGTTTTTATCGTCTTTCTTGTCACTGCAATCCTCAACGCCGGGAGTATTGTCGTCATTTCCCTCTTCATTTACGTTATGTGCACAGTCTTTATCGTCAGGGTCATCCCCCCCCTCAGCGGTGGAAGGCTTCTTGTTACTGAATGAAAAGGCCTGAAAATCTTTGTCGCCATCATTCACACACTTGTAAAGACCAATCATGCCATGGGCCTGGATCAGGCGGTCAGACCAGTCCACAGACGGATTTGACACCCGCTGCTGTAAACCATCAACATTCTGAGTTATGATGTAAGAGTTCTCCGAATGGGCGAGGATTTTAGCCAAACTCTGGTGACCCTCATTTGCTTCGTAACCATCGTAGTGCAAGGGAAAGTACTCAAGCCAGAAATCGTTCCACCAGCGCAGCGGGTCCTTTAAAAATGCACCCCTCGTCGCATTTGTCCAGAGAGTCGACGACCAGATGCTATCCGCACTCCCGCGGAATGTCGGGATGCCAGAGGCAACAGATAAACCAGCGCCAGTTACAATCAGGACAGAACGGGAAGGGTCAAGGAGAATTTTAGCCAGAGTCGCGATTGATTTACCACCCCGCACAGAACCTCGGACTCCAGGAGGCGGAGGGAGACTGAAATCCCTCTTCTTTCGCTTTTTCGTTGCGCCTGTTTTGGATTTCATTCGAACGACGTTGATGAGGTGATTTTGTTTATTCTGCCGTTTTTTTTCGCCAATTTTTGTGCTTTGGGTCACGCAATCACGCAATAATAGGTAGGTAGTAGGGATAAGAGAAAATCGTTCTTTGAACCATTTGTGTTTTTTTCTTCGAAAATTCCTGCACTTTGATGATAATCCACTCAGAAGGATAGAGGAGTTTTCCGTTTTATTCGAAAAGCTAGAATCGTTCAACTTGAATCTAATCTATCACCCGCACAAAATTTCAACAACAATCCTGCGCTTTCATTAAGTTAGTGATCGCCATCTTTCGCTTCCAAATACAACCTCTAACAATGAAAATGATTGTTGTTGTCCTCCTTCTCTCGGTAGCATGCGCTTTTCACACTATCCCTCCGAATTTTTGTCTTTCAAAACAGCTTGCACTGAAAAACAGAGCACCGAAGGCGACACTTCAACGAAAGATGGCGGGACAAGATGAGAATGATGACTTGGCCACTGTTACGCGATTGGAGAACTTGTCCAGGAACAGTAAGGTAGG
>Ga0115557_1000607_pt1 | contig 25010 bp, 11 predicted proteins | sample COGITO_mtgs_1104_FD_87280 | JGI IMG/M metagenome (GOLD analysis project Ga0115557, IMG submission 87280) | Pelagic marine microbial communities from North Sea - COGITO_mtgs_110421 | ecosystem: Environmental > Aquatic > Marine > Epipelagic | place: Germany:Helgoland, sampling site Kabeltonne...
CCTCCGTTCCCGCCTCCGCCGGATGGGTCCGACGGGCACCGTCCTCCACCTCGCGCACTCCCAGGGCGCGCTCCTTACGTACCTCGCCCTGGGGTCCCTGGGGGAGGAGGAGATGGGGAGGCTGGAGGTCGTGGCTTTCGGGGGGGGTAGGGCGATCACGAGGGGGGAGTTTCCACGGTTGAAGAGGGCGGTGAACTACTACGCGATGAACGATCCTCTTCTCGCCGTCGTCCCCAAGGCGAAGGAGAGGCTGAGGAGCGGGATGCTATTCGGACCCGACGACGGCGACGGGGAGGGGGAGGGGGAGTTCGTCTTCCTCACGCCGGTCGGGAACGACCCCGTCCGGGACCACGGTCTTCTCGGACCCACGTACATCCGGGCGCTACGGTGGGAGGCGGAGAGGTTCGGGAGCGTATACGAGGGCGCGTGGAGGAGGGCGATCAGGGTGAGGGGGGAGGGGATCGGGGACGCGTGGGGGAGGGCGGGGAGAGGGGGGAGGGAGGTGGGGAGGGAGGTGGGGAGGAGAGTGGGGGAGGTGGCGAGGTGGCTGGGGGAGTGGGTGAGGTGGATTGTGGAGATGGTGAGAGGGGTGGGGGGGGGGAGAGGGAGGAAGGAGGAGATTGTACTTACGGTACGAAGCGAGGGGACGGGAACGGGAACGGGCACGGGCAAGGGCACACACGAAAACGAGAAGAAGGAAACCAAGAAGACCAAGAAGCGAGGGTTGTGGGGTGCTAACAATAATGTTAACGACGAAGTAGAGAGTTTGTTTTAAAGCGGCGCTAAGACGGACGGCCTCGTCCGATCTACTTTCTTTTTCTTTTTTTGTCAGAGATTCTCTCTTTTTTTTTGTCAGAGAAGAGGGTTCTTGCTGAGAGGGCGATGGTCTTGCTGAGAGGGCGATGGTCTTGCTGAGAGGGCGAGGATACGCCACCCAGGAGGTACTATTCGCCCCGGTGTGACACCAACTTTCTTGGGAACTGCCGTTGCTGCCAAACGAAGCCGATATCATTGAGAAGTTTGGTCCTATCAGGGCTGAGCTTGTCTTCCTTCTTGTACGTTCGTTGATTGTCGACCCATCTACCTATCTTCACACCATCAGCAGTGACGGTTGATTTTTTCACATTTTCAACACCGAGCGCCTTCAGGATCTCGTACTGTTCATTCCAGTTTGCCTCCAGATATTCCTGACCATCCCAAACGAAGCCGATATCATTGAGAAGTTGGATCCTATCAGGGCTCAGCTTGCCTTCCTTCTTAAACGATCGTTGTTTGGAAATCCAATTACCGATATTCACACCATCAGCAGTGACGGTTGGTGATTTCACATTTTCAACACCGAGCGCCTTCAGGATCTCGTACTGTTCATTCCAGCTTGCCTCCAGATATTCCCGATAATCCCAAACGAAGCCGATATCATTGAGAAGTTGGATCCTATCAGGGCTCAGCTTGCCTCTCTTGTTGTACCCTCGTTGCAGTGTACACCATCTACCGATATTCACACCATCAGCAGTGACGGTTGATTGTTTCACATTTTCAACACCGAGCGCCTTCAGGATCTCGTACTGTTCTTTCCACAAAGCTTTGTTCGGTTCCCACGAAAAACCCACGCTCTCAAGCTTCTGGATCCTCTCTCGCAAAAGACGGTTTAGGTAGTACTTAACCCTCTGATTACGGACCCATCTGCCAAGCTTCTTGTCAGCTTCCGGTACTAGCGCGTTTCCGTGAATCTTCGTATAGTGCTTCAAAAGTCCGAACTTGACATCCCACGTTAAACCAGCAATTTCGAGGACTGCGCTTTTCAGTCCCAATCTGAACTCCTCGGCCGATACTCCGACTCCGACGATTCGCTCTAGCAACTTTCTCGGTGGCGCAACCTCGTCCCCTCTCTCTGCCGCCTCCCCATCCCTCGTCAACCATGCCCTGCACTCTTTAAGAAGCTCCGAGTCCATCTCCAGCATTGTTCTGATAATTGGGACCATGTTTCCGAACTGATTGGTGTCAACGTCATCGGGAGCCTGCACAGGAAAAATCACGTACCCCTTCTCTTTGCCCTCCGATCCCATCGCTGCTCTCGATACCACCTGCCATAACTTCAGGTGTCTTTCCATCCTATCCGCGATGTAGATGCCGTCGCAGTCTTTCAACTCATTGAAGCCCCCCTTCAGCATGTAAGGGTTGCATATGACGATAGACTCTCCGTCCCCTAGCGGCTTCGTCCACTTTTTTAACGACCCCCAGGAAGTGTTGTTGTATTGAACCCTCAGTACGTCGCGAAAGTATCTTGTCCGCAGCAGAGCCTCCTGAAGGTCCTTAGTTCGCTCGATAGACCTCGAAAACGTGACAACCTTCCTCAGGCCGAAGCGTTGGCAGGCGTCTACCAGCACCCTCGCCCTCCACTCCGTTTCGTTGACTGTCTGCCCGAGCGGCACCGTGCAGGCGAGGGCCTCGACGGGCACTGTTACGTTCCTCTCAATGGCCTCGTCGTACGAAAGTTGGTAAACAACCTCTCCAAACACTTTAGTGTTATCCATGCTGAATTCCTGGTCATCGACGTGATTGCCCTTGGTCATCTTCCTACTCCTGAACACCCTTGGCGACCCAGTCATAAAAACGCGCTTCTTACAGGCTATGAACTCGTCGACCAGAGGTATTGAAGGAAGTGTCTCACCATTTGATCCCGCCGCCACGTGTGACTCGTCCAGCAGCGCTAGATCGAAAGGCCTCGCGAGCCTCGCATCGCTGATTGCGCATGCACTCAAGTACGTGCTCAAGACAAGACGAGGGCCATCACCCTTAATGAATGAACCGATGCGAGAGCAATCCGTGGTGAACCTCACAGACTCGACCGACAAGTGCGAGCATACGCAGAGACACTCCTTCCTCCAATCTAGTAACTGAGGATCATCCTGGTAGAATGTCTCCAACGCTTCCTCGATGAGATCGATCGTCGGCATGAAGACGACGACAGTCCCTTGAGCTGAGAGTACTTCGCGCGCAAGGTGGTAGGAGATTACAGTTTTGCCGCCCCCATTGGGAATAACGATCTGGGAACGCGCAGCATTCGTCGAAGAAGCAGCTTTGATCGCTTCACTCTGGTGTGGGAGCAGCGTGAATTGTCGCGAAGGAAGAGCAAAAAGGTTAAGCGGCGTCACAGCATTTACTAAAAGGAACAGGAACAGGACGATTTTTCCCACCACGCTCATGGTCATAATTTTTTATTTTTTCATTACTCCATAATTACTCCGAAATTACGTTTTCAAGGATTTTCCAAAAATCTCCTTTTTTGTCATTCACAGTCTATTAGCATGACCTCCACCACGTTTTCTGATCTATTAGCATGACCTCCACCACGATTTCTGATCCCAACAAAGACAATGATTTTGTCGATCCCATTGTCCTGGTACTAGTGATGATAATGCTCATGCTTTATGTCCTGTCGGCTCTTACCCACGGACTCGAACATCGCCTTAGGAATAATAAGTTTGGTAAGCGTGTTTTGAGTGGCCTCATGCACGAACTTTCAATTCTAGGAATCACCGAAGTATTCTTTTTCCTGCTTGAAAAGTACATGGATATAAACCACTCAACGGCATTGTCCATCAAGCACTCCCACTTTGCTGTTTTCTTCGCGATTGTGTTCTACAACCTCTACCTTTTTGGAATTGGGACGCTAAGCTGGTTTGTTGGCAGCAGGCGATGGGAGATGATCGAAAATATGGACAGCAACCACTATTTGGAATTACGGCATTCGTTCCATCGCATTTCGGAGCAAGATGGAAACAAAGTCAAAATGACGAGAAGGAGCTACAATCGTCTCCTTTTACAACTTCGTTATCATGATCTACGAGCACAATTTCTGATGGAGCACGACCTACCGAAGCACTTCCTCGTTTCTAAATACCTTAGGGTGTGCCTGACGTCAGACCTCTTGGATATTTGTGGGGTAAAATATTACTCCTATTCGCTTACGATGCTTCTCCTGCTGTCATTTTTTGTTTATGACTGTGTGCGAGAGTTCTTTGAAAGTTCTTTCAAAGCAGATTTCGATATAATCTCCTTGGTCTTTGCGTTTGGCTCACTTCTGGTGTGCACTGTGCTATATTGGAAGATCCACCGAATTTTCAATTATGTTATGTTGAGAGGAGGATTATTGAGGAATGGCACTGAAGACCCGATCAGATTCCAGGTCGAACTATTTTGGTTTGGATCGCCAAATAAGGTCAAACACGCCATACAGGTGAGTGCGTCGCTGCAGTATTTTTAGTTTTAGGGTTGTTCGTGATGATGATGGGAAGAATGACACGGCTAATCTAACTAAGAATCTTCTGGTCTTCAGCTTATCGGATGGCTATACGCGCTTTATTTAGGCTTGATATTCAGCTTCTCTCAAACTTTTGCCTCGACTGGTTACGAATCAGAGAAGAATGATGATCAAGAAGAAGTGTTGCACGTGTCTTCGTACTGTGCTGTGATCTTGTGCTATTTTGGTTCGATGGTAATTCTGGCCTTTCTTCTTCCCAAACTGATCATGACGACTTCCTTGGGACAGTTGGTCAATAATGATGCGCTCTCTAGCACGAGAGCTGGTTTTCGTTTGGAGGAGATGCGAAAGACAGAAACGCAAAAATTTGGGGGCTCGTCACGCCTCTCGATACTATATCACTTAAGCTCAATCCAAGCGGTGCAAAACCTTCCCCCATTAAGTCCACAATCTGTGAAAAATGCGATCGATCAGTGCAAAAGCAAACGGCGTCTCTCAATCTCTGATGGTGAAGCTGAAAAGATCGGGCAGACTAGTAGTCAGCGGCGAACTCGCTCATTAAGTGATGATGGTGTTCAAAAGATGCGGTCTTCAGCAGTGATGGCAAAGGCAGAAGTCGAGGTCGAGATGCCGACAAAGACGCCAACCTCAAAAGCTGAAAAGACACGTACACCTTCAGCTACGAATTCAACGACACCAACAACGATGGCTCTGGCGCCAACTCAGAGCCCAAGACGGAAGTTAAGGAAGAGTTACTCTGCCGGGATAGAGAGCATGAGTAACTATCACGTCACTGAAAGGCTTTATGAACTCTCTGATATTTCCGAGGACGTGCAAGCTCCCCCATCGCCACTATTACCGTCATCACGGCCATCACTGTCCCCTTCTCTTCGCCACAATCACTCGAGTGGGCGATTTGCTCATGCTAGTGCTGACAGTAACGGCGACGTTGCAGAGGAAGACTGTGTTCCGCCTTCAATTGATTCGCCGCCGTTGAACCGTATTGTTGAGAAAGACGAAAACGAAAACGAAAACGAAAACGAAAACGAAGAGGAAAACGAAAACGAAGAGGAAGAGGAAGCGCCAAGCAGAGCGTCCCGATGCTTCTCATTTTTCCATTTTCATTGCTCAGACTTTCTTACGTGTGTGTTCCTACTGTTGAATTCATGGCAAATTCTGAATGACCTGTCTCCATATGATTCGGATACAAATGACCAACAATTTCTGCGAATCAGCGATAGGGTCAGTCTCGTCTTCGAGTTCCTTCTCCTCTCCCTATTCATGCTTGAGCTGTCGTTTTGTCTCACCCAGCTTCATCGCGCAGAGGCTAATCCGAAGCTATTTTTTGTCGGTGTGTTAGACTTCATCATCACCATTCCCACCTTCGTTTTGAAGTGCTTCCAGGTGTCGGCAATGCGTGACGAAAATCAACTGCTTTCGCTCAAACTTCTGTTTTACTCTTATATCTTCGCACTTCGAGTCTTTCGCCGCTACTTTGGAAAGCTTTTATACTACCGCTTTAAAAGCGCAGACGGAAAGCAACGCCTAGCTGAGACGAATCAGAATACTTTCATCAATCAACGGGAATCGACTTTTCACACAAAAATTATGGTGGAAAAACGAGAAGAGAATGCTGTGGTAATTGACATTTGGAGGCAGGCTTGTTTGCATAATCCGAATTCGGGTATATTCGACAGAAAAATATTGCTAGCCATGCTAGGTGTTTCTGAAGATGCGAGTGGAGGGAGACGTAGAAGTGTTGAAAACACTAATCCACAGTCTTTCCTCTTGCCAAGCCGGAGGCATCATTTTAAGGCTCGTCGAAGGATCTCAGGAGCAGGATTCATAACAGCATATGAGGACGTCTATTTGGCTGTCGATTTGGCGATGAAACGAGTCGAATATATCTTCTTAAAACCCACGAAACGACCAGAACCGCCGCAGGAGTTACAGCCATTTGACAGTGATGTTCTTGAAACCAACGATGATAATAGCCTTGTTGTCATAAATTTCGATCACATAACTAGTGTCGAGATCCACCAAAATGAGGTTTGTGTATATCAGAAGACCTTGCTTACTACCATTCTACTTGAGGACGAAGAAGCGGCTAAGAAGTTCGTCGATGTTGTCTCGATTGAATGTCCTCTTGTAATCGGATAATTTTAGCAGTCGTTTTTTTTTCGTTTCAGAAGAAGTCGTGGACCTTTACCACTTCGGACCTTTTTTTTTTTTTCACATCATTCCAAAACACACCAAAAAGAAACCTCGGAAATTCATCATCAGAATAAATATTTTTATTATTCCCAGTATTACCGCCATCTCACATTTACCTTTTTTACCTATTACGCCATCCTGGTTCAGGATCGTAAACCCTTATTTGAGGCCACCCTCAGAGCGCACGCCTTCGGGCAAACCACTCGACAGAGTGTATTCGAGTCGCACAGGATATAAATACTCGACGATGCATCTAAACTTTTCTTCCCCCCCTCTGCGTATACTAACGCTGCTGATTGCCTCGCTCCCCCGCGTGCTATTGCCGCCACAGTTCTTTAGCACATTGGTGCCCCCCCCAACGACGTCAGATACGAACCCCCTTCTTACGAAACATGGTCCAGTTGCCTCCTATGGGCTTTTTGTTGCCTTTTTCTTCCTCGGAAATTATATTGGACACTGCACAAGCCACCCTATGATCTTTACCCCGCTTAATATCCTTCAAAGTAAGATAACGGTCAAGGAATTCCCTGCTCTTGCGGCCTTGACGTTGACATTGTCGTTCTTGTCTGGTTTAAGTATCTGGGTTCGATTTTTCTTGGGACTTGCTGTGGGCTGTATTTGGGGAATCGCTGGAAAGTCTAGTTCGGAGGTGCTTTCTCGACGTGATTCGGACGCAGATAATTCGCAGTATACCCCCCGAGATGGCAGTGACTACATTAATGGTGAGAATGAAAGCAACAGAAGGTTTACGCGGCGCCGTCGCCAGAACTCCTCCTCTTCTGATTCTTCATCAGACGACAAAAGTCAGCTCCTCCCCACTAGTACCCGAAGTTCAATGTCGGTGACGCAGCCCCGCTCCCGTGCGCGTACGTACAGTTCTGTTTTCACAGGTCGCCTTTCTTTTGGCCCAAGCAACCACCCATCTAATGCATCGACCCATGACGATACTCTTTCAACCCGTGTCTCGAGCGGAGCTGTGAAGGTGTACCTTTTCGGCATTATATTGAGCAGTGTTGTGTCCTCCTTTTTGGCTATATTTGGTCTCTTTTCAAAAGGAAGCAAAGTATCTTGGTTTGGTCTCTTCTCGTTCGCCACGACATTCTTCTTGTTCAGGATATTATTGGTTCGATTTTTGGATTACAAACAAACCAAAAATGTTGACAGTCCATCGAAGCCTCCTCAACTTTTGTCGCCACTACAATTGCCGTCACCACCTCCCCCTCGGCCACGTGCGGAAACTGCTGAAGAATTTTTTGATTGCCTCATGGAAGAACATTTTCAGGGTGAGGACGCAACTCCCAACGACGTTGATCTCATCAACTCAAGCACTGTCTACCTTGAGAACAAGTGCGTATTTGCAGATGACCACTCCAAGCTATCGGCTGTGCTTCCCGGATTCTATCACAATGTTACTCCGGAATTCTACTCCATTGCGGGGGGGGGGATGGATGTAGGCGAGAAAATGTGGAGGGAAACTTGCAAATGGAGGAAAGAGAAATCCATTGCTGACATACACACTCAGCCGCATCGCCATTACGCTGCAATTAAAACGGCTTACCCACATTTTATCCACGGTTTTGATCGAAAGGGTCGCCCAGTGATTTACGAGCAGCCGGGCCGGATGAACCTGAAAGAACTCTTTGGGGGAGGTTGCAGCATCGAGGACATGGTGTGGCACTACTGTTACAACATGGAGTTCGTGACGGAGATGTCCCGTCGAAAGACAAAGCGAGGAACGCCTGAGTTGATCGTTGTTATGGATGTAAAATCAATCTCCTTATCCAAGCTTTCCGGGGACGTTTTAACCTATCTAAAGGCGGCCTCGGAAATCAACTCCGCTCACTACCCCCTTTCGCAGAAGAAGATTTTCGTCATCAATGCCCCTTTTTGGTTCAGCGGGGCATGGGGCGGAATTCGTAATGTTCTTCCTCGGAGTGCCAGAGAGAATACCAGCGTAAGCAGTGGTAATTTCTACGCTGAACTGGTGAAGGACATAGATCCGGGGGAGATACCTGTTGAGTATGGCGGGCAGAGTCAGTTTCGACTTGGGGACAGCGAGCAGGAGAGAGAAATGAAAGCAATGGTTGAGAGGGGGATTTCTCGAGGCTTGTCCGAGGCGTTGTCGGGGTCAACTTCAACTCTCCCTCAAGCACCGTCTGAGGTGGTTTCAGAGGATGAAATGGCCGGTGGAAGTTACAGTTTCAACCATGTCGAGAAGAAATGGGTCCTCTCCGGGGATGAGACCGACGATGATGATGACGGCCGCGGTGGCGGTGGTGATGATAATTATAATAGTAGTGGTCATGATGAACGAGGCTACGGCGATGGCGACAGCAATGATGGCGAAGACTTGGATTTGGAGTCAGCCCCGCTTACTTCGGGAATAAATAATGGCAGCAGCAACACCCCAGGCCGGGGGCGAGAGCGCGTCTTTAGCGGGGACTTTAATGATGAGACGATGACCAGTGTTTTATCGGCTGCCAAGTGGAATTCCACTCTAACTACAGTTGACTACCTTCCGGGAAGCCGCATTCCTGCCTCGGTACACAAGAAGGTCCTAATAATAGGGTCTGTCGTTTATTTGCTGACGTGCAGCCTGCAGGCTGGCCTGGAGACTGCGGTCCCAATTTATTTGGTTGGGGTTTTGTCTTACTCTCCTGCTGGTGTGAGCTGTGTGATTGGCGGGGTCGCGTTCTTCGTATTGCTGATGAGCAACTTTTTAGGAAAGAGAGGCAGGAAGCTCTACGAGCTTCCCTCGAGGGGTCCCCTTCGGAGTTTACGCTTAGGGCTTGGGGTTCAACTGTTCTCCTTGTTGCTGTTCAAAGTCGGCAACCGGCGCTTTAATGACCTCGCACCTGTCTTTCTCTATTTTATTTTGATCTTCCTTTGCTCGCTAACTCTTTGCTCAGGGGCACTTGCAAGAAGTAGCAGTGCCGTCTTGCATAGACTTAGCTGTGAAAGCAGGAGCTCAGGGTTATTTTTCACAAGAGGGGGCGCGACAAGAGCAGTGTGCGCCATGGGAGAGATTGCCGGGGCGATTATCTTTTCGCACTTTTGGAGGGGAGGATTCATCTGGTTGGGGGTATTTGTATGCATAGGAGGATGTCTGGTTAGTCTGGTGGTCACCATGGAAATCGTGGGAGTTTACGAAAGGAAGGGTGATAAGGAGGGCGGCAGGGTCGGTATTTTTGGTGAATTGACAGATTTAGGCATTCAAGATTTGACAACGCTGTGGGAGACTGGATTTAGGCCGGCTTCTGCTGCATCACAGTAGTTTTTGAGCTAGGTATATATTTTTGAGAAGCTTTGCTTGCGTGAATTAATGTCTTGTCAACAAAACACAAAGGGGCTTCCTTATCTAGCTTTCTTAAATCTAGTGGGCTTTCTTTTCTGTGGGTATCTCCACTTTTACTTTACTCGCTGTCGCTGCTCTCATCAGGCGATGACCACTTTCCAAATTTCCAGAACTCGGCAAGCTCCTCTGCAGTGACAACAACTATTCCGCCCTCCTCCGTGACGACCTCGTCAGTAATAGACCCAGTTTCCATGTCAACTTTGCTCATTTCTCCCTTCAACCCGTCCAACTTCAAGTGAATGCTCTTCCCCGTAGTTTTGAAGGTCCCTCCGCAGCTAAGATCAACTGTCTTTACTATGGAGTCTTCATATGTGTCCCCCTTTTTAGAAAAGTACACAGTGCTGTCTTCGTATAAAGCAAGACGATGGTGGATCGACTCACTTCGCTTGGTGTAACATTCGCCCGTGGCATTTAGGGAGTTTGACCCTGATGTGCAGACCTTCATTGCATATTTGTTTGTTGTTTATGCCTTCTTTTTTCTATTCATTTTAGAATTATTCGGGCGTTCGGCGTTCGGCGTTCGGCGTTCGGGTTCGGGCGAGTTAGTTCTTGGAAATTAAGGAAGTCAATATTGATATTGAAGAACTTTTAGGTCGCTCTCTGGCCCGTACATTATAATTATCGTGTTTAGCTCCATTATCTTGAGAATTAACCCTCGAATCCTTCTTAACTCAAGAGATCGGAGATTTTACTTGTGCTGTTGATCATGGCATCAACAACCCCTGAGAGGAAAAAGAAGACGAGGAGGAAATCGATGGACACCCCCGAAGTGATTGCCGCTGGTCACAATGCGGCTGCCAATGCTGTATTCGTCAATCCAAATGTAGCCCCAAGCCAAGAACAACTCCAGCAGCTGAGAGATGATATCAAGAAAGCTGCTCAAGACCCAACAAGGAAGACGAGACGAAAGTCATTGGATACTCCTGATCCAATCGCTGCGGCAAAAAACGCAGCAAACAACGCTGTATTCGTCAATCCAAATGTAGCCCCAAGCCAAGAACAACTCCAGCAGCTGAGAGACGATATCAAGAAAGCTGCTCAAGACCCAACTCCTGATCCATTCGCTGCTGAAAAATACAAAATTGAAACCGACAGCGAGCTGAAAAGAATTCACGAAAAGAGAGAATGGGGCGTGGAGATTGGCGTTGGAAGCACCGCCCTTTGGATTGCAAGTATGCGAAAAGCAGAATCGGCAAAGGGATCGGATGCCATGTATATAGACGAGTTCGCGAAGCGCTTTATTCCTGATAAAGGACTTGGGGAAAAGATGGAGCAGGAAATTGCTGAATCAGTCGCGAATTTCTTTTACACCACCAAGAATAATCCGGTCATGCTAGACCCGAAATTGAAGAAATATTTCATCTTCAACAATACGGTAGGAAAGAAGTATGCAAAGAAGATGGCAAATGTCAAGCCTACCGAAGAACTTTTTCAGAACAGCCTTGCCTATCAGCGGATGAGCGTCAACAATAGAGTCGTCCATTTCGATGGTGAGATCACTAGGGCTGTTGAGGATGAGGGAGTTAAACAGATGGTGACTCTAGGGAGTGGTTTAGACATGCGATGTTTGAGATTGAAGTGTTTGCAGGGTGGGGAAGTTGGTGGCAAAGTTGTTCATCACTATCTGATAGACCAACCTGATATGATACGTCATGTGAAAAAGGTGGTGCCAGAAGTCGTCGAGAAACCCTGGATTCACTATATAAGCTGTCAGTTTGGAGGAGAGAAGTGGTGGGAAAAATTGACAGAGGCCGGTTTCGACCCAAGTAAGCCAAGGTAGGTGGTTTTGCAAGCGACGACGACGACGAATCTACTAAATTTTCGTCTCCGCAACTGCGCCAACGGAACGTGCTTGGCTGCTGTACTAACTCAAGAGTCTCTTCAGTTTTTTTTTGGTGGAGGGGCTCGTGATGTATTTACAAGAGAGTGAGGTAGATGAGACGCTTGCGCAGGCGAGTAAGTTAATGAGTCCAGGAAGCATCATGTGCGGTGATTATACTTTGAATGGGTTTAGAACGCACGTTATGTTCAATGGATTTATGGAAGCCCTCGAGCGCTGGAAGTCTCGGTGGACCTGGGGCCCTCAAACGTATCGAGAGATGCAAGCAAAGTTCAAGGAAAATGGGTTCACAATCTTGACTGACAAGGATTTATTAAACACAGCTGGCAAGTTTCTAACTTGGGTCAGAGACGAGTATATGCCTTGGATCCCTAATTATCGTTGCTACACAATCTGCAAAGGAGGGCGTCAGGGAGGTGGTAGGGGTGCCAAGGTTTTGCCTCAAAATTGATTATAATGCTGGCCTTTTTTTAATGCCCAATGTGCTTATTATTATTATTATTTTGCTTTTTCTTCGCGCCCTTTGCAATATTAGCTTATGGTGCACCGCATGGTTGATTTTAATCCAGCAAAGCATGCTGTCTCTTTTTCTGGGATGGACAGAATACTGGTGGTAGAGTCGTACACGGATGGCGCTTTCTCGGCAGTCAAAGTAGTAGCCGGGGCGGCATTGTCCGTGACCACCAAGTTAGTGGAAGCGGCCAACTTAACTGGAATTACGTCGATGCTCGAGGAAGGGACAGAGGGCGACAGTAACAGAGCGACATCATTCACATCAGCGGGTTTAGGACTGAGGGTAGCACTTGGCGAAGTAGGACAGAATGCTGCCTTCACAGGCGTATCAGCTGCAATATTGTCATTTGCGTCAAGTTTAACCTCCTTGGTGGGAGCGGATTGGTTCTCCTCCCTTGTCCACTGTGAAGCTTGGGTGGCGTCGGTCTCCTCATTCTCCTCAAACGAATCCTCTGTGACAGCACCGTTTTTTTCAGTTACGACCGGCTCCACATAGTCCTCGTCCTTACGATCTTCGACTTCTTCCAATATCTTCTGGATACGCACGGTCTCGGGGTCGTTCTCCTTGTTACTTTTCTTAACCTTCCTTACCATCTTTTTCAGGAACTTGCGAGGGCGAAGGCGACTCTTGGTGATATTCTTGGTTGAGACTGTTGTTTGTGCAGCTTCGATCCTCTTAATGCTGTTAGGGCTGAAGACAGGCGTATTGACGCCACGCTTTGTGGGAGTGAGAACAGAACGCGTGGGGGTATTCATTTTTCTGTAATCAAGATATCAAGATTTAGACGTATTCTGTGAGTTCATTGCATAAGAATGGAAATTTCCCTTTTGATTGTCTAAGTGCGTCGTATCTTGAGGATAAAAAAATAAATTACTCACCAATAGATATAAAAATTTAGAAAGTCTTTTGCCGAACACAAACTGTCAAAAAATTGCGGTGGAGAGAGAAGGGCACGGGAACAATTGCGCAGAAGAGAAAAAAACCTTAAATTTATTTCATTTTTACTCGTCCTCGTGAGTGATGACATTTAAGGATTTTGCGGTGGGAATTGTAGTAGATGAGGATACGATGGATGGCGACGGCGAAGACAGTGACAGGAATGAAGAACTATTGTCGATTTGTTCAACCGAGCTCTCAATGCCTGAGTCGGATGAGCTGCTGAATCTATCCTATTCCTTCGCGTCTTTGACTCCCTCCATTAGTTGTGGGGGTAATTTGTGTTTGTTTTGCTTGGCGGAGATGCCTTCAGGAGGGGAAGCAGGTTTTATCTACGACTTCTGCTGTGACTTGTGTTATTTGCGAGGATTGGAGGCTTACATCGCAGCCTCATGCGAACCACAAAACAAGGGTAGCCGCCCTTTTCTTCGGGGATTTTTAACGTGGTGTTTGGTGAAGCTGGGAGAATTTATTCTTAGCTGGATAAGATGATGGTTATGGAGCGATGGTAATGGAGTGTTTGTGACGGATTGATGGTGATGGAGTGATAGTGATTGAGTGATGAATGCCTTAACAAAAATATCCCCTTTCTAAAAGCCAAGTTTACAACTTCTACCAAGCGCTTCGTCCCCAGTCCCCATCACCCTGTTGTTGTTGTCCTCCCCCCTCTAGTAATGCCTGCTTTTTGTTGTCATTTGCATCATTGCTTGCATTCCTCGTAATATCACTGCGTTGAAGCTTATTCGCGATGCCAATTCGTTTTGTCAATTTATAAAAGCTGTACACCCCGATGGCAAAGGCCAACACAGAGAAGAGGAATATGTGGTCGTCTAATGAGAAGCTAGCTGCGAGAAAGAAATTCAGGATAATGGCAAATCCGGGGATGTAAGGGACAAACGGGGTTGTGAAAGTAGAGTTTTGGGCCTCTATTGAATTCTCTCTTGCCGTTTTTTCCCGCTTGTGCTTGCTTATCATTGCCATGCACAGCATCCCAACACTGACACAGGCAATTCCAATAGATGTCATCATCCAATTCACCCCTTCGTTGTTATCGTCGTTGTCATTGTTTGTATTATCTTCGTCATCGTCCAAGGTAACAATTTTTTCATTATCGTAGAAGAGCACATTTTTCAATCCGAAATAGATTAAATAGCTCCCGCAACCTCCAAAAACCCAGAGCAAAAAACACCACATTCGAACCTTCTTGCTACTAATGAGTTCCCCGCCATTCCCGCATCTCATCATAATCAAGCTTGTGTTTGTCAGATTGAAGCTAAGCAACACTCCAAGACTAATGACGTCCCATAATATCGAGAAGGGGACAAGGAGACTAACCAAAACGAGGGCCACACCAGCGACGCGCCCTGCATTGACGAATATTTCGTTATGATTTTGGAAAGACAAGAAGCTTGGTAGGAGCTTGTCTTCGCTCATGGCCGCGAGTAGCTCCGGCTCGGGCAAAAAACTCACAAGACACACCAGAGGCAGTAGAACGATTTCTCCGATGGCGGTAAGCCACCGCAGAAATACCCAGCCCCGGGCATCAAAGGCGTCCTCGAAGGACGTGTCTTCCATAGACTCGCTCCAAGGAGACATAAGAGTCAGAGAGAATTGCGCCGACATGCTGCAGACAGCCGCGATGAGGAGAGTACCCAAAATAGCTTTTGGCATGACTTTTTTGGGGTTCGCTGCCTTGCCAGCCATGCAGCACACCTCGTCAAACCCAATAAACCCAAAGAATAAGAGTGAGGTGCCACTAATCATGCCACCAATACCACGCGGGAAGAAGTCATCAAAGGAGAAAATGTCCGTATTGTATTCAGAGGGGTTAAAAGTTGCAGCCATAACACCAGCGAGTATGAGTATCAGCACCAGCAGAACCTTCATCAAAGTCATTATATTTATGAGATTCTTCCCGAGCTCAAGCTTGCATAAGCATACGCAGACACATGTCGCCTCGAGCGCAGCTGCGACAAAATCCAATTTCAACCCACCCACATTGACGATAAGGTCAGTCCCAACTAGAGTTGCAAGCTTTTGACTCCAAGATGTTGCAATTCCTGCACCAGCCACCGCATACTCTAGCGTCAGGCAAACTGCGCCCACGACAGCAAAAAGCTCCCCGAGAGATGCGTAAGCGAATATATAGCAGCTCCCCTTTGTGGGAATCTTTGATGAGAGCTCGCAATAACTTAATGCACTGAAACAACAAATAACAGCGCTGAACAACCAGCTGAGACAGGCAGAAGGCCCGGCTTTTGGATATACACTGCCTGTAAGAACAAAGACGCCAGAGCCTATTGTACCGCCAACGCCGATGCAGAGAAGATCAAAAAGTCCCAAAAGTTGAGCAGGAGAGGAAGCGGAAGATCTAGTGTTTCGACTGGATCGCTCATCAGAAAGGATCAAGTGTAGAGGTTTCCGTCGCGTCAAAGCCCTGCGGGCTGCAGTGGCGAAAGACATTCGATGTTTGTCTTCCGGACGCTTATTGGGGAGGATTGGTTATGTTTTGGAAAAACCAACCAAAAATCGAGTTAACTTTTTTGACTTTCAATAAAATGGCTCGTGAAGAGGAAAAAAATAAATAATAAAAAATTTTAAGCGACACCAAAACAAAAACCGCGCACCAAAATTGGGTCAAATTTATAGCAAACATCTCTTTTCTATCTCTCTTTCTCTCTATCTACAAGCAAGTTCGCGGCCTCTCTGTCAAATCAATTCCTACGCTTCTTATCTTTTCCCTTAAAAGCGTCACCAATCCCTCCCCCTACACTCTTAACTCCCCCAAACAAGCCCTTTCCGAAACTAAATATGCCGTCGCCTATGCCAGTGATGACGCTTTCTCCCCCGTCCAGGATTCCTGACCCTATGCTTTCCAGTCCTCCGCCAATTCCTTCAACAAGAGCTTCCCCGTCGCCTTTGGCGATTCCCTTGAAGACACCTTTTCCAATTTTACTAACGCCGCCACCAAAACCACCGGCAACCTGGCCGAGACCTTTTCCTGCGCCCCCAACAAACTGGGCGCCTCCTGCTCCAATTCCTCCAACGAAACCGCCAAAGCCATCCGCAGCACCTCCGACCACATTGTTGACCCCCTTTCCGATGTCTCCCAGCCCAATTTTGCCCGTCAGCTCTTCCAACCCGTCCCCGATGACGTTCACCCCGTCGCTGAATTCTTTCGCGACATTTCCGATTCCCTTCCCTAATGCCCTCCCCCCACCTCCTACAAAGACGTTGCCGACTGTCCGGAAAAGGTCACCTTCCTCAAAATCGTCTCCTCCCCCCTCTCTCCCTGAGAGCTTTTTCCAGTCGTTTAAGCTGACAGCGCTTGCTAGTGTGAGCCACTTGCTCCTGGCTCGCTTTACATATATGATTACGATCGTCTCGGCGAGAGTCTCGAAGCCTCCCTTTATGTTCTTCTTCTTGACATCTTTGAATTCCAGAAGGCAGTCCTCAATGGTGAATTTGAGCTGTTTCGTGAGGTAATCAATCACCCCTCCCTCCCCTTCGAATCGGTCGTCTGTCTTATTCACAGCAGCGCCATTTGCCTTTGCCTTCCTCTTAAAGGTAACGTTCAAATTGATTTTGCTAATGAGGCAGAGTTTGAAGAGATAAATTTTCTCCCCCCTAACTCCTCCACAATATTTCAGGATGCCTTCATTTTCATCCAACCCTTCGACGAGGTTCTCCGCAAGAGTGCTGTAAAGCTCGACTACTTCCCAAACAAACCCCTCGTGCGTGGCGATCTTAACCACACCCCTTGGCTTCCCTTTTCCGTCGCAAAGAACGTCGCACTTGATGAGGTCGACACCGGTGAAAAAGCCCCCCACGCTGCCGTCATTGCCCCTCCACCGACAGATAAAGGCTACAAAATTCGCATCTCGGGAGCCAGCGTCGATGACGATAGGATAGGGGGAGCTCACGTTCATGTCAAGCAAAGTAATACTGTGGACCATGACCTGAACCTCGTTGAACTCCTGTCTTTGCCTTCTCTTGTCCAAAATAAGATGTTTTCGAAATTCACATTCCACGTTTGTCACAATACATCGCAACAATGCCTCCATTCGCCTTCCGTTTGACTTTCTCTCATTCTTCTTATCTTTCGCAGCCGCCGTTTTCTTCTGCACCGGAGGCTCTGGGAGATTGAACAGATCAGAGGCAGCATCCCTCTCATTTGGATTATCCTCCTCCTCCAGCTCATGTTTTCCCAAGCGCCAAAGAGTGCACTGCAACTGCGCTAATTTAAATCTTGCGTGAACCTCACAGAACTCGAGCGCCCCTTCTATTTTCTTAGCTCCCTCCTCGGCCAATCTGACACGCACCCTTCCAATTCTAACGATGATTCTACTGAACTCTCCTCCTCCAATCGTTTTCATGGTGAAAACTCCAACAAACATTCCATCCTCATTCAGAACTCGGCACACTTTCACTCCGATCTCGTCAACTCGAATAATTTCGCTCCTTCCCGCACCTTCCAGGTCCAATTGTACCATCATACCTTTCCCATCACTGTCGAACTTCAACTTCCCCCTCCCGTCACTACTGGCGGAATCCGCCAAACCGTCGATAATTTTATCCCCGATCCTATTTTTTACGCATATTTTTCGCTTGCTAGCGTTGACAAATTTTATCTCGGGAATGATGTGTAATTGGCAGCCGCCGCCAGGATTTAGTGTCTTGTAGATGCAGTATCCGCTGCGCATGCCTCTCTCCCCGCTACTGTCGCTCTCCCAGAAGAAAACATCGCTTTCCACTCCACCCCTCATGCTGATTTCCTTCACGGTGAAAGGGAAGCTGTACTTCATGGCGCCGGCGTACTCAAACTTTCCCAAACAGAATTTTACCTGATTGTCGTTCAGCAAAATTCCTCCGTCGTAACAGCTCAGTGGACGGACGTCTACGCCCACATCTCCTACATTCGCGTTGTAATTGCAAAGCATAACTTCGTCTCCCACACTGCTGGTAGCAAAGGAATTCACTTTGACAACATAAGTGGTAGTATTCTCTTCGCAATCAAAGAAAGTGCTATCACTGCTTTTCCCCGACTGCTCAACGACGAGGAAGTCACTTCCGGTCTCCTCTCCGACGAAGGGGAAAGTGAAACGTTTGGTTCCCCCCTCTTGTCCGAGCGTCACCCACTCGTCTACAATCCACGAGGTCGGGTGCCCCATGATTATATCGTCGCCGCAGCGCATTGAGACGGAGACCTGACTGGACGGGGTAAATATTTGAACCTCTTTGTTGTGCCCTAGAGCATGCTGTGCCTGCATGGGAAATTCTTCTTCTTCCTCCAGCATATCATCACTATAGGTACTGGGAAATGGTGTGCGCACGACAATTCCGACTGGCAAATTGTTGACTAGTCTCATCTTTGGCTCGATGACTATGTCGATGATGCAGCAGCTTCCACCCACTTTTTTCAACCAAATGCTCGCGAGGCAGCACAGAGTTTCTTTCCCCCCACAGCTGACAGTCATGGATGATATCTTCTCACGGGTTTCTCCACTTATTTCGAGCAGCGTGCTTGGAGAGGGGAGCGCGACGCAACCCCATTCGCTGCTCTCGAGAAGTTTCAGAAGCAGAGATATCCCCCCCCTCTCTTCACTCTTGCCCCCAAAACCACCGAGCAATCCGATAGGTAAGCCGGTGCTGCCTCCTTTTTTCGGGCAGCCGCCGACGCTCACAATGCCCTCGGCGTTCTTTATCCCGATTTCGTGCAGGTCGATGATGCAATCGTTGACAATTCGGATTTTTGTTCTCAGTTGAACATGCGTGAACTGACCGCCAACGGTTCTTGACACCTCAACTATGGCGGTTTCGTTGTTCGTAAGCTCGCTGATTTCGCTTCCCGTCTTTGAAAGGTCAACCTTAAAGTCTTCGCCCCCAACTGAGACTGTTATTTCCCTGGTCCCGACAACATCCGCACCGTACCGGCGCTTTCCACCCCTGCCTCTTCCTCTCGCCACATCAAAGCTGAAAGCCTTGGTCGAATTTATACCGCACCCCCGGCGCCTCCCGTTGACGACAAAATCAATTCCTACACCCAAATCGTTCTTTAGCACAAAAGGCCTGCTCACTACCAGAGCCTTGTGATTCAACTTCTTAAACATCTTCCTGGCTGTATTCACGTGGGCCAAAAATAGGGGCGATACGGAAACGTTACACGGGCTTGCATCGACACTTATGCTCAAAAGCGGGCACTTCGTTAGGACTTTGCTTTTTACGACCTGCAGGGTACACTCGAACGGGTTAGTGAGCAAGGGCTCCCAATCGTTGACGTAGCTATCGAAGTATTCCGCAGTAAGTTGCAAATTTCCCTGGAGGTCGTAGTTGTTGTCGTCACGGGAGTGGCTCTTTAGGGAGAGGAAATCGGTCTGAATCTTAAAGATGGGTTGGTCAAGCTCGTTCAAATCGTTGATGAGAACCGCATTTATCGCGCAGAAGGTAAGGTTGATTTTCGTACAAATTGTCGATGTAGTATTTGGGGGATCTTGGACGATGGAAAGATTGTTGCTAATGTTGCTGTTGCTGTTGCTGTTGCTGTTGCTGTTGCTGTTGCTGTTGCTGTTGCTGTTGCTGTTGCTGTTGCTGTTGCTGTTGCTGTTGCTGTTGAAGTTGCTATTGCTGTTGCTATCACTGTTGGCGAAGGTGCCCCCCTCAGTGGTATTGGTGCTACCCCTCCTGGACATTTCATCGTCCGCCATCTCCAGCTTCCTGACTATGTCACTCAATTCGGAGAGGTCATCGCCCGGTGCGCGTTCTCCTTTGTTCCCTTTCTCAGCTGCCAAAGCCATGCTGCTCGCTATAGCGTTGATCAGGGCGATGTTCTGTATGCTCACAATTGCGTCGATGGGATCCGCCACCACCTTGACTTCCCTTCTGCCCGTTGGAGAGGGCTCGGCTGATGATCGGCTGCTGAAACTCTCCAGCGGCTCAATCACATTGTAAACAAACGTTAAATTCGTCGGCTCAATAATTTGTACTGGGTGAGAGACGTCAGGCCCGGCCGAGTATACCTGCAAGTTCTTTGCAAAGACCCTGCTCTCTGCCTGCCTTCTATCCCCGAATATTACTTCCTGTTTGTGCTGGACCTCCATCTCGCCCTCCACACACACCACCTGGGGGAGACTGTCGTCAAGAGACATGTCCGTAAACAGTAGCCTACAAGACCTGGTGGTGACAGTGGTCACCCTTTCGGTCGAAAAGATCTCGTCTGTTGCGTTGTCACTTGCGGCGTTGTAAAAGTACTTGAGCTCTGCGACGGGGGGAGCTCGACCTTCGACGGTAAAGAATTCACTTACAGATGAGACGAAAGGGAAGTTAATTTTAACCTGGGGGGCCGCCACGGCGACATCGAGGGTTCCATTGCCGTCAGGATGGCTGACGTGAGTCAGCGAGAGGAGATTTCCTCCTCCGAGGCCGACATTCAAACCATCACTGTCTTTATCGTAAGTTTGAAAGACATCCTCGCCAGCCACCGAAACAACGTGCACCATCTCCAATTTGACCTCACTCTTCGTGCCGCTGGCGCCCATGTCGGTCACGCACGACATATTCTTGGACGTAAGGACCAGCAGGCCTTTGCACTCACACTTGACCTCATTGACTTTTACTCGAACCTCCATTTGCCGGACTTGACCAGCGGACTTTCCGCCGAGAATTTTTCGGTTTAGTTCGAGATCGACTTCGCCTTCTCGCAAATGGGGCTTCGCATCCCCTACGTTGTAGTCAAGGAAATACATGAGGGAGGCGTATTGCCCTTTGTCCAGTTTCACGCTGACAGATTCATCGATGTTCAAGTTGATCTTCGTCAGATCCCGTAGGTCTTTCGGGAGCATTACGTCCCCAATGAGTCGAATGTTGTCATTAGGATCGATCATCGTCCTTCCTTCATCGTCGCTAAGCTCGAACTTGCTGAGCTCGAATTCCACCTCGGTGCATAGGGGTCCGAGCGAAGCGTGGAGGGACATACTACTGCAGGCGAGGGTCAGGTAGTCTTCCGCAAAGGCCGACTGCGGCAGGACGATCGTCAAGGTTTCCGTTGTCAAAGTTAAGAGGGTCTTCGAGAGGTTCGTTGAGATTTCTGAGTCTTGGTTGGTGGCGGTTGGAGTTTTACCGCTTTCAGGGACACTATTGTCAGCCAATGAGTCGGCATTTTCTTCCCCCGGCCTCAAGACATTCACCACTTCCTCCAGGACATACTCCGACAACTTTCTCACTTGCGCCTGTATGTACACAAACTTCGTCTTGGTAATGTTGACGCTTGCCTTCCCAGCCGGCGCCTCCCCATTTTTCTCGTATCGAATCGTAAGCAGTGATTCCTTGGAATCCTCCGCCCCGAGTATCGTCCTATACCCCTCATTAACGCTTGGGTTGTACCTTGGTGTCGTGACCTTAAAGTTCCCGAGGCTTGCATGAAGGTCAACAGAACCGACGGTCTGAGGAGATGTCTCCAGGGACATATCAGAACCGTCCATGTCCAGAGTAAAGAGGGGTAAACCGTCCGAACCGGACAAGAGACGGAGAGATATCTTACTCATCCGTGCACGGAGGGTGAACACCGCCTTGTCTTGGTATTTTTGTTCCTCGGCGCCCGCGGAGACTGCAGACGACAACCCTGAACCTGCCCTCTTCCTCCACTCTCTTTGATGTCCATTCGCGTCCTCATCTCCCCGTATGTTCTCCAATCCCTTGATTATTCTCTTAATGGCGTTCGGTTCGTAGTCGATATATAACTCCAAGAAGTCGGCCGTGACCCGGAGGAACCTTTGTCCTTCGGGAGAGCGGGTATTGTGTAGATTAACACGAGCAAGGACTCTCTTCCCCTTCATTGGATCGGTGTCACTTCGATCGGTATCGGTGGGGTATTTAGTAATGTTCGTCTCTTCTTTGAACTCTTTTGAATCTTCCCCACTCCTCTCTTCACCTTCACTATCGACGAGTAATCTCTCTGCGAGATTCCCAACTCCCTCGCCTACAGTAGCATCGGCACTTCCCGTCTCCCAAATTCTGACCCTCTTCATCGTGATCTCCGTCTCCTCCTCGTCCTCGTAGTACACCAAATCGTCGAGACTACCTTTCCTGGTGTCTTCGGGTGTATTACTATCTCGAGGCTGTGATACGACACAACGACCATATGACATTGACTCCAACCATACCCTACAGAATGGGGTGTTAACAGTAAGCGACGGTAAAAAAAAGTGCGCACATAGTTTTGTTATGGACGGAAAAGAAGTCTTTCGAGATGGCGAGGGAAGAGTGTAAGGAACTGGTAGAGACGATGGCGATGAAAGGGTTTTGATGCCATCGCTTGCAGGTGTGTAGTAACCTGGAGTAGAAGGAGGAGGCGGAGGGATCCCTTCGCCTTGAGAATGCGGCGGGTTTTTTTCTTGTGGGGAGGCAGGTATAGTTCCCCTGTCCACATCCGTCCAATTCCACTTCTCCCGAATCCCATTCGCAACATTTGTCAACTCAGGTGTAATGTCAATAGTGACGTCCCTTAAAGATCCCGTAACATAAACGGCCGTTGTCGCCGTCTTTGGAAAAGACTCAGAATCGTCATATTTCGTACCGTCAAAAGAGGGCGCAGGAGAGAACAGGCCAACGCGTGCTTTCCCCCCAAGATCATCAATGACATTAAAGCCCTTGCACGAAACCTTGGCATCAAAAAGTTCTACTTCATATCCGAGGTCCGGGCTTCTCAGTGGAAAGGGTGATCTACTCATGCTGCCGAACTTTGTGTCATCGCTTCCTTCTAAGCGGAAGGAATCGATTATGGTCGATGATGGCACGTCGTTTATGCGCACTATACCCAGGTTTATCTCGATGCGTTCGGACGCTGCGTCCGTTGACGATAGTGGGAGGAGGATTAGCGGGGCGACGATCTCGATGTCCAAGGTCGGAAGTCGTGAGAGGTTTGTCAACGGCGTGGCGGTTGCTTTGGTTGATTTTGTCGTGACAGTGACAGATTCGCCTCGTGTACTTCCGCCGGGAACATCCGGCTCGAAAAAACCTGTCATCTTCCGTGAGAATTCGGACGTAAGCGATACATCGAGCCCGCTAAACCTCGCCTTAAGGTGAGGTCTTGGCTTCGTTTCACCTGAGGTCCATTCCATGTGTAGCACATCGTTGCGTTGCTTCGTCTGGTTGTCATCAGTATTTATTTGGCGTTGGTTTTGGGATTCTGTTACGACTCGGGGAAAGGCCGTGTTCGGGGTGCAGTGATCCTGGACTTGCAGGGATCCGACGCGGAGTAACGAGGAGAAATTACCATTGTCAGTTATCCCCGTTGAGAGGGATACGGAGAGGATAAGTAACCTGGATATAAGGAGCTGTTCGTCGTCATTATCCGACGACGACGACGACGGCGGCGGCGGCGCTTTCTCGGTACCGGAGCTTGAGGAGTCCCAGAGGTCCAGCTTCAGTGACGGTAGGGTAAGTGACAACGATAGTTTTGGTTTATCATCTCTTGATTCGGACGAGTCGCTCTGAGGATGTCGGCGGTTTGCGTCGCCTCCCGAACCCCAAAAATCGGGGTCGTTCAACGCGAGAGAATGGTGCAGTCTCTGCACCTCCTCCTCGGTGATCTCGATGACGTCTCGCTCCTGCTGTTCCTCGCTCTGTCCCTTGATCCAAGACTTGCCGTCCGATTCCGTCAGCGGCGGTGTCGACGAACCGCGACCGAAGAACCATCCTCCTCTCCTCCTACTCCTTTCTCCTTTATCTCTCCCACCAGCATCGGCAGTTCTTTTCTCCCCCCCTCCCGTCTTTCTCCTCCTTTGCAACTCAATCTCCCTGTACCGTATCGTCTCCGCAACGTCCCTCCACATCATAATAACCTTGACAGGTATCGCCTCATCCAATTCCATGGCGATAAGCCTCTCCGATTCCCCCTTCGTAATCCCAGTTCCATCGATCGACGTCTGCGCCGCCGGGGGGGTAGAATCCGACGGCGACTCCTCGCCCCAATCCCAGTCGCCTTCCTTCGGTTTCCACCTGTTCGAGGATTCGCCCGCTGCGATACCACCCCAATTGTTGTCGGAACCATAGCGACCTTTCGTGTAAAGTTTTATGTATTCCTTGCGAATCCTGTAGGAATGGATGAATTCCCTCCATCCGATATTTCGTATGACCTTTGAGTTGTTGTAGGGGCGTTGTCCGCCTCTCCCACGGGAGAGTACGGTGCTGTTGTTGTTGTTGTTGTTGTTGTTGTTGTTGTTGTTTAGAGAAGCCCTGCGGCAGGAGAGTATCGTCGCGTTGTACGCGTACCTCCACCACAATTTCGGATGGGTTCCAGGGGTGCATCCCGCCGGTGGGCGTATCGAGGTATAAATCGGCCTGTCAGGTGTCTTAGTTTCGATAGTCTCCCCCGTATTGGTCAAGGTCTTTTGAGATGATATGTGTCGGAGGAGGAGGAGCTGAGTACGGGTGACACGTAGCGACATGCAACCGACGGAACCACTAACGGAGTAAAGAGGTCCGGGCGTCGAAGGGGAGAGACGTTGGGACATTTTTAAGGTCAATGTTGTCGGCGGTAGTATACTCTCCTTCCTGTTACCATGGCCATTTTTGGAGGAGAAGGAGGAGATTTCGTTGGACGGTCTGATGTTGGTGTAAATCTCCAAGTCGTTTAGCGATAGCATCTTTGTTAGGTGCGTTAGTTCGGAGAATGTTTTGGTGTCGCGGTCCACGAAGGTTTGGACGCCGTCCTCGGATGTTGTGCACAACGTCAGTGAACCAAGTTGTAACGACACTGATCCTTCTGTGCTGTTGTTGCTGTTGTTGCTGTTGTTGCTGTTGTTGCTGTTGTTGCTGTTGTTGCTGTTGTTGCTGTTGTTGCTGTTGTTGCTGTTGTTGCTGTTGTTGCTGTTGTTGCTGCTATTGTTGC
>Ga0115557_1000609_pt1 | contig 24967 bp, 23 predicted proteins | sample COGITO_mtgs_1104_FD_87280 | JGI IMG/M metagenome (GOLD analysis project Ga0115557, IMG submission 87280) | Pelagic marine microbial communities from North Sea - COGITO_mtgs_110421 | ecosystem: Environmental > Aquatic > Marine > Epipelagic | place: Germany:Helgoland, sampling site Kabeltonne...
AGATCACAATGTTGTCCGCTCTGTTGCTGCCCCTGTCCCCTGTCCCCTGTCCCCTGTCCCCTGTCCCCTGTCCCCTGTCCCCTCTCCCCTGTCCCCTGTCCCCTGTCCCCTGTCCCCTGTCCCCGGGTCCCTCCCCGCTCCTACTCTCAATTCTTGATTTTAATATAATTTCCGCCCTTGCGTATTCTCTCGCCGTCCTCCTCGACGTCGCAATACTCCCCCCTTCGCTCGACACCGACGAGCTCACCAATTTCGCAGTTGCTGATTTTTGCCGCCGATAGTTCTGCAGTGAATTCTTGTGCAAAATGGGGTGAGACGAAAAAAAGGAGGCCACCGGAGGTTTCTGGATTGTATAGAAGCTTGTACTTTGCAACGAGATTAGGATTTCCGTCATTTACAATTTCTTCGTGATTTATGACCCCACCTCGCTGCTTATAGTTTTCTGGCTGAAGAGTTGAGAAAATGTCCTTTTGTGCCGCCTCCAACCCCCCATGGAGAAAATTGACCCTGCGTAGGTTAATTTGAGCTGCGCAACATACTGTTGCAGATGAGTTTCTTGCTGCGACTGTCCCGCTGGTGGCTTTAACCATCTCGATCAAATGGCCGATGAGACCAAATCCTGTGATATCAGTGCAAGATCTCACTACCCTGCCATCGCCCTTCCTATTCATTTTTGCAGCTATTTGCCCCCCAATTCTGTTGCTAGCCATCATTGATTCTATGGCTTCCTCTCGCTCACGTGCGCCTCCTAGTCCCCTCATCTCGGCGGCGAAGAGGGCGCCGATTCCAAGTCTCTTTGTCATGATGATCTTGTCACCAATCTGCCCCCCTCCCTTGGTCAAGAACCCATCCTCCCCGTCATAGACAGCTGCGGAGACTGCGAAACCGAGTCCGAGAGGCCCCTCGACAGTGTGACCCCCCACAATCCTGCCCCCATTACTCTCTACTGCATCGAAAGACCCTCGCATTATCGAAGTGAGCGTGTCCTCGATGATGGCCTCCCGTGGAGTGGGGGGTGTTGAGGCGAGGCAGAGCAGATTCAAGTTCACATTGCTCTCATTTCTGCCGCCTCGAAGTTCCTCGTCGCTTCCGTCTCCATCTCTACACTCGCAATCCTCGACGTCTTCGATGCACATCGCAAACACATCTGACATGGCGTGGATGGCAGCGACATAACCGAATTGGTAAGGATCGGAAAAGAAGCTCGGCGTGTAGTCAATTGTCTGTAGCAGGTGAGTTGGTGGTTTCTTTGTCTTTGGATGGGGGGAGAGTCGGATTACCGCGCAGTCATCCATGTCACGAAGGGACGGCGATTGCGATTTGTCTTCTTCCGATTCCCTCGACAAAGTTCGCAGCACTCTCTCCAACACTCCGGCACCAACCTTGGCGCCACAGCCGCCGCAGCGCATCAAGTTCTCAATGAGAGCCTTCTCCTTGACGTTGTAGAGAGACCCTGTTTCGCACGAGGGAAGAAGTGATTTGTCAACCTCCATGACAGGAAGGACCTGAAAGCCCTCCATCCAAGTTACATCGATGGCATCTTTCAATTTCCAAAGGATCTCGCCTTCAAGAGCTTGGGTTCCCCGGCTTGCGACCGCGTTCTTGTCCCCGGTACTTATCAAACCAAGAAACTCCATCTGCAGCTCAAACTCGGTCAGTCTCAAGCCCTGGGCATACCTGAGAACGTTCTCTCGTACCATGACACCGGCGCGAACAGCGAAGACACCAGCCTTGGGTCGCGGGCTAGCCACATTCGTTGCGCAGTCCCCCGAAGCGAATACCCCGGGGGTGTTGACTACCTGGAAGGTGCTGTCGATGCAGAGGAATCCCCCCTCGCTCTCGGGAGTGAGAGGGAAAGGCGTGGACGTCTTGAAGAAAGAAGGAGCGCAAGCAGAGGTGCAGAAAAGGGAGGTGCTGAATTCAAACGAGGTGTCGTCGTCGAAATTCATCTGCTTTTTCACTCTGTCGAGCTGCTGCACTGAGACAGGAGTCACATTTCTGAGGACTTCAATACCCCGCTCTGCCAATATTCTCTCGAATATCACACGCACGCTGTCGTTGTGCTGCGACAGGAGCTTGCCCGACCTCGCAACGAGGACGACTTTAAAGTGAGAGGCGTCTACGCCTATATCTCGGAGTTCGTTCGAAAGACGATAGTGTAGCGACAGGCAAAGCTCTACTCCTCCAGCTCCCGATCCGACGACGACAACAACGTGGGGATTTTCTTTGCTATGGTTCTTCTGAAAGGCACACTTGTCCTGAAAAATCTGCAGCAGTTCGTCCCACCGAGAGGAAAAGGTCGATATGGGTTTAACTGCGGTGATAACCTTTTGCACGTCACCTTTACCTTCATCTTCACCTTCATCTTTGTTGTTGTTACTCTCAATTAGTGTTAGGTTTCCAAGGTTAGGCGATGAGCCAACGTCAATGCACAAAATATCGTAGCGGATTCCGCCTCTGCCTCTCAAGCATCCACTCCCAACGCTGCCGCTCAAAAGATTGTCCTCCTGGAGATAAACAACTCCACCCCCCCTTCCCCCATTCTTGGTCTTGTCATAATCAATTCTGTTCACCTCCCCCTTTATCAACCTGACCCCACTGAAGCCACAAATCCTGGAGAGATCAATGTGAGCCTGGTCAAAATCATAGTGACCCGCTACATAACCAGGTATCATACCAGAGTACGGGGTGAGAGTGTCCTTAGAAATCAGTGTCACTCGGAGACCCAGGGATGATACAGTATCAAAGAACCCGCCGTCAGAATCTTTCATGCCAAACATCTTAAGCATGTGTAGGTGAGCATGACCGCCGCCAATCAGCAAAAGATCAAGCAGCTGCGGTTTCGGGGCTGGAGGGGGCGGAGGCATACCTGGGGAAAGATTCAGCGATGGTTAAAAAAATGAGAAGAGAAGTTTTCTCTGATCTTGACGTCGGCTTCTTAAAAAATCTGCGAAATTGGAAAGGGATGTGTGGGATTTGAGTTTTAATAGGTTCAGACAAGGGCTTCTTTGGTGAGATCATGGATTCTGAAAAAAAAGCGAGACGTCTTTCTTTTCTACCCTAACCCTACTACCACACATCACATCACCCCATCACAGCCCCACTATTCTACCTTGTCCGAGTTGATCATTCATCACATCGAAGGCGCAATGATCGCGCGAACAACTAATCGACTGATGTCAACAATTTCGAAATCTATAAAGTTATATCCTGAGGTATCTGAGGCACTTAGTAACAACAGGCCATTGGTTGCTTTTGAGTCAACAATCTTGACCCACGGTCTCCCTTACCCGGATAACCTGAACCTGTCGAAATCTTTAACGCAGATTTGTGAAGAGAATGGTGTCGTTGGAGCCACAATCGCAATCCATCAGGGTAAGATAAAGGTTGGGCTTTCTCCCGAGGAAATTGATGATATTTGCTCGAGTAGCACTCCCAACAACCCCAAGCCGTCCCCCATTAAGGGGACTACCCGCCAGCTTGGTTACCTTCTTCACCAGACGAAGCAAATGGACAATCTCTGGGGAGGAACGACAGTAGCGTCGACTTCTTACATCGCCAGCAAGATTGGTATCAAAGTGTTTGTCACTGGGGGGGCGGGAGGTGTCCATCGCCGTTTGTCTCCCTCTGACCCCCTTGACGTCTCTGCAGATCTTGTCCAGCTTGCGAATAACCCTAATCCGCTTGTCACTGTTTCAAGTGGAGTGAAGAGCATCCTTGATGTCCCCAACACTTTGGAGACTCTCGAGACACTGGGTGTCACAGTAGGAGCCTATAAATCGGAATACTTTCCCATGTTTTATTCCGATTTTGATGAGTCAATTAAGTCACCGATTGTGTTTGGTTCTCCTGAAGAGGTGGCACAAACCTTGCTTATGAATGCTTCCATCGACTACGGGGGAGTTCTTTGTGCTGTGCCGAAGCCCGAGCTTCTTGATAAGATAGAGGCCGGGATGACACCACGACAACTCATTGAAAATTCACCAGCAGATAAAACACTGCCTATCATTGCGGAGGCGCTGAAGGCTGCCAAGGAACAAAATATTATCGGTAAGGACGTCACTCCGTTTGTTTTGGAGAAGGTGAAGGTTTTGACGGGGGGGGCGACTGTCGCTGTGAACGTTGGATTGGTTCAGAATAATTTGCGCGTTGGGATTGAGATTGCCAAGGCATTGCACTCTGGTCATGACAGTGATCACAAAGACGACCTCGCTGCAAAACTTGCATCAGATATAATTGTAATGGGCGGCGCAGTGATTGACTCAGTGTCCAACGCTCAGTCGGCTACGTCTTCAATATTGCCAAACACAAGCTCAATCGGGACGACGCGTGAAACGCACGGCGGAGTTGGTCGTAACATATCGGAGGCGATTGGGAAGGTCCTCAGATCCTCAAAACGTAAGATAGCCTTCCACACTGTCCTTGGAGGTGACCAGACGTCTGAAAACATCAACGCGGCAATCACCGAAAATTTAAAAGAAGCGGGAGTCGAACAAGTAGTGGCTAATGTCCTCTGTGGAGCGAGAACAGCGCGGTACACTGCCATTTTGCAGAACAGCGATTTGGCATACGCAGTTGCCGACATGGAGTTGTTTTCTAAAGATGCAAATTGGAGGTTGCCAACAGACCCTGAACTGGAGCGAGCACGTGCACTTGTCGTTGACTGTAACTTGCCTCCCACAACCTTGAGTGCTGCTATCAATAGGTTTCGTCAAACGGAAGGTGGCAAAAATGACAAGAAAGTCGTCGTTGTTGACCCCACAAGCGTAGAAAAAGCTGGTGAGTAAAATCTGCCCATTCGTCCATTGATTTTTCTCATTCGTCCATTCAATTTCTAAACCTTCTCTTGCTCACTGAAAGTTAACTGTCTCGATGTCCTAAAGTCAAGCAATATAACTTATATTTTGCCCAGCGAGACAGAGCTTTATGCAATGGCCGAAGTCGACAACAACTGCAGAAATTTTTTTGATAGACAGCGAATTGTTTCTGCTGCGCGAGCCTTCCTCCAGAACGTAGACCTTTCGCACGAGACGAAAATCATCGTTACCTGCGGTCCAAACGGCGTCATTATTTGTTCTAGAACTGAAGATAACCATTTTGAAGGCACTGGAAACATCACGGATGAGAATCTCGTTAGCACATCTGGCGCTGGAGGTAAGGGCGAAAGCAATAGCTAACAATCACGAAATTTTCGAGTGTTTTATCCGAAACAAAGCTTCGCTAACCCTTTGCTCAGACACGTTCTGCGGAGTATTTGTGGCTTCAATTCTTGAGGGTTTGGGGGAAGATCAAGCGATCTTGAGAGCAATTGAAATGGCAGAACGAACATGCATGAGTGCACGGAGCGTTGGTGACTTTTGAGAAAAATATATAGTAGAGTTTAGATACCAACCAATCCACTTGCTACTCCTCTTGCTACTTGCAGTATCGCCTCCTAACTCTTCGAAAATCCTCAACATCATGCTTTCTGACACTCCCTACATCTATCAACTCCTTCATCTCGTCTTTCAGTCTTTTTCCGTGACTGTCAGTTTGGCTGCTGCTCTCGCAGTTCTTCAAAATGACAGTCGCCACAGCCTCCCTCCAAGGCTCCCTTACGGCACCATCGCAACAACATTTGATATCACTGCCGCTCATTCCCTCTGTCTCTTCGCAAACAGTCGACCAATCAAAACTTTCGCCGTCTCTAAGACTGTCGCCACTCCACGTCTCCAGCATCGCGAGCCGAATGGGCCATGTGGGCAGCGGCAAGTGAACTCGGACTGGAAACCGTCGAAGTAGAGCAGGGTCGAGGGATTCGATCTGGTTGGTGCAAGAGATTACTATGATTCGGCAACTAGAGCTTCTTTCGCCTTTAACGGCGCCAACGCCATCGCCATCGCCATCTCCATCTCCATCGCCATCTCCATCGCCATCTCCATCGCCATCGCCATCTCCATTGCCATCGCCGTAGCCGCATTCATTGCTTGATGGGCTCCTCTTTTCTAGCTTGTCGATCTGTAAGAGGAGCTCCGACAGTACTCTCTTCTCCACTGCGCTGTTGCTTCCAACGGTGGAATTACCACCATTGTTGTCTCGACTTCCAACAAAACAGTCCAATTCGTCCAGGAAGATGATACAACCTCTTCCTGACCCCTGTTTCGCTTTGGCTGTAGAAAAAATGAAGAGCAAAAGGCTTAGAAACAAAACAATCTTATCATTGGGTTGTTTGCGTCCACAATAGCTTCACACTCGGCTCGCTCACCATATGCTAAGTCAAAGATTCCCTTTATTTTCCCTTCGCTCTCCCCTACTACGCCCCTCCAGATACTACTAGGAGATATGGAGAGGAGAGAGAGGGACAGCTCATGGCAGATAGAGTGGACAAGAAGGGTCTTGCCAGTACCGGGGGGACCATAAAGGAGAAGATTTGCAGCTAGAGGAGGTTTTATGGAAGGTCGAGCTTGCGGGGACGGACTTTTTTCAGGTTCGGAAGACGACGCAATCATTCCTAGCAATGTTAGCATTACCGTAGTCTTCTCCTCTGTCAAGCCAATGATGCTTCTCAGCGGAATGCCCATCGGCCTGTCACTGTCCAAATCATTTTCGATATCACCATCATACTCTTGCGTCGACGGTGTAGACGTGCTTTCTTCTCTGAGGGGTTGCAAAGGCAGTGATGAAGGCGACGTCAAGGGAGCAACATTTCCCCCTACATCATGGTACTCATAAACCTGATCAACAACACCATAATCACCTTCATCACTAGATAGTAGATAGTTTTGGCGGGGAGAGAGAATACAGTTCGAGTATCCACTGTGGGGCTCAAAACTGTCGCCGCTCTCGGCACGAATAACGCCACCACTGTCAAAGTCGATATATTCGACAAATTCCTCATTAATATTTCCATCTGGAATCAAACTCATATTGATAATGATATTGATAATGTGATATCGTAAAATCGACTAGATTCTTTTGTTTCCTCCTTTACTTTTTAGTTGGAGTAAATTATTCCGAAAACCCCCGAACAACTAACATTTCACTGTGTTTTTCTCTCATTGCGGCTGAACTAGCTCCTTATCATCATCCTTTCAAGAAAATTAGGCGTGGTGTGTCAAATTATCCTATCAAAAGCCTCTGAATCATGCTCTCCGCCTCTCCAACAACAACTAAAAACGGCAATCCTGGTGCTGCTGAAACCGCTACCAAGGATGAAAAAAACGCTCCAGTTGAAAAGAACGGTCACATCAAGGAGGCAATTCGTTTTGTATCATTTCTTGGCCTTCTGGCCTTGATTGTATTTAGCGGGAAGGAGATCAAGGATTTTGTCCTTTCTCTCCGTGAATGGCTGATATCAATTTCTCTTTCTACCTTGTTGGCGATAATTATCCCGGTACAAATCTTTCGACGCACAATTCTCCCAATTTATCTGTTCTTGGGGCCACTGAGCAGTTTCTTTATTTTGGTTATTGCAGCTCATGCTGGTTATGATAATGGGGCCTGGATCTACCAGGGACTGAAATTGCTGGAAGTTTTTATAATATTCCCCGTGATTCGATACGTTTATACCGGGATGATCTCAGAACTGTTGGATCCAAATAAAAAGTTTTGGTATGTGTCCAACACATGGAGAAAATTGATCCTCCTATATGACGATTGTTGGCTCGACGTGATAAGGAACAAGAACAGTTTTGTCCAGGGCGGTCATGTCGTCGCATTTCTGTGCGCTTACACTGTGAATGATTACAGCTGGACCTTTTGGTTAGCTACTAGAAGCGAAATTCCTTACACGGTTTATTTGATGAGCTATTTGCCCGGCCTTATTGTTGAGTATCCGAAAACTTTGTTCAAATTCAAGGTAATTAATGTCAGGGCTGAAGAAGCGTTGGCTGCTTCCGTAAGGTTCTCAAACTAACCCCCCTCCCCTCCGGTTCAATACGAAGGTATATGCCGGGGCTGTTAGCGTTGTGCTTGCGCAGGGTACCCAAACAAAATCCTCTAGCACAGACATGGATGAGGTTATTGCTTCTTCAGAATCTGTTGGATTTTTTGAGAAGTTGACGGTTGAGGCTGGTTTCACCACCTGGGAGCTCATCAGTTTCATTATAACTGTTGGATTTTCGGATCTCTGGATAAACTATGTTCACGCCAGGGCGCTGCACGGGTGTTTTAAGCGGCGTGGGCGACTTATTTCCGAGGAGAATTGCGAAAGTGAAAAGAACAGCGCTGTTGTCCATGCAGAGGTTTAACTTGCTGCTTTACTTTACAAGTGTCATCTTCTGAGGGAAAGTGCATATGTACTCGCATCGAAGGCGAAGGTAGGTAAATTGTAAAAAGCATTAGAAGTAGGTAAAGTTTCATAGGGGTAATATGTTATGCTGCTGCTTTTTTCTTGGTATGAACCAATTTAGACCCTTCAGACCCCCTTGGTTGGCCGGAGAGAAAAAATTGAAAAATTGGCCCAAAAAATTTGACAAACAAAAACCAACGGCAACGAGGCAAAATTGAATAGTGAAGTGTGTTGATCTTCCTTTTCGATATTATAACCGACGTAGAAGACTAGCATGGGTAAGTGAATGGTACTGCTGACAGAATGAAAATGTCAAATTGAGACTGTTGCTTCTTTTTTCTCGTCCTTTTAAAGCTTGACAACACTTGACAACTGAATCCTTGTTACTAACCTATATTTGTTCCGGACCATCTTTCACAAACTCATCGCAGCTGATGAACAGCCAGGAAATCCTCCAGCCGTGGAGGAGAACCCCGGTCCTGCAGAGGTAGAGACCCCTGCAGAGGTTGAGATGGTTGAGACAAATGCCCCTACCGAGAACGTCTCTCCGGCCTCTGCTCCGGAAGGAGTCCAGAAGGAAGGTATCATAGAGGATGTTACGATCCCCGTGGTCGAGTCGTCCCCTTTGGACTCGGCCCCCAAAGAACCTGAAGGAATAAATGAGGATTTCCAGTACTCAATCTCAGAGCACGAGGCACACAAGTGCTTCGGGGGGGTTTATGCTGCCTGGTCCCAGAAAAAGCTTGCTGTAGAGAAGGGCGACTCAGTCAAGTTTAGCTGGTTGGTCAAAGGCCGTCGCTTGACCATCAGTGGCAAGAAGATAGATGACATAGTTTATGATGATACGGACAACAAACGTTCTTACATCTACACCTTTGACACATACGGTACATACAAAATCACCTGCAGTGACGAGAACACGTCCTTCACTATCAAGATCAGTGTAGTTTCTCCCGACAAGCTGCTTCGTATGACCATTATGCGTACTGTTTTGCAGTTTGGGATTTTGGGTGCCATTCTTATTGGTGGAAGCTACTTTGGAACTGCCGCTCTTTTGGATATGCAAGGTCTCGGCCCAAAGACGACGTTAGATGGCGACACTGCCACCGCGACCGAAAAGAATATGAAGAACCTCCAGGATATTGCATACAAACATTCTCGCACTCCAGTTGTTCTTGCCGTGATCATGATTGTTGTCGCCCCTCTCATGGGTCTGTACAACTTCATTAGGCCGAGGCCTCTCTCGTCATATGGTCGAGGCTACGAATACACCACACACGTCAACGTTCGCTGTGTTGTAGTCATCAATGCCGTAGTTGTTTTCGTAGTCGTCATGATGGCCTGGAACAGCTATGGACGCAACGGAAATGCCATGGAAAAAGTCATGAACGAGGTCAGTGACCTCGCCGTTTACTGCGCCGAGCAGCTTGGGCGCGCTTCTGGCAGTCTCGGCAATGCGCTTTCGCTCATTGTTGTCCTCCCGGGTCAGAATTCCTGTACTGGGAGCGCTGATAAGACTAATCAAGAACTTTGTGAAGGAGATGGTGGGACTTGGAATTGGGGAGATCCAGAAGAGCTTTACGGAGATGTAATGGAATGCCCCGGTTCTGATGACCCGGAAAATAGTCCCGAATTCGCCTTCTGCGCCCTACAGGTCGAACTATTGAAAAAACTTTCTGATCAGCTGGTTGGTGAAGAAGCATCGTTTAAGGACGATCCAGCCACGACTGATTTGCTTCAAAGTCTTGGGAAGGAATCGGTCAATTCGGCTGCTTATGCTTCTCTGGGCGAGCAGGCGATCTCCTCTATTATGAGAGTCCGCATGATCCTGATTTACTTTGTTATGCAGATCAGTCTAATTTCTGCAGCCTTGTGCGCAGCAGGCGGCTTCCGAAGTAAGCAGAAGCTGATCAAGAGCGGGGGATGGTGCGCCCTCTTGGCCCTCATTATCGTTCTCTTCAGTTACTCCGTAAACATCATCAATGCGACACTCGTTGACCAAGCCGTCACGAACCTAAAAAAGGCCAATGCTGGAGAAGGAGACGGCGACTCACCCATGGTTCAGCTCCTTGCTTACTGCAAGCCTCAGGAAGAAGGAGCTTGTGACTCGACAATTGACCTCTCCTTCGCATTAAACCTAACATCTTCAGTGCTTGGTACACCAAACAAAAGGGACTGCGTATCTCCTTCAGAGATCCAGGGCCAAATTACCTTAGCGTCCTCCCAGATGAGCGCTGCTCAGATGACCATATTTGGTGACCCTAAAATTTCAAAAGCAGTGGGTGAGGGTACCCGTCTCCTTACCATTGTGGGAAACATTTTCTCTGCTGTCGGCAACATCATTGATATCATCGATTGCAAGGTCGCGTATGAGAGTTTCCAGAGGTGAGTGTGAGCGCGCGCATCTATTTTATGCTTAAATTTAGTCATTCTTTTTGACTCTAATAGATATTTTGTGACGCAGGATGTTGGTCATTTTGGATTTAGAAGCCAACCAGACTTTCAAGGATATCGCCAGTGCTGAGTTGACCCTAGCTGTTGTTCTTGGAGTTTTGTTTTGTGTCGCTCGTTTCACAGCGTATGTATTGGACCGCCCTAAGAAGCTTTATTGCTGCTTGGAGACTGGTCGATGGTTCCGTTTCAAGGCTGCGTACAAGGCGCATGTCAGCCTCCTGAAGAAAAAGAAGAAGTTTGGGGTTGGCAAGCTCCTCAAGTATGTGCCCATCCCTCGCTTTAGCTTCATGTCCATTGCCATGGAAATTGCAATGGTATTCCATATTGGACTTTTTCTTCTCATTCCCAATGCCTTCATGGCACTCAGTGAAGGAGGGTTTAGGGGTGTACCTTCTGAAGTTCCTTACACTCTTCTGGCAACCAGTTTTATCGGTTTGACAACCACTTGGAGCATGAGCAGGAGTTGGATTAGTTTCTTCGGATGCGTCATTGCCGTTCTTGTTGCGCTTGGAAGTGCTTTCCTTTGTGTCAAGGCCGCCGCTGATGAAGTCATAGCAACGAATGAATGCTTCCAGCTTATGCAAGAGGCCAACGAAGCTGCAGCTGCCGAGGCGGCTGCTGAATGCGACGACGACGAGGAAGACTGTGGTGGATCCAACAGCGTAATGGCAGTTCAGGGTGTGACGGGGAGCGATGGAATGAGCTGCGACTTCGCCACAATTACTGACAGCGTCCAATCCACCATATTCTGCCTGGTTTGTATGCTCCTCTGTCTCCTTACCACTTTGGCTGGCCTCTGCTTCTTATGCGCGAGGAATCACCTTATGACAGATAAAGTCAGAAAGACCATGCTCAAGATGAGTGTGGCTGGCACAAAGGACGGTGCTAAGAATAGGATGATCGAAAGCATGGGAGGAGAGAGAACTGATGGGCTTGGAGGTAGTGGCTTTCATAGGATCCAAGTCAAGTTCAAGAGGTTGAAGGCGAACAGGTGGTTTCAGCTCTTCTTTATTGTTGCATGCGCTGGTGGTGCTGCCGGCACTGGCATGGTCTTTAAGCAAATTCAGGACGATATTATGGAATCCAAGTCAACGGAGTGGGAGTTCAACCAATGCACTCAAGATCAAAGGAATACGTTGGGAGAGTGCTGCAACGGTTTGAATGAAAACTGTGATAGAGAAGTCGTCGACGTCATGTTCGCCGGCGTGCACAATAGCATGAGCAGCGCTGAAGACAACTGGCTTGCCCCTAACAACTTCTACAATGAGATTGGAGCACTGGATGCTGGATACAGGGGACTTATGATTGATCTCCACATGCACAACGTAGATGGAGAAGACTGTCACACACCTGCTAACGAGGAGGACAATGACGATAATTTCGTGTATGTGAGCGATAACTGTGAGCTATACAGTTGTCATGGTTTGTGTATGTTTGGCAAGACCAGGACTCTTGAGGAGTTCCGGAACATCACCAATTGGCTCAATGAGAAAAGGAACGAGCAAGAAGTCCTCCTCATCTTCTTTGAAAACGAAAATCGTTATGGTATGACCCAGGCCATGTACGCTGACATGGAAGAGCTAGGAATGAACGATATGCTCGTTGAGAGAAATAGCGATGGCAAGTGGCCTACCATGAGGGATGCAATCAAGGCCAACAAGAGGATCATTATCTTGAACATGGCCAACTGCAATAACAATGATGGCAACGAATGGTGTCCTAAAGGGTACCACCCTGCTTTCCCTTCATACGAACTCTATCTCAACGCTGACGGAGAAAAGGTGCTGGATTACGCAGGAAACAGCTTCGACTCAAACTACCACATCAATGCTAGTTCATACTTCAAAGCGGAACGCGACTATAGCTGCGACATCTTGGACCGCGGAACATTCGCTGATGATAACTTCTTCGTCTTGAATCACTTCGTTACCAATCCTGTTGCGAGTCCTTCCTTCGCTCACGAGGTCAACTGGAACCCCTTTTTAGAGGAAAGAGTCAAAAAGTGCGAAGAAGCAGTTGGACAGAGGGCAAACTTCGTCGCCATTGACTTTTGGAGTATTGGTGATACTGTTAAGCTCGCGCAAACCATGAACAAGGAACCGTTACCCACAGCCAAGGACGAAGATGAGGTCAGTTTTATGCCAGCACCATAAAATTTGTATTCTTGAATATAGGGACAACATGGGTGAGGGGCATAAAGGAGTATTGTACTGTTAATGATTTACGAAAAGTGTCTTTGTGTGATGAAGCAAGTGAAATAAGTGAAAGTTGGCATTGCTGACTACACATTTTAATTAACTGCTTTGATGAGGAGAGATTTTGAGGATTAAATAGCGTGATTGCGAGCGTCGAGAAACACAGAAATGCGGTTTTAAAGGGTATTTTCCGCGGATAGCTGTGTAGGCGGAGGGAGTGTCAAAATCAATTCTCCAACTAGGGTCCCTAACTGTCACCTAAAAAATAAATCCCATTCCTCTTGACTTACTTCTAAGGGAAATACTCGACGAGTTTAGTGCGCCCAAATTCTTTAGGAAAACAGGCAATAGAGCAGAACGTTGACGGGCGTACCTTTGTTTACTGATAAGAACGCACTCACAGGTCCAGCCAGACGGGCGTAAAGAAAAGACAATTTGCGTGTCACCACAAGTGGACAAAAGAGAATTTTCTAGCAAAAGAAAGTTGTGTGCATTATCTTTGTTGTCGATGCTATGAGCATCCCTGAAGGTGAGTTCCAAAACCTGACAACCCCCTCTCCCCGCTTCAAATACGTTAACACACTGTCCTGACAGAATGGAGGCGCGCATCAATAGTGGAGAGCAGCGAGTCCAAACAGCCGGATATAGGGACCCCCCGCAGCAACTCATCCTCTCACCATTCTATCCCTGAGAGTTGGCGCCGAGCGAGCTTCACAGTGCTTGATGAAAAGGAGGCAGAGCAGAGGGAAATAATGCAAGAAATGACACAGGCGCAGAAAAAAAAGGGCCAAACAACAACGTCCCAAAAAAGAGGGAGAGAAAAAGACGAGGGAAATGACGATGACTCGGACTGCAAATCAGGTGACGAATCTAACGAGGATGAAGATTATGAGACGACCATCAATAGGTGAGTTACGCAGACTAAATCTGATCATGGGGTCTAAGCTTAAGCTTATGAGCGATTATCCCGACGCCAAATCAATTATGTTTTCTCTATCTCCCCCCCCCCCGCAAAGCCTCACATCCACGTATTTTTGTCTCTGTGATAGCGGTCGCATATCTTCTGGTCGAGGTCCGGTCATAGCAGGGCTGCAGCATCAGAAGAGCAATGAAAGCATACCTAGGGAGTGGAGGAGGGCGACAGTCGCTCCTAGCGGGTTAAGAGAACAGACTATTTCTATCGATGGCTTAGGGAGTTCAAATATGCTCGAGAATGAAGGGGTCCCCTCAGATTGGCGACGAGCTTCTATGGTTACTTTGGGCAGGAATGTGGCTGAGAATCCACCCACAGAATGGGCTGCTCAAAGTGAAAGTGCAGATTCCAAATCGCGCGTGCATAGTTTGCAGGGAGACGAGCTGAAAAGTGCTATGGAAGATGTCGGGAGCCGGATGGGATTTCAAGTTCCTGATTCTTGGGCCAGCACAGCACTTGGTGAAGCGGAAAGGAAGTGATACATGTAGATAACTACAAAACGTTTGCCCCTACTTATAATGCTACTTATATATATGCTAAGAGCCTCATAGAACAGAGTGTCGCCTCCTCAAAATTGGAGGTGGACTCCGCGTAGTTGCTGTGCCCTCACTATGCTTCCTCATAATTCTAAGAGGCTCAGTGCAGTCAAGGCCATCGTCACCCTCTTCATCGCTCTCTTGAATTTCCTCTTCTTCAATAATCCTCAAACTATGAGCAGAATCTTTTTCCTGCTCTACTTCGAACCGATTCAGAGCATTTCTTACAGCAATGCTCAAACGCCTTGCTCTGATCTGAGCCTCTGCTCTGACCTCAATCAAATTCTCACCTGCACTCACGGTATAGTCCTTCCACACCTTTCTTACCACATGAAATGTGCGAATGAATTTTAAGGCGATTACATACTTCATTTTTTTGAAGAACAGTATGTATTTCGGGATGTATTTGATGAGAGTCCTGAGAAGCTTCTTGGAGCCCATACCTATTCGCCTTGTCTGGTTGGCCAACTTTCCAAACATCTTAAAGTGACGGCCTCGAAGAACTCTAGTGACTTTAACGACTCCCTTGGTTCGAAAAAACCCTTTTTTGAACCAGCGCCGTCGGTTCTGCTCTTCAATTACTGGAGCGACCAGGATGCTCTCCCATGGAATGAGGCTGATAGCGTCAAAGATAAACCATGTTGTCAGGTACTTCCAAGCAACCTGTTTGGGATCTCCAGTGACAGTTCCGGATGAGGTCTTGTGCTCAGTTATGAAAGATAACAGAATGTCAATGATGAAAAAAACCTCAATCATAATGTTGAGGCCATTGGAAGCTGTGAACTCATGGTGTCTGCTCTTGATGTTGGTGTGAGTCTGGTAGAAACCAAAAATACTGATGAGAAATAGCAGCACATCCCAGGTTATCTTGTATGGGTTATCCGCTCCTATAATATACCAGCAAGAAAAATCGTCAGTTGACGACGTAGCGCTGACAGAGAAAAGGTTAGCATCGTCTTGGTCATCCAAGTTGCCCGAGTTGCTGTCATAATTCTTGGGGGAGGCGAAAAAATGAAAGTCACCCCCAGCCTTTGTTGGGCTGCTGTTTGGGGTGGGAGGCGGCACAATCAAGCCAAGTTTTAGCCTGTTGCGGAGGACGTTGCTCTCCGGCAACGAAGAGACTCGAACACGTCCCGACGACCGAAAACTATTTGAACTATTATTGTCCACATCACCTCTTACGTCACCTCCTGAGGACAAAATGTCACCCACCGACCTTCTACGTCTCTCTGGCTTTCTATAACTGTCGACATCGCAGTCCCTCAACCGCGAGTCTCCACTGCCATCACTATAATTTCTACTTCTTGGCTCCTCAATCAACTCATCTCCACTAGAATCGTATCCACCGTCCTCAAAACTTTCATCTATTGTTTGTGAGATGGCAAGAATTCTATCAGTAGAACTTATAGAGTCCACGGGATTCGTTCGATCGCGGCGGCCAAAAGAGGAACTACAGGGAGAACCTGCCATATCCGCAGGAGCAGACAGTCCACGTGTCAACGTTATTGGGCGAGGGAAGAATTCACCAGCAACAACAGGAGACACCGAATCTCTAGGAAGGGTTTCTTCTTCGTCGTCATCGAAATCAGGGGAGCGACGATGAAATGAGAAGCTCATTCGCAAACCGATCCGATGGATTGTCGGCCAAAAAATGGGGAGGGGGGGGGCAAGAAAAGACCACAGCGAGCGAGTCAATCCTAAACAGGGAAACCCACACACAAGCGATTAATCAATACTCAGGAACGATGCAATACTCAGGAACGATGCAAGTGATTAAGATGATTTTTGTGCGGTTCAGAGAGAGGAGAACCTAATTCTAAACGTCGAACAGAATTATTACAAGTATTGTTATTTCAGCAGAAGATGTATTTATTTAAGCTTATTGTTTTGTTGCTGGGACATACTTCTTCTTACACCCATATAGGACTTACTCCTAGAGTCTTGAGAGGCTCACCACACCCCACAATATTGTGCTCTCAACAGCCAGTTCGCCGATCATGCTTTTTACAGCCAGGACGCCGCATGTTCCTCGGTTCGATCTTCTTTGCCGCTTCGCCACTATTCCCAATTGTTTCAAATGCATTTGATAACGCAATCCCCGAAAAATTAAAGTACAAGGATCGTCCCAAACAACGAGGACCGACTCCTCCTGATCTTGGGATTAAGGAGCGGGGCGATCTTGGGGAGGGTTTGAAGACATGCGCTCCAGGAGCCAACTGTTTTACAACATCAGGGGACACAGAGTTCGACCGATTTTATTTGCTGTCACCTTGGGTTCCGAAGAAGGGGGAGGAAGACAAGGCAATAGAGATCATCGCTTCTATTGTAAGTGAGTACCCTCCTGGGCAGAACAAGATCGATGGCGGCGGGTTTTCAATTATAAAAAGCACACCCTCATATTTCTACGCCCAATTTGAGAGCTTGAAGAATACCTACATTGACGATCTTGAGTTTGCCAAAGCAAAGGATGGAACTGGGAGGGTGCTTGTCAGAAGTTCCTCTCGTCTGGGCTACTTGGATTATGGCGTCAATGCGCTACGTCTAAATTGGATTAGTGAGCGATTGAGGGAGCGGGGATGGACGGCCGAAGAACTAACTCCAACTACTCATCCGGACTACTTCTCCCAAAATGGAAGGAAATAGGGGAGAAGGGAAAGGGGAAGAAAAGAGCGGCTCTAAGTTTTGAAGTAGCGTGTGGAGTTTTCGGGTGGTGGGTGCATCCACATCTCTCCTTTGCAGAAATTGTTTACTTTTCTATATTACTTGCAGGCTACATTACTTCATTCCCCTCGCAATTGTTGCTACGTTTCCGACTGTGCATGCCAGCCCAAACCCTAGTACCAGTAAACTCAACAGAAAATTCCACACCTTATCTCCGCAAACTGGTACGCTCCCAAAATCGGCGTCCACCGGCCCAAGCCTGAAATACATGAGGCTTGGAACTATCAGGGAGAGAATTGGAGAGATCGGGGAAAGATAGACAACGATGTAAGAGGAGGAATGACTCGGAAGGGAGATCAACAGGGAGAGGAGCCAAATTGTGAGGGTTGTTGGCAAGTGGCTTTTGCGTTCTCTTTTTGTACCCACCCCCAGGCGAGGGCTCAAAGTCAAAGAATGAGAGGTTGATGGGTTATGTATTTGCTGCTGCTGTTGTTGGGAGAGGCGAATTATCTCTTGGTTCTCAATTGTAGGGGGTGCATGCTCTGTTAGATTAACTTGGTTGACGTGTTCATTGTCCACTAAGCTAACAGATAGCTCGCTTTGCGTGTTACTAAGATTGATGATATTTGATTCATCTTGAAAAGTAACAGTCAAGTCACCATCGCCGTTCCACATGCGTCCTACAATTGCCCGCTTTGTTCCAATTAAATTGCTTTTATTGACGGGACTGCCGTTTACCTGTCCCTCAAAACCACCTCCACTACTGCCGCCTCCTCCAACGCTGCTACGGGCGCTATTCGTTCCACCACTGTAATTCCCTACATAATCTTCTTCTTCGTCAAAGTCGCCGACTTTGCAGCAGCAGCATGCCCTCTGCGCAAGGGCTGATGTGTTCAAACTCAAACTATTGTTGCTGCTGCTATGGTTTGGGTTATTCATCCTCCCAGCCAAATTCAAGCTTCTATAACTTCTACTGATAATCTTTTTAAGAAGCCTTCTGAGAAGATTTCCTGCGAGGAGAAGCTGAGAGAAATAAAAAAAGGAAGTAAGTCAGCGAGAAAAAACCTCATTTGAGAACAGTATGTTGATTGGGTGTAATTTAGTACGCACCTGGAGGGGAAGCTTGAAGAGAACAAAGAATAAGAAGGACACCTCTGCGATCTTTAAACCTAGGCAGCTGCTGTTTATTCCAGTATCGCAAGAGGAAGTAGTACTGAATACATTGATGTGATAGTCCCTCACTTTCTCACTGTCATCGCTGCTGTTTCCTTCACTATAGTGAACATAACCAGCCCAACCACCACCCCCCACTACAAAACACATTAAACCAAGAGAAGTAATGCTCCATAAGACAAAGCGGCACCCTCTATCAACGTCCCTTCGTCTTAGTGAGTTGTAGAATGTCAATACAGTAGAGAAGGTTCCGAGAGGGTACGTTAGAGATGGCAGTGTAGTATACATTCTTCCTAGGTTACTCTCCTCTGGAAGAAAAACGTTACCGTCCGCATCTAATGAGCCAGATGGCGAATTTATGGTAGAATTTGGAGGCAGGACATCTGCCGCAACATCTCCCCAAAAGCACAGACCAAGAATGCCAAATGCAACAGCTGAAAAATAGGCCGCTTTTTCAAACCGCTGCAGCCTCTTGTTTTTAGCTGTCGGTAGCGTCAAGCAGCTTAGGAACAAAATTACTAAGGTCTGGTGGGAGTAGACCTTACTCGTTGGCATGTAGTCTTGGATGAATTCATCCGGGAGAGTCCTGAGAATTACATGGCTTGCTTCACAATACGATAAAGAAATATCGCCAGTGAGGAAAGCGAGCTGCAGCGCGAGAATGAGAATCGCAGCAGATTTGGAGAAAGCAAGTTCAGCCAAATCTTCGTACGAAAAAATCTCGTGAGTATTGCTCAGGTGTATGAGCATCCGAACTCCCTGTAGACCAGCACATCCAAGACATAACAATACAAGCCCGGCCAAGATGAGGGATAGAAGAGAAAACACGTATGGCAACGAGAGAAGGGAAACCGAGAGGAGTGTAAGGAGAAAAAGAAGTGAAGTTGATAAGAGAGAGAGAAGGTGCGAGGAGAGATAGTAGGAAAGCAGGAAAGAGTCGTCACGTAAGCCCATTTCAGGGAGAGTCCAAATTAGGGGACAAGGGCGTTGACCAGATTAGTGGTTGGTCTCTCTCAGGTACGTGATTATGCCACTTTTGACAGAATTATAATATTCTGCCGGGTGTTCAAAAAAAAAAAAGCTGAGCAGCGAGCAGCGAGTCCGGGTCCGGGGGGATTCACTCATTTTTAATGTTGAAGTTGAAGTTAACTTTTTCGTGTTGAAGTTGTGAAGTTGACTTGTAGTGTACAGTAGTTCTGGATGTACGAGGTTCAAGTCGTACGTCCGTGTTATTTAAGTTATTCATGTTTGGTCATGTTTTCTTCTGAACCTCTTTTACTTTCTGAACCTCTTTTACTGTCAGTGTTATATCGACATATTCCCTCAAAATCTCATCGAGGAGGTTATCAGGGATTGTGTTCATGGCTCCATACACTCCTGCGTTGCCTACGATTTTTTCGTTCGGATGCTTCTTGACATGTTCAACGCTTTGTTCTAGGTCGTCTAGCCAAGTTTTGAGGACAGTTTTGTGAATTTCTCCTATGCAGAGACCAAGAGTTGGGGGATTTGTGCCTGTAAACATGTTCCATCCTCTTTTCTCCATCTGAATGTAACGTAGTGTGAGCAGATTTTTCCAAGACTGCGCGGTTTGCGTCTCATCCAACCTCGAGAAGTGACTTACCTGGCTTGCAATTGAGTAGATGTTGAGCTTCGATTCTTTGGAGGCTTTCAATGGAAGGATTGCGCAGTCAGGGATCAGAAGTGGCTCTATAGAGGGGATCTTCTTGACTCCTTCGATAGCCCGCTTCGTTATGTCGTCAATTTCCGCGGCAACTTTAGCGTACCCATTCTCTCCATGATGCATGACGCTTGCCCAGGCCTGCGCAATCGTAGCTCCACTCCGACTCCCTTGCATTGTCGGAGTAACATAAAGACCCTCACAACCGTCGAAGGACGGGCAGTATGTGAGCTTTCTCAACCCTTTATCACCAAAGACACACACCGAAACTCCCTTCCCACACCCCCCATACTTGTGCAGATCGACGCTCATGGTTGTTACCCCTGGGACACGGAAGTCGAAGGTTTTGACTTTTCCACTCTTTTCAAGATAACTGGCTAAAAAACCGCCAAGACAGTTGTCAACGTGGAGGCCGATACGATACTTTAAAGCGAGTTGGCCAAGTTCCTCAATCGGATCGATAACGCCGTGAGGGAACGTTGGAGCAGAGGCGTAGATTGCCACAGTGTCTTTATTGATAACTCCCTGAACAGTTTTTGCAGTCATAGCCTGCGTCACAGAATCGACTGGAACTTTCACTATCTTCACACCAAAGTAAAACCCTGCTTTCGCAACCGCGGGGTGTGCAGTGCACCCGACGATAACGTTTGGAGAGTCAATACCACGTTTAAGACCAGCCTGACGATAGGCAAGAATTGCCAGCAAAATAGACTCTGTTCCACCCGAGGAGAGAAGTCCACATTCACCGTATACCATGTTCGTGGTCATTTCAACTAACTCTGCTTCCATCTTTCTCACAGCTGGGAAAACACCGGGGTAAAGGGTATTTGTTGAGTTGAATAATTTCCAGAACTCGGCTTGAACTCCGGTTAGACCATCATCTTTGTTCATGTGATAAATGCCGCCCCATTTCTTGCCCTCTTTGTAGCCCTGGTGTCCTTGAACAAGTGCTTCACCTGTGGCGACAATATCTTTCTTGCCAATACCTTGGAGCGGAATCTTCCTGTTTGCTGAAGGATCCCCATCACCCAACAGGTCTTTCTCGATATCCTTAAGCGCAGTCCGCTTTTCCTTTTCAATCACCCCCGCAACACCAGGGATAGTTTTGGACGAGAGGGAGACGACTGCATTGAAGATGCATTTCCAACCTCCACGCCCACCCCCCCCTCCAATGCGAGAAAAGATAAAGTGAGCGGCAAGAACGGCAAGGATTGTGTTCTTAATGCTGTCAACAGATAAAGATTGAGTTACAGGTCCGAGAAAAGAAAGCATGGCACGTCGGATGTAGTTTCTAACAGAATGTAGTTCCTCACATATAAAAGGAAAGCACGTCGGATGTAGTTTCTAACAGAATGTAGTTCCTCACATATAAAAGGAAAGATAAAATTTAAAGGGTTCCTTTTTGGAAGGTTTTTTTAAAAGTTTTTTTTTCTCTTAAAAACTAGAAACCCACAGGGGGTAAATATACAGTACGAAAATGAGAAATAACAGCCAGGTCTCAGTACAAGAAGTACAAGATTTCATCTCTGTGCCATTTCTTAGACTTTAAATATTGGAATCAACACCAAAATGTACACAAATACTTCTCGGCTCTTTTTGCTCCTCCTTTTCCTCCTACTCCTACTTCCTACCTTCCCGGCAAAACAAAAGCATACAAGTGGTCAACAACCCAGGCAACTATCAAAGTCCTGCACCAAATCGCTGCCTTCATCTCTCTCGAAGGAGACTCGAGAAGCCCTCTGCACAGAACCTCTTCTGCCCTCAATTTCAGTCTTAAAAGAGTGCGTCAAGAATGTGTCCAAATCCGGGGGGAAGGAATCGGAAATCATTGCCCTCTGTAGTGGTGTGCCATCATCCCGACCGGGGGAGTGCTACTCGAACTTGAAATCGTTCAGTGATAAAGACAGACGGTGGAAGACTTCTGTCTGTGCTTCTGCATCTGACTCCTCAGATGTGGAAGGCTGTGTTCGCGGAGTTAAAGGAGGTGTTAAAAAGGATGGAGAAGGTTACATCGTTTCTCTATGTAGCGGGGAAGGAGTGGGAAAGGAGACGGCTGAATGCGGAAATTTACTAAGTAAGAGCGGGAGTTTCAGTAAGGAAGAGATTGTGAAGATTTGTGGAGGTGAGGAAGGAGTTGAGTGAGGGAGCTGGTAAACAAGTTTGAACACACTTTAACACAGATGCACAACGTTGCGCACATACTCTTTCCTGAAAACAATCGCCTTTAGGGACGAATTCGTTAGACCCAGCAGTCTGTTCCAGCTCGAAACTGATCTCCTCCCTCCCTCCTCCTCTCATATCCCACTTGTGTTCGCGTTCACCCTCCCCCACCTCCCCCGCCCAGTGCTACCGTCTCGCTCCGTCGTATCTCTCACCGGAATCTTTGGTTGAACTCTGCGCCGGCTCCCCTCTGGATTCAGTCGCCACCGGCCGTGCGGAGTGCGCTCAAGCCCTTGACCAAAAAATCCGTAGGACTCTCACCCCACAAGAAATGGTGCGGCTCTGCAAAGGGGCCCAACCCGAAGCCCCGAGGGGACCAGGGGAGTGCGCGTCTAAATTCTTATCAAAGGGATCTAAGAAGGCGGAAAAGAGAGTTGTCGACTTATGCGCGGGCGCCGAGAACGCCTATCCCGCCAAGTGTTTTGAGGAGGCTGGTAAGATTTTGAAGGACGAGGGGCTGCAGGTCGAGGTCTGTCGTAAGGGTGATGGCAAAGGGGAAAAAGTCAAGTGTTTGAAAGAGCTCCCTTACGAGCTGTCAAGCATTGCCAAGGCAAAAGGTGAGGAATCTCAAAACTTTTTAAAGCTTACCGTGAAGAGCGCAACACACTCACACTGACCCTCCTCCTCCTCAAAACCATCCTATATAATTAGTTTGTGGCGGCGCAGATGCTTCCTCTTCCCCTCAAGCTTGTGCCAACGAATTATGGAAAAGTGGAGATTCAGTAGTCGTGGGTGGCGTGTCGAGCAGCTCGACAAAAGAGTCGATCATTCTGTCCATGTGTTCACCGGAAAATGGCAGGGGAGGCGGCAAGGGTGTTGAGGCTGCCATCTGCTACCTGAACGCCCCGCGCAACTACTCTCCCTCGGAGAAGGAAAGCTTGTGCTCTTCCGACCTCGTGGTCTCCGGCCTCTACGCCGCGCGCTGCGCCTCCCTCGCGACCCCCTTGGAAGCCCGTCTCGGTCGCGATCTCATCTTGACCCTCTGCGCCAGCGCCCCCCCCTCTACCACGACCCCTTCCACCAGCGATCGCAATCTCCCCGGTCCCATATCTTGCGCCCTCTCCGCGCCCTTCGGATTCTCTCGCTCCGACATCCTCGCCCTCTGCGTCGGCTCCCTCTCCAATTCCCCCTCCCTCTGCGCTGGGAGACTCCCCCCCAATTTCCCCCCCCCCCTCTCCGCGAGGCTCTGCAAGACTGGGAACCTCGTCTCGGCGGATTGCGTTGAACACCTTCCCCAGAGCTTCTCCCATGCCGATGCCATCGAAATATGCGAGGGTGCGACGACGCTCACGCCCGCGTACTGTGCTCGGAGCATGAGGGGTGGGGGAAGGGGGGAGAAATGGGAGGAGGAAATACGAGCGTGCACCGGGGCCGTCAGCCGCCCCACAAGACTTGAAGTCAGGGAAATCAACTTTAGCGGCTCTTCCCTCCTTCCAGGCACACTCATTCACGTGTCTGTGTCGCTCCACGACCAGTACTCCCAGCCGTTGACCTGGGATAATTCGACTGTCGTAGTTGCCTCTTTGGATCCTGGTGGCACAGACGGCGCCGTACTCTCTGGGACACGAGCCAACTTTACTCTTAACGGGGTGGCATCGTTCCACACCCTCTCAGTGGACACGGAAGGTAACTTCACCGTTCGATTTCAGGTGTCATCATCGGCACCGGGAGACGAATCACCCGGGGACGAACAAGTGCGGGCTGACGTTGCCGTGGGACTCCGCGTCGGGTCCGACCCAGCATCGAGGATGATGCAGGGCGTCTGCAGCGGACTCTACGAGAGCTTCGGCTCCTTCACCGGTCCTCCCCCTGGAAAGCTGAACATCATGGAGAGCATGTCAGTGATACCGTTTCCGGAGAGTCTGAGGAAGATACAGTGCCTGGACATACTCTCCGCCGCGGGTTTCACCGTTACGCACGGTTGGGGTGGAGACGTTTGGCTTTGGAGCATGGCGAGCATCGAGCAGATGGGTACTGGTGTTGACCTGATCACCCCGGAGATGAGCTATTGGGACAGGCTTGGGGTCGACGTTGGGGCATCACGAGGGGAGAGGAGGAGGGCGTACCACAAGAAGAGCCTGCTTTGGCACCCGGATAGATGGGTACAGTTCCCACATTATAAGTCAAAGGCGGCGGAGGTATTCGATCTCATCGTTGAGGCGTATGAAATGCTCAACAAAGGAGAGGAGGAAGGGGAGGAAGGGGAGGAAGATAACCCAGCCCAACACACAGACACTGAATGAATGAATGAAACGAAGAAAGGAATGGGATTTTGGCGAAAAAAGTTATCTCTCTTCCTCGCATTTCTTCCTTCGTGCTGCTGGTGTTGTGAGTAACCAGTTATTCAGTTCCGCTACACAAAAGCCACCATTTTTTTCGTTAATAAAGTTACGCGGTAATCTCCTCTGTTCTATCTATTCAATTCTGCTCTTGTTCTCTTCAGTTATGGGTAGGTTAGCATCACGGTTCTTCTCGAAGCTTGAAAAAGTTTTTTTGAAGTTTCATCCGTTCCCTTTTCCACTCTTCCTCCCTGGCTTTCAGCTGGGCCTTCTGATTGACTCGGAGCTCGCTGAGTTCTCTCTTCTGCCTTGCCAGCATGGAGGAGAATTCGGGATTCAAGGACGACGGGTCATAGGGGGGGGACAATACGACAAGGTCTCGCTATCGTTCGTTTCATCGCCATTATCATTACCGCCATTATCATTATTATCATTATCATCATTATCATCATTATCATCATTATCGCCATCACTGTTAACATCATCATACTCTCCCCCATCACCTCCAACCTTCCCCCCCCCTCCCCCC
>Ga0115557_1000615_pt1 | contig 24855 bp, 16 predicted proteins | sample COGITO_mtgs_1104_FD_87280 | JGI IMG/M metagenome (GOLD analysis project Ga0115557, IMG submission 87280) | Pelagic marine microbial communities from North Sea - COGITO_mtgs_110421 | ecosystem: Environmental > Aquatic > Marine > Epipelagic | place: Germany:Helgoland, sampling site Kabeltonne...
GCCACCGAAGCCGCCTCCGCCCCCACCACCACCACCACCACCACCACCACCACCACCACCACCCGAATTTGGGTCTTCAAATGCCATTGAGGCCAAGGATTGAGCTGCGTGGGGGTTTGCAGCTTGTTGGGAAGCTAGGGAAGGGTAGCCATCCATGGTGATTACTCGCTATACCAGCTTTTTGAGGCGCTGAAATGATGCGCGTGGCCTCGGCAGCCTAGAAGTCTGAAAGTTGCGGGCTCCAAATATGATTGTGTGCCTCTTCCTCTTGATCTACCTGGTAATCTGAATCAAGTTTGAATGCCAGGAGTCAAGAAAATTAAAGCCGGCAGATGTGAGCTTACTTTCGCCGCCCTCCAACTACACGGACGGTTGCCTACGACTTGTTTGCTTAGCAATAATCGATTGCTCTTGCCAAGAATCCAGAGTTTTTTTCGTTCGGACAATCGGGCTGCACAAAATGAACAAAAGAAAAGAAACATTATTTCTCCACTCAAGAATAATTTTTTACGTCCAAACTCTTTGTGTTTGACTTATACATTGTATTAAGGGCCCCTCGACGCCACTTAACTCTCAATTCACGCGATCCCGCCATGGCAGAACTATCCTTCACACCGGGCCTATACACCACAGCCAACTCCGTTCATGAATCATTTGTGGGGATCAGTGTTGAGTGGTCGAGAGCACAAAGCTACACCAAACAACCTGCTTTTTCCGCGCTGATGTCCCACCTTTCGCCCCGCCCCAACATTCGTATTGGAGGCAACAGCGCAGACACATCTTGGTGGGATCCAGATAATGAGGGTCTGAATAGCACTTGTTCCAAGAGCTACAACGAGTCTGTCTGCTGTAAGTACACTATAACAGCCGAGGATATTATAGCGCACCAAAAATGCGCTGAGATAATAAACGGAACCTTGACTTTAGACCTCAATTTACTTGATAGCTCCGGTGAGTATGCTATTACTGAGCTGGAAAAAATTGTAGACACCGTTGGCTTATCGCATGTTGACGCTTTCGAGATTGGGAACGAACCTGATCTCTTCTATGAAAACGGAATTCGCGGCCCAGACTATAGTCTCGAGGACTTTACAAAGGAATTTGATTTTGTCCTCAACAAACTGTCCAAACAAGATGTTAAATTTCAGGGTGGTACATTCTGCTGTAAAAGCGAGTTTTTTCAAGGTCAAAGCGACATTATGGCAACCCAGAAAGATTTGTTGTCAACCTGGTCGTACCATCGCTATCCTACAAGCACTTGCAACGGGAAGAACGTTTCTCTTGCGCAGTTGATGAGTGATGAGTCGGCAGTCGGACAGGCGAACCTCGTCAAGAACGATGTTGCGAGCGCCGCAGCAAACGGTCTCCCTTTTGTCATTGGCGAGTCGAACTCTGCGAGCTGTTCAGGGCAAACCAATGTTTCCGACACGATTGCTTCTGCACTTTGGTTTTTAGACTATGGGATGAACTTGGCGGCTGTTAATGTCTCAAGGGTTAACCTTCATGGAGGCGGTGCTGCTCCCTATTCTTGGCTTGGGGAATTCGTTGAAGATTCGGCAGCACCTGACGTGCGACCGCTTTACTACGGGATGAAGATGCTCGCTGATTTCACTAAAAACAATGCGAGAATTCTGAAGCTCGACGGGGCAGCAGTAGAGATGTGTCACTCAGGAATCTCCACACAGGGTGGTGTTTGCTGCGCAAGCTCGTGCGGTATCTGTGGCGGTGACGGATGCAACGACTTTCCTGGCGGCTCTTCGCTTTGCTGTGCTGGGGTCATTGAAGAGGCTGGACGTTTTTGCGATGCCACCAACTCAAGTGATGTGGGCTGTCTCATTAACCCTGATAGTGAAGAGCTTTTAAAATCTTGGGCAGTCTATGACCATTTGACGAATGAGTTTCGTGTTTTGATTGTAAACAAGAATCAAGAAGATCTTGGGCCTAAGTTGGTCAAAATTCATGTAAAGAATAAAGAAATCAAGGCTCAGGCAATGCTCCACCGTCTCACTGGACTGACGGCCGACGGATTTGGCGCACGTTACAACATCTCAATAGCATCTCAGACTTTCGATGGTTCAAAGGAGGGCGAGTTAGTAGGAGATTTAAGATTGGAGTCGGTTATGCCTTTTCTCGCAGACGGCACGAGCACATTCTCTGTGAATATCCAGTCTGCTCAGGCAGCGATGCTGGTAATAGCAGATAAATAAAACAGCGGCGTTTATATATATATATCTCGTCGTCTTCGTCGTCGTCTTCTTCGTCTTCGGATTTGTCAATTGTTCTCATCCTGCTCGAACACTGTCATGTCGATCAACACATTTGCCCCAATCAGCGTAGCCTTCATCTCAGCATCAGCGTCAGCCGGGAAATGGAGTGCGTAAGCATTCTTCTTCTGACATGCCCTCCTAATTCCGGTCCACAGACTCGTGATCTGCGCCTTCGCTTCACCGTCCTCATTACTACTCATCGTCGCCATCAACGGCTTAAGCGTAACCGGATCCCTGATAATAAAGGGAATCCGACAACACTTCCCCCCATTTCCTCCGCACCTAAACATAGGCAAACAACCCGCACAGCAAGTATCTGGCCGGATCCGATAACGCTTCTCCCCGGAACCATCCAACACGTCGTATTTCGGAACACACAAATACGCGTCGCATACGTACTGTGTTTTTCCGATCAACCTCCCACTAGCATCCTTCGTCTCCAGGTACGGCAACCAGCAGCAGCAGGGGATCTTCTTATCACCAATCCCCGCGAAAGACCCATTAGTCCTCTCCTTCTCGTGCGTAAAGATGACGGGGCCAAAATATTCCGGGTTGATACCTGCCCACTCGTCGCTGTGGTCGCCCCACTGAATCTTGCAGCAGCAGCCACTCGCCTGCTCCTCTTCGACCAGTGCCTGGGGAATACGGCCACTGTGAACGGTATGCTTTGTCTTGCGGGCGCCGGGAGCGCAAGCGGAACAGGTTCGTCCCAAGCACGATGCTTCCTCCGCGATCCAGGCGCCAACCTCCCCGAGCTCCTCCTGGCGCTGGGAATCGTACTTGGATACGTTGGACTTGCCCTCTGTGAGGGTGAAGTTGATGGAGGGCTGGAAGCAACAAACACGGCAGAACTGGGACGTTGCCTGTGAGAGGGAGAGAAGAGGAAGGTGGGGGTGGGGGATGGGGGTGGAGGGTTGGGGGGGAGGGGGGAGGATTTAGTGTTGATGTGTTTTTGGGTATACACTTTGGGGAGGAATAAAACGTACTTGAGAAACAATCATGGTGTCAATGTCGGCCAAGCGATCCATGGTGATGGTGCCAGGTGGGAGGAGCTTGTTAGCGTCGCCAATGCCGTCGAAGTGTTCCATTTTCAGGAGTTCTCAAAGTTCAAGAAGACCCAAGAATTACTAAAGCTTGTGAATGATATGAAGTTTTTTGTTGGCAGGGGTGTTAGTGAGGGGAGAGAGAGAGAGAGAGAGAGAGGTGTAAAATTAACTTACTGATTATGGAGGGGGGGGGGGTTGTTGTCTTTTTTTTTTTGGCCCCGCCCCCGCCGGCCCGCCGGCGGCAGCACAAAAAACAAAAATGGTTATCGTTTAAAAGAAACAATTGAACAATTATGACAGCCCCTGTGTCTCTTGGGGCCGTAAAAAATCACCCACCGATGTGGAGGGTTCATATGAGCCTGATTACAACCCAGATAATCTTCGGTGGTGGGGCTGTTGTCGGAAAATTCGGTGTTTCTTCGTTTAACCCGGTTCTCTTTGCGATGATCCGAGAGTGTTGTGCAGGTCCAATTCTCTTGGCTATTGCGTACTTGAGTACAAGGAATAGTATCCACAATTTCTGGGCTCGTCGGGAGGATTGGCCTTTATTCATAGTTGCAGGATTCTGCCTCTTTAGCAATCAGTTGGGTTTTATTGTTGGGGAGAAGCTTGCTAGCGCCGTTGTCGGCAGCGCATGGCAACCTTCACAGCCGCTCTTTCTCTGCTTGATTAGTATTGCGCTTGGGTGGGAAAGGGGAACAAAGCTGAAGTTTTGCGGAATAATCGTTGCCTTTTTTGGCGCAGTTTTCATGGTGATAACAAGGTGAGTGTAATCTAATCGTACTTTACTTGGATTACTGCTCACTCAAAAAAGCTCTGACCCGTCTCTTACCGATGAACGCAGCAAAGAACAATTTGGAAAAGTTGATTTAGAAATGGGAGGGGGAGCGTTAACAGGCAATTGTCTTTTTTTCTTCAACTGTCTAGGGACTGCGTTATATGTGATTTTTGCGAAGAAACTGCTTGTTACTTACCCATCGGTTGTAGTCACTGGCTGGAGCTATATATTTGCTAGCATTCAAATGTGCATTTCTGCGACGATAATTAACACAGTACCTGGTGGCGTTGAATTCGTTTGCCCACCGGACAGCGATGACAATGATAACGAAGACTCCGACCCTAGCTGCGAAGCCTGGGCAGTGCCAACCAATGCAGGTACCATCCTCCCCCTTTTGTACTGGATCTGCTTCAACAGCATTGCCGCATATCTCCTGATGACATGGGGTAACCAGTTTGCTCCTCCGAGTGCAGTCCTGGGTTACACCTCTCTTCAACCACTCACGAGCAGTCTAGTTACTGTTTTAATCATCAAGTTTGGCTACACAAATAGCGATTTAGAGCTTCCTGGATGGAATCTCTTGGGAGGGTTGCTGATTATTGTGGGTCTTGGGTTTTTGATTGCTGACAACAGGTCTGAAGAAAACACCCAAAATTTTGAAATCGACGAAGACGTGGCATCGCAGAAATTGATTCGCAGTAATGAGTTCATATAGAGTAGTGAAAAGTAAGTTAACCAATGGAGAGAAAGTTTCTACTGTCTACTGCAAAAAGGCTGGAAGGAAGGAACGCTCTTTGGTCTACATACAATACAATACATCCCCTTTTTAGTAAGTTAACAATGGAGAGACATTTTCTACTGTCTACTGCAAAAAGGCTGGAAGGAAGGAACGCTCTTTGGTCTACATACAATACATCCCCTTTTTGAATGAACTTGATCAACTAACTTTTCGGATTATCTCGTCAACTATCTCATCAAACGGTTCAAAGAAGTGGTTCCTGTCGTTGAATTCAAAGTACTCCGTCTGCAATGCATCCCTAACATCATGGGCCTCTTGAGCATTAATGAAGCAGTCATCTGTGGAATAGAACTGCATCCTCCAACCGGCATTCCTTTTTATCATATCCCATTTCCAAGGTCCACCAGAAGGTGGGTACCAACCGCTCGCTCGCTCACCGGCATCGCCTAGATCGCTCACGCAGGCACTCACAAGCACGATTCCGGCAAGTTTCTCTTCTTCAGCGATCCGCATCGCGCACTCGGCACCGGAAGAGTGTCCAATCAAAATTGTTTCCGCGTTCACCTTAACCTCGTTTATAATGTGGGGGACCCATATCGAGCGCCGAGCGGCCAATGGATCAGGCATTGAGCATGCTATGACCTCATCAAAAAGTTTGCTTTCTTGCAGTTTGCACTGCAAATGACCGTAAAAGTTGCAAGATGCGATGGATTTGGGGAAAGGGGGGCATCCGTTGCCAGGGATAATAAGTGCTCGCATAGTGAGCTGTAGTATCTCTCACTTTACTCGGTACTTCCTTTTTTCGGACTTACTTTTCGACTTTGTTCGCTATCCCCGCAAAATCGTTTCCGCCCTTTCCTAAGAGCTATTTTCTTCTCCGCGTGGCTCTTCCCTTCACGTACCCTCTTGTCACGCCAGGGGAAATTTAATACGTCCCAAAAACTCCTGCCTTTCTCCCTTATCTCCAGCCACCAAACCACACCTTCTTGGACAAAACAATCGTTCAATAAGATGAACATTGCTGACACCCTTCCTGACCCTTCCATAGTCCAACTGCTCCGATCTTTGCTTGACCACAGTAACTCAGGCAGTCACCATAACGCACTGCAAACGTTGAATAATGGGATCTCCTCAAACTCAGGCACCTACTCTCATGTGCTCTCAAACTTGGCCTTGATGTTGTCATCCTCTTCGTCGTCTCTCTCCCCAGCAGAGCGGTCGACGGCTGGTTATTTACTGAAGGAAAAACTGTTGCAACCCCCTTACGTTGCGAACACGGGCAACAGTTCCAAAGTCAGCCTCCAAGCCCCTCACGATGTCACCATAAAACACTGCCTTGAGAAATCGATTTCATCCCCGGATCCCTCTGTCCGTAAAGCGGCTTCCTCGACAATATCTTCCTGCATTGCTAAGGGGGTCTTGTCGATGGAAGGATGGGGCTCCTTGCTAGAGTTGATTGCATCGACTCTGTCAATGGCATCATCATCCATGCTAAACCAACAACAAGAACAGCAACCTCCCTCTCCCGCCTTTTCCGGGGCACTTCTGACGCTGCTCAAACTCTCCCAAGACTCGCCCTCCTCGCTTGACACAGAGACCCTCTCGCGACCTCTCAACACGCTCCTCCCGTTGACGCTCTCTCTCTTTGTGCATCCATCAGCTGAAATCCGGAAGCAGTCGATTCAGACTGTGACCTCCTATGTGCCTCTCTTTCCCAACGCCCTTGTCGTGAACATAAGCCAGTTCATTTCGGCTCTTGGGGAGCGAGGGAACGATCCTGATGTGGGCGTTCGCGAGGAGGTTTGCAGATCTCTTGTTTCGCTTGTTGATTTCAGGGGGGAGTACCTTACTGGCGTCCTCTCTGACATTGCCCGTTTCATGGTCTCTGCGATATCGGATTCGTCGAAATCTGTAGTACTTGCAGCGACGGAATTTTGGTTCGCATTGTTTACGAGCGAGACGATAGTTGACGGGAGGTTTGCGTTGGTCAAGAACAATTTACTGGAAAGTGTGGTTCCCTCCCTCTTGACAAACACTGTGTACGGAGAAGAGGAGATTGAAACATTCCTTTCTGAAAATGAGGAGGAAAGGGATAATGTCAACAGCAAAAGCGATGAGAGCAATTTGGCACCGCTGCATGCCCACCACAAGAATAATAAAATAGACGGAGACGATTCAGAAGAAGAATGGGACGACTCGGATAACTCGTGGACATTACGCAAGTGCTCGGCTGCAACAATAGACGCCATCGGGAACACGTCGCCTCCTCAAATTTTCCTCCCTTCGATCCTCCCCCACCTTTCAGCCGGTTTGGCTCCGACGCAGCAGAATCCTTGGGTTCGCGAGGCGTCGATTCTAGTCCTTGGCGCGATTATGAGCGACAATACTTCGCAACTCCTCGAGGAGCACCTCCCCTCCCTTTACCCCTTCCTTCTCACCCACCTCACGGAAAATAACCTCCCCCAAATCCGTGCTATCACTTGTTGGACATTGTCGCGTTTAGCCGGCTGGGTCGTTTACATGTCAGCGGACAACAGACAACCGAAAATGTTCCAGAACTTGGTGGAGAGTTTCCTACGCATGGGGATGGACACTCAGTATAAGAGAGTCCAAGTGGCTGGTTTGTCGGCGTTTTTGCGGGTTCTGCCGACCGGTCCGCACCTGATCGAATCATTTCTTGATTCAATCATGCAAAATCTGTCCGCCGGCTTGAAGACTTTCCGCGGCCGCTCTCTTTTGGTTTGCTACGACTGCCTCTCTACAATGGCCGATGTATTCGGTTCCGATACTGCTTCCAACGATGTTCCCCGTCTCTATCTTCCTACCTTGTCCATGCATCTCCAGAACTCGGCGAATGGAATCACTAATCTTCTCAGATCTCCTCCCTGTAACTTCGCCCTCCCCGTTTTCAAGATGGCCCTTCCCCTGCTGGAGTGCCTAGCTCTTACCTTCAGCGCGGTCGGGAACGCGGGGGCAGAGTGGGCTCTGTCAGTGTACGCCTCGTCATTTGCCATCGTAGAGGCGGCGGTGTTCTACCAAGGCATGTCTCCGGCTGAGGGGGATTGCGAAGAGGACTACGAATTTCTCCTTTGCACCTTGGACGTCATTGACGGATTGGTGGAGGGCCTCGAGGATAACTTCGTGCACTTGCTCGCCTCGCACGGCCATAAGTCCCTCCTTCCCCTGTTGCCCCAGCTCGCTTCTTTTCCGTCCTCCGGGGTGCGAATGTCGACCTGTGCTATGATCGGGGACCTGGCTGTGCACTGTCCAGGGGTGCTGAGTGAAGGTTGGGGCGAGATTATCAAGGCGCTAGTGAGGTGTATGAGAGAGGGAGGGGAGCAGGATAAAGTTTGCAACAACGCGATCTGGGCGGCAGGGGAGATGTGCAAACGCGCCGTTGACGCTTCTCATACCATTTTTGTAGATTCTATTGTTGAGGTATGTGGGAACTACGTCATCAACAACGATGGGAACAACGACGACAACTCGTCCCTCCCTAAATCAATTCTCTCGGCTGCTGCGGTGACGCTCGGTAGAATCGCAGCCGGAAGCCCTCAGAGGCTCTCTCCACTCTTCTCTGTAAACGGCGGTTTTGTTGGCTTGTGGTGCTCTGCACTCAGCATGTGCAATAATGTTGGAGAGAAGGTGGATGGGTTCCTCGGGGTCTTAAAGGTGTTAAACGTGGATTTGGGGGCGTGTTTAGGGGCAGGGGGAGGGGGCTACGGGGTCAGCAATGTTAGAGGAGTGGTTTTGGCGGTGGCGAGCTGGCACGTTAGGAGGGATTACGATGATGGCAACGAAGATGAGGAGGATCTCAGAGAGATGGATCAAGGAGTCCTTCACGGGAGCCAATATCTCTTTGGTCAGTTCCCCAACGATACGCCGATTTTGAAAGCTGTTGGTGTCAACGTCAATAGGTTGATGGAGGCTGTCAAAACTATTTGCGGGGACAACGAGTGGCAAAATATCAAAAATAGGCTACCGGGAAATGTCGTGAGGATGTTGAAAGAGGAATACAGGATGTAAAAAGCAACTTAACTTATGATATTTCGGAAAAAACGTCGTAACACCCCTATCATATTAGCGACTTCCACGCACACGAACACGAACACGAACACGAACACGAACACGAACACGGTTCAATGTGGAAATGCGGTTTAAAAGGGTGTATTATTTTAGATATTGTTTATATTTTTCCGAAAATTCTACTGGAGCCAAGACTCCAGAAAAAAAAATTCCGTGATCGATCCAGAACAAAATAAAATATTAAACAACAGTTATGTCTTCTTTTGGGCCCCCTCGACCGCCTCCAGACCTACCTTCACAGCCCCATACAAACCCAATTCTGAGCTACGATCCAAATGCAACCAATTCGAACTCCACCAAAAAAAGCACAAGTGCCACCCTCAATCCATCCCAAGCTGACATCCTTGAATGCCAAATCCAATCTTGGTACCCTCGCTTCAAAGAGCACACGATAGAAACTGTCATAATTGGCCCTCTAGAATCGGATTTTATCGATTACCTCAAGGCTGACGGGATCCGGCTCCCAATTGAGTGTGAGAAGCAGGATGACAATGACGATGGTTGGAACGATGACGATTCTTCCGGCTCTTCGTCCTCTCCCCCTCCCGCATTTCCCGCCCTGACCGACGAAATCAAGGCTGCGATCAAAGCATTGCAAAGATCAGTGTTACCGAAGTTGAATTTTTCCGCTCCCAGCGACGCTGTCTGGTGTAACATGAACACTTTGAAATGCACCCGTCCTAGCGACGTCTACCTGCTGCTGAAATCATCTGATTTCATTCAGCATGACCTCGAGCACGTTTTCGACGAGGAGTACCCAGAGAACTATCACCACTTCCTTGCCCTCAGAAAGTGGGACTCTAACATGCATAAAAGTGGGGAGTTCCGGTGTTTTGTGGTGGAGAGTGAAATTGTGGCCATCAGTCAGCGGAAGACGGCGGAATACTTTGCCTTTCTTATGAAGCAAGAAGAGAGAGAAAGGGTCATTTCGACTATATGCGACTGGTATGACGATGTCATCGTCGGGATTGAGAACGTCAATGAGCAGGATTTTGCAGTGAGGTAAGTGATGAAGGTGCACATTGGGTTGTGAAGGAGGCATCTAATTGAAGTTGGGACTCACGGCCTCTCCCACGCCCGATGCAGTAACCGCTTCGGACCGAGCAATTTCGTTTTGGACGTTTATGTTGACGAAAGTCAGGGAAGCGTGACCTTGGTCGATTTTAATGTCTTTGGCTCCCAAACAGACTCACTGCTATTTTCATGGCAGGAGATAGAGGCTTTAGGAAAGGAACGAAACGGATCTGGCGATCCGGAACTTCGCACGGTTGAGGGTGATAACACCGTCCGCGCTGACCCACTGGCAGGATATAAGGTGAGCATGCACGGAATACGTATCTGTAAGATTATTGCCAATACTCCGAGCAAGAAAACGTCCAGAACCTCCAAACTCACCCTTCACCACCCACCCAGGCACCCATTGAAGCACCAACACTGGCTGGAAACAAGGGGTTTGAAAAATTTATGAAAGACTGCGTCGCTCCGAGTGATTTGTGAATTAAGAAAAAGTAGAAAGAAAGGTTTTTATCGTAAATTTCTTTTCCTTATTATCGGCGCTACATTTGGTAACATCTTCGGTGCATCTCTATTTTCGGGTGGAAAACACATTTACATTAGTTGTAGTACAGCTCCAAGTTCATCCCGTCGTGAATCTCATAATCTTCGAGCGTGATGTGGTCCTTGTAAATTGTGTACCACTTTTGAATCTGCGAAATGGTTGGTGTGAGTACATAATGCTTTCATTTTCCTCCCTCCCATTTGTATATCACACTCTCTATCTCTTCTCTCACCTTAATTTTCTCCCATCTAGTGCCGATTTGAGCAGCAACGAGCTTCTTGAGGTCGCCGATTGTGTCGTCTTCGTTGCACTTCACACAGACCTTCCTACCCGTTCGGTCATTCAAGTTCACCTCAATCATGGTGCACTGTGACCGAACTTGAGCAGGTGATGGGTATTTTATGAGGATTCTTCGTACAGTATAGTGGCAGGGAAATGAGGAGAAGTAGAAAATAAAATTTGCTTAAATGAGGGATATGTGCATTCTTTGTGAGTGTGAGCAATGTGAGCGAAAATTGATTTTTAAAGTGAAAAAAGCACCTTAAGGAAGACGTGATTTCTCCATACTTTGGAATCCAAGAAGATCCTTTGGGAAATCGTGTTTTTAGATTTTTTTGTACAAACGGCGCGCTTATCTCTCTCAAGAAAACGTCGCACTCTTCTCTTCCCTCTCACTGGTTCTCAAAACCTCGCACTCCTCGACATGAAATACAACCACGGAATTTTCAGCTCGCTTCCTCGGAGTGTGGAATATTACTACGAGGATGACGACGTTGCCCAAAGCAAGTGGTACAGGGGGATCTTGAGAAAAGGTCTCGAAAATGATTATGAATTCTTCTGTGATGGCGGTTTGTGGGCTGTAGAAGTCCATCGTGATGACGAGAGCCTGGTGCGAGTGTGCGATGAGCCAGCAGCGAAGGCAGAAGCTTCCAATTCGAAAGTTAAAGCCGAGGCTAATAGCAAAAAGAGGAAAACGCCCTCGAGCAGTATAAGAGGTACCGAAAACAACAGCAATGGTGATAGCGCTAAAACGGTGAGAACGAGCCGGTCTGGTCGGCAGGTGAGATCTGTCTATACGCTGAATTACGACAGCGATCTATTTTCTGATTCAGGATTTGAATCTGATGAGGGTGGCAAAAATGCCAAAAACAAAAACGTAATTAATGCCAAGGAAAAAAAAAAAAGGAAAAGGAAAAGAAAAAAAACCAAGGGCAAGGGCAAAGGAAAAAAATGGAAAATGAGTGATTCCGATGATGATGATAATGATGACGATGATGACGATGATGACGATGATGACGACGAGTTTGTGATGGTCGACAAGTCTGAGTACTCCGATGATTCTTCTTCCGACCACGATTTCGTATCTAACAAGTTAGCGGCTGGAGAAACTGGCGCCGTGAAGGCGACCAAGAAGAGGCCTGCAAAGAAGGGGGAAACGGCAGGTGCAAGTCTCAAATCCACTGCCTCTGGAAAACCTAATGCTCCGGGAGGCAAGGCTCGTGTGAAGATGTCTGATAGTTTCAATGCTCACGACAACCCTCAGAATTTCTCTCTTTCTCTTGAGGAGATTGCGACTCGGAAGGACTTTTTCCACCCGTGTGGAAAGGAGAACCAGGACGCAATTATTCATGGAGTTGTTCGTACCCTCGCCGGCAAAGTTGCAGGCCTACTTCAACGGACTATCACTTCGAATGACTACGAACCAATCAAGCTCGAGACGGCCTGCAGTGGAACTGACGCCCCTTCCCTCGCCCTCAAAATGTTGAAAAATGAGCTGCGCAAAAACGGCGATTTTAACGCCGATTTTGATTTCGAGCACCGTTTTTCGTGTGAAATTGAACCCTTTAAGCAGGCGTTCATCGCGAAGAATTACGATACTACGATCTACCCCGACATCTGCAAACTCTGCGACGATAATTTGACGGACGTTTGGGGAGTCAGGAAGCCAATCGCCCCAGGCGGAAATTTGTTTGTTGCTGGGACGTCATGTAAGAATTTCTCGATGCAGCATTCCCAGTCTCGCCTCGACATTGAGGACCACGGCAGTTCGGGCCTGACGTTCCTCGCTGCAGTTGAATATCTCAATAAATTCAAACCCCGTTTCGCCATCTTCGAGAACGTCTTGATGGCTCCTTGGGCAAAGATGGAAGAATATATTACAGGCAGGATCCAGCTTTGGAGCTTCGGAGAGAAGAAGGCTATCAGAACTGGTGTTGTGACCGGCGACAACAAGCACAAGGACCTGATTTTCACAATTAACGATGAAAATCAATTCGTCGTAGACACCGTGCCGGCAATATATGGGGTCATGCCGGGTCGTGTGCTAGACGGGGTGATTCGCGGCTCAGCGGGAAATGACTCCCCTATTGAGCCCCTTACGAACAGTAGGTTGGGTTTACGTAACCGTACGTCGGTGACCCTCGATGAGCTCTGTCGCGAATTCGAATTGAGCCGGCAGAAACCTGTGGGCAAATCCACCAGTGGAGATATGCTTATTTTCAAAACGGACGTAACATACTGCACTCGCGTCATCCGTGTTGACACAAAGAAGTACGGCATACCTCACACCCGCAACCGCGGCTACATGTGCGTCTGGCGGCCCGAGAATGATGACCCCCATGATAATCTCGGCGACTTTATAGAGGAGACCGTTCGCTACATGGAAATTCCTCTCAAGCACTCACTGGACTCTTATTTCCTAGACTCCGATCATGACACCGTCCGCGTGTTCCGTGAGGCTCTGCGATCGGCTGCTGGGAAGACCACCGCAAGAAGAGAACGGCGTGCCTACGACATGTATGATCCCGCCACCGCAGACGGCAATCTCGCTCATTTCGACACAGTTAGAAGGGTCGCTGGTATCGACCGCTTCAGTCGCCATATGACGAACTGGAGGTTGCCAGAGGGCGCCCTGCAGTGGGAGAAAGATCTCCCCCCACACTTCTGGACTGAGGTGATGAACTGTTATGGCCAGCACCAACACGAGAATATCTGCGTGCTGGGCGCCACAGCTATGAGGATGGCGCAGAATCACGATCCCCTCGCGTGCCTGTATACGTGGGATCTATCGCAGAATCCGACAAAAGAAAAATTCACCAACGCTACTAATGGTGTTTCAGGGTGTATTACTCCAGGTGGATCGATTTTCATACCGTCCCTCGGTCGCAATCTTTTGGGCTGCGAAAAGATGCTTCTTCAGGGAATTCCTTATTTCTCCTTGACGCTCTCGAACGAGTCGGAAGTTCAGCTTTCAGACCTTGCCGGCAATGCAATGTCACTGCCAGTCGTCCTCTCATTTATGCTTTCTGTAGACATGAGCCGCCAGTTGCGCAAAGAGTACGAAAAGAGAAAGGTCGAGTCGACTTCGATCAGGGCCTTCCTAGAAGCCAACGGTCCTTTCTCCTCCGCCTCCCCCTCCATGGATATCGAAGACGATGAAAAAGATTTTCTCTCCCCAAAAATGCAAAGAGAAGCACTTAACCTATCGGATGCGCTGAAGAAGTTCGCCCTCCTCTCTTTGGATGCCAATGCAACTTCCACTTGCTGCACCTGCGAAACTTCAAACCGCCTGACTGATGCTTCCTTGTTCTACGAGTGTGGGGGATGCGGGGTGCGAATCTGCGAAGATTGTGCGAAAGATGTTGAAACGGACTCCCATAGAGCCCACTTTGAGACCAAACATTTACCGGGAAAAAAAGAGAGGGTGGAAAACAACTACCGACTTCGAAGCAAGATCCGCGAAATTGCCCCCCCTTCGCTATTCCTAAGCAGAAAATCTCTCGCACAAATTATATATATAGATAACGATATCCATGGCGTCGCCAAGTTAAACACTACGATATTTCGATTCCAGCCCAATCATGTCAAGGTCGAGCCTGGTATCTGGAAGCTTCTTTACTACGCAAAGAACCCTGACGATACGAATATGGCCGAGCTCATTGTGACAATCGGACAAGTCAACCATGAGAACGGCGTTGTTGGTGCCACTGCCTTTCTAACGAGCTTTGCACCTTGTCAAACCACCGATGCAAGTAAAGGGTGGCCGCGTCGAGGAGCTGTGTTCCCTTGTGCCTACACTATCGTCACGTGTGAGACCAAGACTGTTCAATGGAACATCGCGCGCCCCTCCACAACCACCACCGTGATTATTGCCGGAAGTGACCCTGGTCCCTCACCTCGGGTCGAGTTTGGTTTGAACGTGCTGATTGATCCGAATACGGAAGAGGACGACTATTGGCTAACCGGGAAAGAAAGGGAGGAATTCCATGAGCGCGAGGGCCTCGTTAACAAGGCAGAGTGGGCGCTCATACAAAAGTGTAAGAGCAAGTCACAAAAAAAGCACTACGTTGCCGCTTTGCAGAGGGGAGAAAAGCGACGCTGGGTCTACTCAGAGGGCTGGCGTGAATGGCCAAATACGATTAAAATTGAAATCAACAAAAATGATTTTCCCGGTGACTGCAATGGCATCGGAGGGGTTTACAAGCGCTTGAGCTGCCGTCATACCAAAAATCATGGGGCAATCTGGCGAAGGGAGAGAAAGCCATTGATGTACATACTCATCTCTTCTGTGCCCTCGCGCGCCAGTAGCGACTTTGGAATCGTGACAACTAGCAAAGATGAAAACGACTTCCATGCCATCAAAGCCACAATTGACAACAACTGGCAACCTAATGACGCCCTCTTGCCCGACAGCGATTTTTACAACGTTGAAATCAGCGCGCACAGGTGGGGTCCCACTTACCCTAACAAGTGGGAGAAAGCTTTCGACCCTCTCATCCCTAAATACCCGACTACTGTAGTAGCACCGGAAGTCAATACAGACCCGCACCCGAGCAGTCCTCCTATTACCTTCTGCGAGCTCCACAAACTCACTAGCGACAGCATTAATCTGCTCAAACAAGTATGGAACGACTCTTCCGGGTTGGTGCCACTCGCAGGAAACGATTCTTACGAAATGGTCAAGGCGAGGGGCATTTTTAGCGTGGTCGCTGAGTCTGCTATCCTCCGGGCCGCTGGTGCCGGAAAATTGAAATTCAATCTTTCCAACGATGGGAAATGGTATTCGCTGACAAACAGGAAAACTGTGCCCTTCGGGACTTGCGAAAAGTCGATCCCATCCCCTCCAGGGGAAACGTTTGTGTGGGATGAGGAACGCAAGAGCTGGTATAGGCGAACCAATCCTGAAGAGGCCTTCATTTACTTTGAGAAAGTCAAGCAGATTCCACCTGTGTGGCAAGCGGTGCTCACCTCCCAAGGGACTCTCTCCGTCAGGTTCAACCCGCTAACGCTTTGTCACCAAGCCTCTCAGCCTCTGCTTCAAGGCCGGAGCGCAACGGAGAACAGAGGTAAAATCGAAGTTAGCTATAAATTGATCGAAATCGATGCTGAGCCTGACGCGGAATACAACCGCTTCGTTGTGCCCACCACTTCCGACAAAAATAATGAAGGAGGTCTGATGGATGTTGTGGAAGCAATCGAATTGAAAGACGATTATGAGCTGTATCCTCGCCAAAAGCAGGCTCTCGTAAAGATGCTGGAGATTAGTAATAAGAGGGGCCAGGCACAATACGAAGAAGTTGAACTGGCAAATGCCCCGATCAACCAGAGTCTGGGTATTAGTGCCGTCGCAAAGGCGACAAGAATGGTTGATTTACCTGGCGGAATTGTTGCTGATGCTGTTGGGGGCGGAAAAACATTGTTAAGTATCGCCCTTATGCTTGTTGGATTGGAGAGGGCGAACCAAATTACTGAAAAGGAGTTGAAAGAGAAAGGACCGTATAGGTCCCAAGCGACGCTGGTTGTCGTCCCGCCCGGATTAGTGTGGCAGTGGGCAGATGAAATTGAAAAATTTACCGATAAGTTATCGAATGTTCTGATGATCTACGATTACAAGTCGCTTGAAAAATTGAGCGTCAAAGACGTTATCGAGGCTCACGTAGTCATCTGTAGCATTGACATTCTGGAGACGGGGAGAGCCGGCAGCAAAAAAAATGGCGTCACGCCAGCGGTGAAAAATATTTTTAAAGAGGCATATTGCAACCGAGATGACTGTCCTGAGCTCTCAGAACTACCAACATCTGTCGGTCAACTTGAGAATTTGGACATCAAGGGAAGTGTCGTTAGCAATAATAGTACGGACCCTTATGGTCAGTACAAGGGAAAGTTAAAGAACCGCGAACAGAGCGCTTACTTCACCGAGACGTTGCAGCGTGCTACTAAGGCTGTCAGAGAGCGTCGGAGAACAGACACTGTCACTCTCAAGAAGAAAGGTATGCCAATCGAATATTTCGAGTTTGAACGTGTGGTTGTGGACGAAGTTCACGAACCGCTTTGCACAAGTAAAGCCGAGATGAAGGCGTCAACCGACGCCTTCATCTCGGCTTTTAGGAAAGGAGTGGAGGAGGCGGGAGGCACTTTCTTCCCCGAGAAAAATCGCCGCGCTGCGAGGGAACTGTTAGGCGTTGAGAACAAGGACTTCAGTAGCAGGCCGTTGCAAGGAAGAGAGCCTATATTTGGTCTAACCGGCACTCCGCTTTTCGACATGAGCAATCGAGTTATCGAAATGGCATCGTTGATGGGAAACACTTATGTCACGGGCCAGTCGTGTTTCTGGCGTCGTTTGGAGCGTGTCTCTAAGCGCAACAACTTTCTTATGAATTTCAACGAAGGGCAGGAGAGCCGAATGCACCGCTACCAAGTTCAAGACTCCTGTGTTCGCTGGGTAAAGATGGCCTGTTTTCGAAACCGCTCCGACGAACTTCAGCAGGCTGGGATCGAGTGTCGCACCAAATTTCACGATCGTCACATGAGCAAAGTCTCCGGAGAGGCTTATAAGAAGGCGATGAGCGGTGTCAGGGAAAGCGAACGCAAGTTTGGAATCAAAGTCGAGGCCTTCAACGCGGACGATGGGAGGAATGTGCAACCGCTGCTTGAGGCCAACGCCGCTATGGTCGAACGTGGGGAGGTTTTGAGGGATATCATTAATTCGGTTTTAAGTGCAAAGCCAACCGAGAAGATCGTTATTTTTGCGGACGAAGGGTCAAGAGCAGGAGAGGCCACCTGTGGGTTTCTCGATGCGCACAACATTTCATTTGTGTTTTTGGAGGAGAGCGAGTCGATGGAGTCACGCAACGAGAAGATTAGCTGGTTTCGAAACATAGATGTGACTGAGGAGGAGAAGGCTCGCCCCAGAGTGCTGCTTCTTCAATTCGACCATGCTGCTGGCCTGAACTTGCAAATTTCTAGTAATGTAATTTTGATGACACCTAGATATGCTGGAAGTGGAGGAAACACAGGTAACGATGTTGAAGATGCCAGCAGCGAGATTCAGGCAGTTGGACGTGTCTACAGAAACGGTCAATTAAACAACGTCACAGTTCACAGGATTAGGATCATGGCGCCGGAGGGTGAACCCGGAGAGAGAGCAACTTTGGACTTCACGCTGACAGAGAGGGTAACCGACGAAAACGCCGTGAAGCAAGCAACAAATGCTTAAAATCGTAGCTGTGGAGCTTTTGGCTAAAAAAATGCTGTCGTTTCAGTTGTTCATTTTTTCTTTCGTATTCTCGGCGGGGCAGTGGGACTCTCATCGTCCGCTGCCACGCCCATCAAAACTTCTTCAATGGCTCCTTCATTTTCCGTTTCGCCCTTGGAAAGTGAAATCCCATTTGTCAATTTTGCTGTCGGCGAGCTAGCCAGCATTGCCTTCTTCATGAATTCATAAATACCGAATTGCAGGCCAATCATCGGCACCACACTCATCAGCCTCGGGGGCAAGCCCCTGTAGAACGCTCCTACGCCTTCCTCCCTGTACACTCTCACTGCGCAGTCAAAAATTCCTTTGTAGGGTGGGAGGTCAGGGCAAGAGAGCTGCGTCACGAGTCTAGTCTTCACTGTGTCCATCGGAATCATTATGCAAACAGTAAGGGTCGAGGCACAACATCCCATCAATGCGTTTTCGATATCCCGAGGGGTGCGCTTAAACAGTTTCTGCGATTGTGTTTGGGATGTTGTTGTTGTACCGGGAAGAGATTTAGTTAACTTAGTTGAGAATGCAACCTTCAATAACCAATCGATTGACATTTGACGATTGTGGGTCGCATCATCTTCCGCTACTGTATTTTCTCTCACCTGCTGCAGCTCCTTGATTTGCTGAAAGAATACCCAGGTGAGGCCATAGCTTGGTATCTTTCCCGTAATCCCTGGTAGCCATCCTGTATAAAATCCGTTAATGCCCCCCTCGCTGTACAGTCCTCTCACAGCACTTGGGAGGTTAGGGTACGTCCCAGACATTATATTGTCGGTAATCATCATCTGCGGGGTGGAGACAATGGAGCAGGCAAAGGTGGCGATTCCTGATGAGAGAAAGTCCAGCCCTAGTCCGGTCCTCTTCTTTCCATTGTTGCCCTTAGCCCCCTTCCCTCCCCCGCCGAACCACTTTCCCATCAATGCGCGCGTGTACTCAAGTACAGCAAAGTTGCATGCCCCGTGGGGCACCGATAGAAGGAACTGCGCCCCTGCACCCCTTGTGAGCATCTTAAGGTTCCTCGGTTTCAGCAGCTCCCCGATGCGGACTTCGGAACCTGCGGCAAGGCCAAGGTCCTGAGCGTACCGGTTAGAGTTGCGAGATTGGAGGATTGTCTTCATAGTGTTCGCCGGGTGCATCATTGTCTGGGCGAAAGAACGGGAAATGGCACCGGAGATCATGTTTTCCCAGAAGAGAAGAGGACGGTTGTAAGAGGAGGCTGGTGGAAGGCGACCTGAGAATAGTGTGTGTCTTTTAGCGGTCGCACTACTTGGCTTCTTCGTGCTGCCATTGGACTTTGAGAGTTTTGTGGAGCATGTTGTGGTCTTTTTAAGAAAAGACTGATTATCGTTGAGGGAGAGCAGTGTTCGTGATAAGCCCGCTTTTACGTTGGATGGGCGAAGACTTAGCCCAGACAGGGTAGAGCCGGTAGTGTTTGACAAGGAAAACTGGACGAGAATGGAGAAGCTCAGGAATAACAATGAGGGACCCATTGCCAAAAAATATAGATATGAACCCAACGACCTTTGTGCTGAAAATGTAGGATCAAGGTTCACCAAATATTCGTTTTTTCGATGATGCGCTCTCCCCAAATTTGTGTGTGTGCGTGTGGTTAAACTGCGGTAATCGACTCAGATGTGAAACGCTGATAAGGGGTTGTTCGGGATCTCCTCAATCACATATTTACAGAAATACAATTAAAGGCAGCAATCGACGTTCTCACGTCGAATTAACGATCGCAGTACGAATCTTAGTGGTTGCTGGAGCGCGTGCTGGTGGTAGTGGCGAGGAATTCGTAGGAGGAACCTCTCCCTCCAAAACACCCACACCGTACACAAGGTTCACCTCACAATGAGCTGGGTGACCAATATGGAAGGCGGAAGCGTCCGCGTGAAGATCGCCGAGGGGGCGGACGATTCTCAATTTGCTTCTGAGAAGGGAGCAGTAGAAGCTTCGGACAATGGTGGCGGGGTCATCGCAGCAGCAGAGTTTTCTCAAGGCTCAAAAGATGGGAGAGTCAGTGATGAACCGGATGGGCTGTCCGGAAAGGCAAAAGTCGACCATCCTCAATCGTTGCCGCTTCCTCCTGCGCTCGAGCCTGCATCTTCATCGGAATATAAGCCCCCTAAATTGCCGCCTCTCTTCTTCCCTTACCCATCACCTTACCCCACTCAAACGACCCTGATGGATCTGCTTACTTCCTCAATCATTCGCAATAGAAGGAATGATTCTTCCGAAAAAGACGTCGAATATCTGATATTAGAGAGTCCTACCGGCACTGGGAAGAGTCTCAGTCTATTTTGTGGGAGCATTCGTGGAATTCGAGCCGAGCCAGACTACAGCGAAGAACAAAAGGATGACGTCTCGGCTGCCGCGGAAGACTTGAAGCCTGAAGATGACGATCCGTTTGGTTGGCTTAACGATGCTCCATCTACGTCGAAAACCGAAGAAAAGTCGAAACTGGAGGTTGGAAAGCCTTCTGGCGCACATTCAACGAAGGAGCTTGATGATTTGAACAACGTTCTCAACTCAACCCTCCAGTCGGCCAGGGGCGCGGCCAACAGGAGATTTAATGCACGCCAGATGAGGAATGCTTCTTCTCGGATTAGTAACGGCGGGGGCGATACCGATGACGATGACGATGATGATGATGGTGATGCGGGCAGTTGGCGCCACCGTAGTCTCGCCAAGTGGGAAAATCACTTCGATAGAGTTCTTGAGGATCTCGACAGTTTGGGGGAGGTTGTCAGGGAGGGGTTCTTTTCGAGCTCTTCCTGGAAAAACAATGGCAGCAGCGTACGCAAAAAATCTTCACCTCAGCCGGAGACGTCTACAACTTCAAACAAACACGAAGAGGATGAATTTGATTTGCTAGAATATGATAACGAAACAATGGGAGATTCAAGCATGCCAACGAGCCTCAACTCAAACAACAAGAGAATACGCCGTTATGAGTCGTCATCGTCTGAGAGTAGCTCAGATGAGAGAGATGGCACCGAAGATGAATGCGCGAAGCCATTGGCCCACAAAGTCGAGGGGGCCAACGCTCAGACCATACTTCAAGAATTCAAAAAGTACAGAAATCGCGCGACGAAAGCGAAAAATGGTTTCGAATCTGACGAAGATGACGTAGCGGCGAAGAAGCGAAGGCGCATCAGTGGGATACAGAATGTAGAAGCATTGCCGCCGGCGCCACTCCGAATTATTTACGCCGCCCGCACTCACTCCCAGCTCACGCAATTCGTTAAGGAAGTTCGCTCGACTCACTGGGGCGGCGTCAAAAAGTCCTCTACCAGCGATGATACCACCAGTGACGTTGATATATCGCCGGTTAGACTCGTTACGATCGGTTCGAGGACTAATGGCGGTTGTCAAAATGAGAAAGTCCTTTTCGGCACCACGAGTAAGAAGAAACAGAAGTACAAGCGCTCGGAAGAAGTCGTACGAGAAAGTTGCCTAAAATTGCTAGAGGACGGAAAGTCGGGGAAGAAGAAGGATGACGAGGGAGGGTCGGGTTGTAAGGGGTGTCCATACATCAAGAATAACGACATTCGATCTCTAAACCCCCTGTCCCTGGGGATCCTAGCCAGCCCGCTTCCCCTTTCCAGGGATGATAATGACGAAGATGATGTCGGGGACTCCCTTAAATTTGATAGCGATGATGAAATAGGTGGAGTCGAAAGGGATGGGGGGAATGTCGACAAGACGCCATCGGTATCTCAACTTGCTAAATCGGTGAAACTTTGCGGATACTACTCTGCAAAAGCGGCAGTTCCGGGGGCAGAGGTTGTCGTAACAAGTTACCAAAACTTGTTCGGAGGTGGAAGCTACTTTTCCGACGAGATGTTTGAGTCCGGCTTCGCTTCAAAGAAGAAAAAGAAGCTCAACAGGGCGCAGATTAAGCTAAAAACAAAGCAGAACATGACGAAGGGGGACGTATTTCCTCCTCCGCCTTTGCCGAAAGGGACCATCCTGATTCTAGACGAGGCTCACAACCTTCCCTCAACTATAACCAGTCTGGCGACATTGGTGTTGACCCTAGAAGGTGCTGAGGTCGCCCTGGAGGATATCAAAGGCTATATTTCTGAGTACGGGGGAAGGATGGGGGGGGGGAATCTTCATTGGGTCAATTTGCTCGTTCGATTCATAGAAATGCTCGTAAACTTTCTCAAACACTTTAAGGTGGAAAATACCGAAGATTTGGTGGGTAGCACGGCGGGTAGTTCAAAGGAGGGCGAAGGTCAGGGAAAGAGTAGTTTTGGGAAAGCAAAAGGAGATACGAAGAGCTACACGGCAACGCAGTTCACATTCGCCAGCAAGATGGACCAAATCAATCCTTTCAAGCTTTTGCGTTACATGACCGGCCAGAGCCACATTGAAGGGAAGGTTATGGGCGTTCGCAACCGGAAGCTGATGAAAGCGTACACGGTGAAAGTGAAGGCGAACGGAGGGAACGGGGAGGGCATAGACGTCCCCAATATGCAGACCACACCCTCTTTGTCCGTCATTCGCAAGGTCTTGCTCCGCCTCTGCTGCAATCGCGAAAATAGCGGCCCCTCGAATGGCAGCGGTGACTTTCGAATAATTGTTTCCAAGAGCGAACGTACCACGACGATGACCATCACGCCGTTGGACCCGAGCAGACTTTTCCTGCCACTAACCAAGGACTGCCACACTGTCGTCCTGGCTGGAGGTACCATGAGACCATTTGAAGGTATCGTGGGAGAGTTGTTCGGCTACTCAAGCGGAGGTGGCAGCAGTAACAAGGATGATAGGGACAGCAATATCACGAACTCTTTCAGCATTGCCAGACAGGCTGACGTCGCGATCGGAGATTGGTTCTCCAACTCGGAGAACACAATCAGCAAGAGCATCACCTATCCTCCTCTCGCAGAGAAAGAAAAACAGGAACGCAAACAAAGTCGCATCCGGTTCTTCTCTTCGTCGCACGTCATTGCACCTAGCAACAGACATGTTACGATTATTCCCTCGGGGCCAACGTCCACTCCCTTAACCTTTACTTACAAGATGCGCTCCCTTGATACCACAATCACAGAGCTGGGTCGAACCCTCATAAATCTTATGCGCGTCTGCGGTCGAGGTGGTGTCGTGATATTTTTCGGCAGCTACGAATACGAGAAATTGTGCGTGAAAAAGTGGAGGGAAAAGCCGCAGGGTGACAAGACCAAGAAGAGTATCCTAGATGTCATGGGCGGGATCAAGACGATTTTTCGAGAGCCATCGAAATCGAGCGAGCTGAGCGCTGTGCTGAGGAGGTTTAGTTCTCAGGCGACGAGGAACGAGGGCTCGCCGGGGGCGACTCTGTTCGCTGTCGTTGGGGGCAAGGTTAGCGAGGGTATCAATTTCAAAGACGATGTTGGAAGAATGGTCGTTGTCGTTGGTCTCCCCTACCCTGATATCAGTGATCCTGTGTTGAAAGTAAAGATGAAAGACCTTGACAGTATTAGGTCCTCCAACGATAAATCTTCGTCGGGTAATAATAGCACGAGCTCAATTTCGTCCCAGGCCTTCTATCGGAACATGTGCATGCGTGCTGTGAACCAGAGCGTTGGCAGAGCCATCCGGCACCAGAACGACTACGCGTCGATCGTGTTGATCGATAGGCGGTACAAGGAAGATCGAATGGTATTGGCTGGACTCCCTGGGTGGCTTGGTGTCAAGCCTGTTGATGCCATCCGTAAACAATTCAACTTCGGGGGGGAGATATCGGCCCTGAGGGACTTTTATCGGTCATTGCAGGAATGATGAATGAAAAAGAACTATAGAGAAAAAATGAAGTTTGAGAAGATTTTGAGGTATAGCGGCCGCCCCTTCTGCCAAGGCATCATCAATCACGTGCAGGTTATTAGTTAGTCTCTACATTAAATCCCACTTTTCGTCTACTTTGACTTCCCTTGGATCGCCCCCCACCTTCGCACACCGCAAACCTACGTAGGAATTATGCTTCGTCTACCCACATTGTTCAGCCTCAAGTTATCTTCTTTGACGAAGCAATGTAAATTTTGTGTACACCTGGCGATCTCAACTTTGACCTCAAGCCTCTTCCCCCTGCATCGCTCAACAGCGGTCTTGACCTTGGAAGCTTCTTGGGAGGCCTTTTTTCGGCCTAAGATATTCCCTTGCGCCGTCAGAAATTTGCAAGCTTTTTGGCGCTTCTTGCCATTTGCGATAGCCAGGCGGAGAATATACTCTTCTGAAGAGTCGGCGCTTGGGAAAACTGTTGGAGAAGAATGGCGATGCTCCAAGGGGGAAGAAGAGGGAGAGGATGTTGCTGTTCTCCCTGTTTCAGAAGTTTGTGTGGAAGCGTAATCGCTCTTCTCGTCGTAGTCTGTAGAAGTTGATGATGTGGGGTTGTACACTGTTCTACTTGTAAGACTGTTATGCTTCGACACAGATGACAGCGTGAGCATTTCAGTCACCTTGTCCACCTCATCCTCCGCCATTGAAATAGTACCCCTACCACTCTCCTTCTGTATTTTCTCACGGGACGCGCGCGATACGAGTGTTCTGGAACTGGGGGGGGGTTATGATCCTGTTCCTATAAAGTTGACTTCTAATGCAAGACAACTCCAGGACTCAAACGAAAAACGAGAACTCCCAATTCCCACAGAGGTTTTTGCAAAAAAGAAATGAGGTTTTAAATTCAAGCACAAGATAATCTTTGATACTACTAAAACGTGTCCGGAACGATTTTATTAGGTAGGTTTTACTAAGTATTTTCCAACCTGAACTGAAACAATTAATCTCCACCCCGAAGACGGAGGACCAAGTGCAAGGTGCTCTCCTTCTGGATGTTGTAGTCGCTGAGGGTGCGGCCATCCTCCAGCTGCTTTCC
>Ga0115557_1000618_pt1 | contig 24822 bp, 18 predicted proteins | sample COGITO_mtgs_1104_FD_87280 | JGI IMG/M metagenome (GOLD analysis project Ga0115557, IMG submission 87280) | Pelagic marine microbial communities from North Sea - COGITO_mtgs_110421 | ecosystem: Environmental > Aquatic > Marine > Epipelagic | place: Germany:Helgoland, sampling site Kabeltonne...
CTTCGTTGTTGTGTCCATGATTCCGGACCCGAAGATTGAGACGAAGACGAAGACGAAGACGAGGACGAAGACGAAGACAAAGTGAGGATAGTTGATTTTGTGGGCAGCGCGTTGTGTTGGAGAGATGGTTTGCTGGGTTTGCGCGCGCTATTTTGGGGACATTACATTTGTTTGTGGGACTTAAGTAATAAGTACGGCTGCAGTTTACGTTTCTGATGGAATTGTATTCGGCCGTAGCCCAAGTCATAGTCATTGTCATTATCCGATAATTGTACTCTTTTAAAATGCCAGCGCCGTCCGTTCTGCATTCTACTCTTTACTTAAAGCCACTTCAGCCGGTCAATCACCAATCTCTTAAAATAAAACATAAAAGCAAATCACGCTTTTCCTCATTCAAATAAAATTCAGGACAAGAATCCCAAGTCGTCTCCGTTCTTCTTCGCGAGCTTAATGAGGTTTGTCTTGAGTATCCTGGGGAAACTGTCGACGAATTCCTCGTAGCTGATGAGGTCGTTGGCGTCGGCGTCCATCCGTCCGACGAGGTCGTCGATCTTGGCGTCGTCGAGCCAGACAAACCCGAGGCGGGTCTTGAGGAGGCGCTTGAGCTCGGCCTTGTCGAGCTGGCCGTTGCCATCGGCGTCCGTCAGCCGAAATATGTTCATCATGGCCTCACGCCCGAAAGAGGTGTCGTAAGTTTTCACAAACTGCGTTGATGTTGGTGTTGGTGTTGGTGTTGGTGTTGGTGTTGGTGTTAGGAAGAAAAGGGCAGAATGAACAGAACGTCGTTAAGTCAGTCAATTTAGTGAATAACTTGTCGTTAGATACGCAAAATACGCACAAGATCAAGAGAGGAACGATTAACACGCAAAGTAAAACGCCCGTCTCACCTCAATTATCACAGAAGAATGTGCTTGAATGGTCTTGCCACGAATCTTGTTTAGAGTTTCCTGCCCAAGGATGGCCTTCACAGCGAGAACACCTGGCTCGAAAAGCTTAGGTGTGTTTCTACTTCCGCTGGTATTATCAGCACCAAGCCAAGTGGTCTTAGGTATGATTTTGGGAGGTGATGTGCGGCTTTGTCGGGTGGGTATGGGAGGGGCTCCATTGATAAGATTGGTCATCACATCAGAAACGAAGGCAACCCGATAGCGGCGCTCATGGTGATACGATGCCACGTTTTGGATCAGGGACGCTGCGAGCTGGAGGTGTTAGACTTCTCTTTCAGTATGCAACACGCTAGGGCTTACACTACACACATCATCAAGCTGCCAGCCATCACACAATGAGAAACTGTGCCACATAGAAACAACAATGGGTGAATGCAAAGTCAAAGCATCGCAGAGGTGGTATTTCTGTACGTGAAGAAGGAGTACCGCAGGACAATCGGGATGTTCCGCACAAAGGTGATTGACTCAGAAGAGGAATGACTCGGGGAGAATTCAATGACTAAGAGGGTGGCAGATTTGAACTTCGCGCATATTTTTACTTACAAGCGCATATGGCGCACAAGAAAATTATTCTGGTCATGTGTGCCAAGGTTTTAACAATAAATTTATATTTTTAGTGTGTCTTCTTCCAGTTTGCACAAACGCTGGAAGCTGCTGACGCCGTCAGCAGAAATTTTAATATCTAAAATGACGCCAAAGAGGGTCAAACGTCTATTTTAAGGGGGGGGTTCTCCCCTGAAACTTCCACATGATGGAACTTGGGTGAGATTTTTGCAAACCCCACGAGAGATTACCCCACGGGAGACTCTTCAAAGGCGCCTCTTCCTCTCCTCCTCTTCCTCCTCCACCACCTACACAGAATCAAGTCTTCACGAGGTGTGTGTAGGATGTTTGGTGGAGGGTAGAGGGTGAACCCAGGCAGAATGCCACGGCATTCAAGACGTACCAACGTTGCATTACTGAGGGGAACATGAATGCGGCCTACAACAACATCTCCTGGTGGCTGTACAAGTACGTACAGAAGAATGGAGGATTGATTTGAATACGGCCGAAACAACTGGTGGGTAGAATTTTCTTCTATATAAAATCTGTGGCTAATGGCAATGGCCACACACACATCGAGCTATTTTACTTCTATCAGGTTTTGTTTTTTTTTTTAACCACAATTTGTTTTCCGTTCAAATTGTGAGTTTATGCTTCTGCCTCCGGAAGCCCCCCCCCTTTCCCCCCGCTATCCTCCCTCCTTTTTGCGGTCCCCACTCTCCACTCCCCGAGTTAATGATACTGTTGAGCCTGACAGTATGCACCGGCGAGACAAAGTTCTCCCTGATGTGGCACTCGACCATGATATCAACGGGGGACTTGCTGCTCTCCGGCGTGGCAAGGCTCTTCATGAAGGATGTCTGGCTTGCGAAGGTCCGGGGAGGGGGGGACGACTGCTCTCGTTGTCGCTGGATTATTTTTTCCACTTCTTTTCGCGGTAAGTCGTGAGAGACTGAGGATGTTGATGACTCGTCGCCATCACATTTGCCTGAGGGGTCACGGCCGCTGCCTAGGTCGCGATCCACCTCAGTGTAGTCACCTTCATACAATTCCTCCCTGACACTCCCTTCCCCCCTCACACCAATGCTGCTGCCATTATCCAGACTGCTCACGAGGCTAAATCCGTCAGCATCCACAACCCCCTCCTCCCTATCCAAAAATAGCCCCCCCACCCCCTCAATCTTGATAAACTTCCCCACGTTGATGACCCTACAGATGACGTCGCACTCCCTCAGGAACTCCTCCTCGCTGAGCTTCGCTGTCGCCTCCTCGATACTCCCCTGGGCCTCGGCAAGGGCCACAAAGACGGCCTCTTTACTTACAAACGGGTAGTGGGAGCGGATTGTAGCGATGCATTGGTTCAGTTCGAGCTGGGAGAGCATCTGAGATCTCAGAGATTTCAGCTTGGAGGTCCAATGGTCCCAGTACACGAGGGTCTGGTTCGACGTGTAACCAAGCTTTTTGAACGTCTCCACAGAGTTCTATAATTAAAAGAGAAGGGAAGGGGGAGGGAGGGGAGAGTAAGACTTGTGTGTTCGAATATTATATGCATGGATACAATCAAATGCTAATGTCAGGGCAGTCAGACCTGCCCTAACCTGACATGAATAAACCCTCACCTTTTTGAAAAAATGCGAGTTGCTCCGGAAAGATGGTTCAAAGCAAGTCGGATCCGGCAGCTGCGCTCTCCGAAGCTCCTTCAACTTGTTTCGGATTATCTTTTTGTTCTTTGCGGGTCCGTTCTTCCTGGCCCTCTCCCTTTCGTTGATTTCTCTCTGCTTCGCCTTCCAAAGGGGTAGCTTGGGCTCTTCCTTGACTTGGTTCGTGGACCTGGCGTCGAGGATGGTTTTCTCACGCGTCTTCAGCAGCTTTCTTTTCGTGTAGTCCTCCAAGAGGGCCTTTTCGCGTCCCCTTTCAGCGATCTGGGAGGAAACTATGCTGGATATGCGTGAGCTCTGGGTCCTCTTGGTTAAGGTGCTGAAGCCAGAAAGGGAAAATCCCATTTGGGACTGTGGGGACGTGGACCGGTGGTTGTAGTTGTGGTGGTGGTGGTGGTGGCTGGGGTGATGTTGCTGCAGCATGGGAAGCTGTTCATTCGGGCTCCTGCTCGCCTCCCCTCTCATTCCCACGATGACCGCTTCCTCTGAATTCGCCGACCCAGCTCCGCTCGTCCTGGAGTTAATGCTACTACTGCCCCCTTCGCTCTCTACTAGCAGCACTCTTTTGCTTTGTGCTCCTCCTCCTTCTCTTTGCGTTCCAACTCCAGAATTATCAGGCCAAAAGCACCCTTCATCATCCCCTTTGCCAACCTCATCAGATAACTCCGGTAAGGTTTGGTCAGAGTCAAGGAGCGGCTCCTCCTCCGCCCTCTTGGGGTTCCACCCTTCGGTCTCCTCCACCTCATTGACAAGGAAAAGTATCTGCTGGACGGAGGTTAGTGGCTTGTCACCCCTGTCCCATTCCTTACTTTCTCCCCAGCACTCGACTGCCTTGTATATTCTGTCCCTTCCGATCTCTCTCTCTCTCTTCTCCCTTTCTAATTCTCCGATTTGTTCCTGATTGGCTGTCCCCGTCACGTTGTCCATCACATCTTCCCTCAACTCTTCTTCTTCTTCCGCCATCCAGACGGCCCTCTTTCCCGCGACGAGCGCTTCCCCCGTCTTTCCGCACCTCCAAGCCGTCTTTCCGAGCCTCCACCAAATATCAGAGTTCCCACCCCCCTTCTCGATGCACTGTTCAAGACAATCCACAGCAAAGAGGTAGTTCCCAGCAAGTAAGCACTTTTCGGCAAGTTTGTTCCAAGTTGCTGGATCCAAGATCCAACCGTTGAAAGTGGTATGGTTGGAGGTATAGTCGCCAGTGGACGGAACGTCGACGCCTTCTTCTTCTAATTCTCTCCGCAGGGATTCATACGCCTGCCTGTACCTGTTCTTGGACCTCTCCTCCATCTTGATTTCTTGCTTCTCCATGCTGTCAATTTGTTCAGGCTTGAAGTCATCGGCATCATCCTCCGACGTCAGCTCGTATATCCTTCCCAGCAGAGTGAGGATATCACTTGTCGAGTAAGCAGTGGAGACGCAGTAGGTTTCTGGCCCGGACTTTAGGACTGTTTTCAGACACGTTGCGGCCTTATCGTACAGCGACAACTTAGTGAGCACGGACGAAAGTAGGATGTAAATCGAAGGGAGGTTCGGGTGTGTGGGGTAGGTTTTTATTATGGTCAGAATCACATCCTTTCCCCCAGAAACATCTCCCAAGTAAAGGAGAGAGCAGCAGAGGAGTTCAAGGGACTCCAGCAGACTGCTGTCATCATTGGAGGTGACAGGACCGGGGTGCCTACCGTGACCAGTTTCTGAATCAATTTTGTCGGAAAGTATTTTTACGCTCGTCCTCAACGCACTTACAGCCAACTCCAACCTTTTTGGGCTCGCAACAATTCCATCCTCCCTCCATATATTAAAATGGCTACGTCCCAGCCTCAGGTAGAAATCGCCGTCCTTCTCGACGCCCGATCCCTTCGCGTCATAGCTATCTTTGTCTTCGCGCTCCTTATCGTTGTCATTTTCCTCGCCCTGGCCTTCCCCAATGACTTTGTTGGCATCCAAGTACATCTGCAGACAAGAAGCCGCAAGCAAGTTCTGGTACCGCTTCGGTTTAGGGTGCAGAGATGAGGATGAATAAAATTTTCCAAGCGCCAGTAGGTGCGGTGAATCGGGCTCTGGTGAGGCTGAGAGGGAAGATACGATCTGGGAAAGAATGGATCTAACGTCCTTCTTTTGGACCAACTCTCCATCAGACCCAATCAAGGGGAAGGAATCTACAAAGTAGCTGTGGATCGAAATGTCGTCATCTGGTGCTTCCAAGTGCCCAAAAGGGCCTGTGGCCTTATTCCCTCTGTGACTGTCGGTAGCACCAGTCGGTCCTCCGGTACTGTCGTGTTCTTGCCTATCCTCCCAGATCTGTCCACCCTCTAGGTCTGATCCAGGGCTAGAATGGCTCAAGGACAGTGGACCCTCGAAGACCGACACCCTCCCCGGTATGGGACGAGCTGTTACAGACGAACGGCGCCGGGGGTCGGGGAGGGGGAGGGTGTTCCCCAATGCAAATACCGTTGTCATGTGTGTTGTTGGTGCAGCTGCCAGGAAAGGGTCTGTGGAAGCAGAATGGGGCAAATTTTGGCCGTAATACAGATATTTGTACTAGAGTGAGAAAAGGGTATTTTAAGGGGGGATGGGAGGGAATCTAACTCAAGGTAGTTGTAGTGATCCGGTTGTTATTATTACCAGGAACCTGCAGTATCCCTTTCATCAACTACTGGCAGGGGTGATTAATGCTGATAAAGAAGTGCCGGTGAAGTCTCGCCAATTTTAAGATGGTTGTCGTAATTCGATTTTTTTCTCGCAAATAAATGTATTGATTTGTCTTCTTACTCTTGTTGGAGGTGGTCCGGATTTTCGTTGTCGTGTCCGATTTTGTGAGGAGTTTTTTTTCAACCCGTGAGAATTGCAGCATTGTCAGATTATAAAGATGTCGGCGGGATTGACTCACCGGTAAGTGGTTGAGTGCCACTGATGACGAAAAACTGCGCAGAAAGAGTCTCCTTTGAAGGCGGACACCCAGCCGGGCTGTTGCCGTGTCTGTGTTGAATCGTCCGCCTCCCCCAATTCCCATGTTCCCTCTCTTCCCTTTTTATTTTCATTCTCCCCTCTGATCGCTATAAAGGCCACCTTGTGTGAGCTAAGACCACTGCTCACCCACTTCCCCCCTCTTTCCCCTCTTCCTGTAGTTTCATCTTCGGTCTCTCTGGCGGACTGCACCAGAACCTGGTGTATGCTGAGGACCAGACGGTATGTTATGTCGCTGGTCATAATGTTGTCTTTTTCGACAGCTTAGAGAAAAGACAAAAGTTCATTCATGGTAAGGACTGACCTTATTGGAAAAACAATATGCTCCGTGAGAACTTTCCTTGTACTTGGGAGAGTGAGAGTGAGCTTTACATATCACATAATTCTGAGATGATACGCTTAGAGAGTATTATGAGCAACACTAACAAAATCTTAACAATTGCGTTTCTCCCCCCCCACAGGATCCGAAAAGGCTGATTCAATTACCTGCCTGGCAATCTGTCCCAACAAGAAGTTCCTTGCTGTAGCGGAGAAATCCCAAGACTCCCCTCTGGTGCATATTTACAACACCCGTACTCTTCGCAAGTTCAAGAACCTCCGGCATGATAAAGTTAATGCTAAGGAGGTGATTTCGATGAATTTTTCGGCGGACGGCACGGTCCTCCTCACACTGACCTCAGGGCCTTCTCACACTCTGACTCTGTGGAACTGGAACAAGGCCAAGGCCCTTTCTTCTATCCAGGTTTCTGAGTCCTCCCCCTGCACGGGTGGATCTTTCAGCATTGTAGATGCTGGCATTGTGGCGGTGACTGGGAACGAAATATTCAAGTTCTACCGTGTTGGGGAGGGAGAACTTAGGCCCATGCCTTCCTCAAATCTGGAGGGTGTCAATGTCATTTCTCACGTTTGGCTCAACCAACCTGAGGACCATCTTGTCCTCGGCACAGATGACGGTGAGCTTATCGTTTATAATCGCAGCGACGAGGTTTGCAAAATCAAACAGTCGCCCAAAGGAATCCGAAACTCGAATAGATCTGTTTTGTCACTGTCGGCAGAGGGGGGGAGTGGCGGATCTGGTGTTGGTGGCGGAGTTGGCACAACAGCGGTGCTTCATAACATCATCGATGAAGGAGATAGCGATTCGCCGCTTCGCGTGGAATCGCTAGTCGCCTTGAACCGCGGCTTTATTGCCGGGTGCAGCAACGCCATCTTCCGGTTTTACTCTCTGGCAGCTGAAGCCCCTGAGGATGCCCAGCTTATGTTCACCCTCACAACAACTTGGCAGATCCCAAACAACCCTGCTGACGTCATGACCATGGCGCTTTCTCCCAATGAAGACACTCTCTGTGCCACTCTCAACAATAACCAGCTCTTCAGTGTGAACTTGAGCTCTCCCACCTCTATCAAGAATGACGACATGAAGCCTGTGTCCTCCCTGAACCACGGCCCAGGCGCCATCACAGGTCTAGACATCTGCATCCGCAAGCCCCTCGTCGTGACTAGTGGAATGGATCGTACCGTTCGCGTCTGGAACTACGTCGATATGAAGCTCGAGATGAGCAAGACATTTACGGAGGACCCCTGCAGCGTGGCGTTCCACCCCTCTGGACTTCATGTGCTCATCGGGTTCGCCGACAAGCTTAGGCTCATGAACCTGCTCATGGACGACATACGGCCTTATAGGGAGGTTTCGATCAAATGGTGTCGGGAGTGCAAGTTCAGCAACGGCGGCCAGTACTTTGCTGCGGTCAATGGCAACGTCATTTGCGTCTATGACTTTTACAATGGGGAGAAGGTGGTTGACATGAGGGGACACAACAGCAAGGTCAAGGGGCTGTCTTGGGGGGCGGACGATAGTACTCTCATCAGTTGTGGCCAGGATGGAGCTATTTACCAGTGGAACGTGGAGAAAGGGACGAGGGTTGGAGAGTTTGTCTCCAAGGGCACCATGTATAACTGCGCTGTGGGGAACAGTGAGATGGTTTGGAGCGTGGGCACCGACAAGATCCTCAAGGAGATGGAGCTCCCAGACTACTCTGGGAGCTCAAATAGTCTAAATGTGGTCAAGGAGCTCGAGACCGGAGTCACCCTTGGCCAGATTGTGCTGTCGCATAGCGAGCACATAATGTTTGCGGGGACATGTGCTGAGAAGAAGCCAGGTGTGGTGAGGGCATACAGCTTTCCTCTGACGGGTGACTACCTCGAGTACCCCTGCATGGGTGGGCCCATTAGTAGAATGAGGATCACTCACAATGACCAACATCTTTTCGTAACCGACGAGAGCGGATGCCTCTGCATCTTCAGTGTCAAGGACAAGCAAGAGAAGCGTTCCTTGACCGGGAAGGATTCGAGCAGTTCCATGCATGCTTGGAGCGAGGAGATATTGGTGACCAAGAGTGACCTCGAAGAGAAACAGTCACTGATGCAGGAGCTGAAGAACAAGGTGGACGAGCTCGCCCTCCACAACGAGTACCAGATGAGGCTCAAGGACATGAATTATAGCGAAAAGATCAAGGAGGTGACAGAAAAATTCACCCAGGACCTGGAGCAGGACAAGAACAAATTTGAACTCTTACGCGAAGAGAAGAACGACATGGAGATAGAATACGAGGAACGCTTGAAGCAGATGGACGAGAAGCACCAGCATGAGCTGCAAGAGCTTGAAGGCAGTTACCAACAGAAGATCATGGCTGAGGTTGAACGGTACCAAACATTGGTCCACGAGCGCGACTTGCAGCGAGACCGGTGGGAAGAGCAGCAAGGGCTACTCATCAATACGCACGAAAAGTATGTGGGAGAACTCACTGAGGACTTTGAGCAGAAGCTAGATGAGGACAAGCAGCTCCGGATGACCTTGGAGGATGAGAAGCAGGAGTTGAACAAGGAGTTCGAGGAGATCAAGGTTCAGCTGGAGGATGACATTGACACCGAGATTCAGTCGATGCGAAGTAAATATGACCAGCAGCTTGCTGCAGAGAGGGAGGCGACTCTTCGGTACAAAGGCGAGAACGGGATAATGCGCAAGAAATTCAGCGTCTTGCAGAAGGAGATAGAGGATCAAAAGGAAGAGATCAAGCTCCTTTTGGAGAAGGAGAAAGATCTCCACGAACAAATCAAGGCTCTCGAAAGAGAGATTCAAGCTCACAAGAGAGAGATCAAGAACCGCGATGATACTATCGGTGAGAAGGAGAAGAAGATTTATGAGCTAAAAAAGAAGAACCAGGAGCTGGAAAAGTTCAAGTTCGTTCTTGACTACAAAATCAAGGAGCTGAAGAGGCAAATCGAGCCACGAGAGACTGAAATTAGCAATATGAAGGGTCAGATCAAGGAGATGGACCGGGAGTTGGAGCAATTCCACAAGAGTAACGCTCAGCTTGATGTAATGATCGGGGAGCTCAGGAGCAAGCTTGACAGCATGCAGGGAGACATCTTAAGGCAGAGGAAGACCATAGGCGACCAAGAGAGTCTTATCCGGAGGTGTAAGAGCGAGCTGCACGAGTGCGCCCAGGTTATTCAGCATCCTACTGCATTGAGCGAGAAGGTCAGTATGCTCTACCAGCAACATGTTCAGAGTGAGCTGCCCAAGAATGAAGTTGATGTCAATGTTCAGAGCGAGTATGCCAGGCACCAGCAGTACTTGGAGCAAACTCTCAAAACTCTCAAGAAGAAGTTCAACCACGACGTCAAGGTCCACAAGCAGCAGAATTTGAAGTTAATGGAGGAGAACATCAACATTATTCAGGAAATTAGTTCGCAACGAGAAGGCAATAAACAGACCAAGCAGCTGCTGCAGCAGAAAATCGGGGAGCTCAACAGGCTCAAGAGAAAGGGAGAGAGGAAGCGAGCTGGACAGACGCCGATTACGCCCAGTCCCAGACTGAGTAGCGCAAATACTGGTGGCTTGGGAGGGGGCTTGCTGGAGGATGAGGAAGAGGAGTTGAAGGTAATTTCCTCCAACAGACAGAGAATCGCTGACTTGAGGGCACAGATCAAGGAAATGGAGGGGCAGATTATTAGCAGTAGGCCTTTCAGTCGCGAGATTTTGCCTCCTGTTAATTAAGCTTGTCCGGGATGGGATGGGATGGGATGGGTGGCTTTGTTGGGGAAAATATGTTTTTCACTAGTTGTAAGTTTGCTAAAGTTGAAATGGTTTTTTTTCCAAAAAATATACAACAAAATGCCGATGATGTACACAGCGATAATATATACAGCGATAGTACATATGAGTGTCGTTTCTTTAAATCCTAGCAGTTCATTTAAAGCATTTTCCGCACAAGTGCATTAATCTCCTCTCCCCTGGCTCCAGCCTCTCCACCCTCAAGGAAATGAAGGAGCTTGGTCTTGCGCGAGAAACCACCGTTGGGCGACGAAAGCTTGAAGGTCCACAGGAAGTTGTTGGCCTGCTTGAAGTTGGGTCCAACAGTAAAGATTTCGTGGATCAAGTCGTCGCAGCAGTTGATGCCAACAGAGGAGAGACCCTCCTGGATAACGGCGTTCTCGGAAATGGGGACCCTCTGCTTATCGACCTTTCCGAAACCACGCTTGTACACAAGGTCGCGGACAGTCTTGAGGGTGGGGTATCCATAGGTAACATAAGGCTCAATCAATCGGAGCATTCGCACAGTGGCCTCGTTCAGCTTTACAAAGACACCATTGTGGATCTGGCGAAGGCGGAAGAGCTGCATGACCTTCTTAGCCTTGGGGCTGACTCCGATGATACCCCTGATCCTGATCACAAACGCAAGCTTGGGCTGGGCCGGGACGTAGAAACCACCCTGGGCCTTAGCCTCGCGCCTTGCCTTGACAGCATCAGCCACAGTGGCAGCATACTCAGCAGCGTACTTGGCACCATTAGCCTTGAAGACCTTCTTGTCAGCAGCACGCTTCTTAGAGGCGGCGACGGCGGCCTCCTTAGCGGCAGACGCAATCTTGGCAGCAGTCGCCTGCTTCTTCTGAACACTCTCGGGAACCTTGGCCATTTTGTAAGTGTATATTCTGGAGGGTTGAGAGATAAATAGTAGGTTTTCCGGGGGGGGTTATAGACATAGGGGGGGTTAGTTCTCATTTTCTTCAAAAAAAGGGCTATTGTCTCCTTGGTTGAGCAATAGAGTGTGGTCATGTGGGGAGGACAATTTCAGGTGGGGCATGTTCTGATGCTGTGCTTTATTCAGGGGCGCAAAACAAGTCGAAAGCAGAGATAAACAAGTAGAGTGACTGAAAACGCGTTTATATTGCGATTTGTTGACCACAAGATGACCCTGAGCCCTTTCTATCCACGTTCGCGAAATAGTGGGCTCACCAGAGGGGACCTTCTGTGAGCCTCACACGCCGTGACTACGACCAAGATCGCACAATCGAACGGATGATACTTCAAAACGGCCTCCACCACGACATAAAAACCTATCTTGGAATATCCATGCAGCAATGCACACCCAACGACAAGTCGAAAAACAGCATGCTGTCGAGTCAACCTCGACAAGGTTTATCAATTTCGAACATCAATATGCCGTCACAAGACCATTCACACAATCATCTCGCCATTAGCGCGTTTTCATAAGCTTTAACGTTGACCTACCTGTGATCTTGGTGATGCATTGCCTCGTGGTCGCGATGGTGGGGGAGAAATCAGGGCTCAGGCTCAGGGCCGAGGCAGTTTCAGAACCACTTGCCTAAAAATTCACTCTCTTGTTTCAGCCCCAAAAAAACGTAAATAAATCTTCTTTATGTTCCTCGCCTTACCTATTTCTTGATCACGGAGAATATTTTAATTCAATTCGCACTTCCTGAATTCATTCAATCAGCAACTACCTGGCACAAACTTCAGACGATAACTCCTGCCTCTTCCTCGCACCTAAACCTGTACAATGAGCAAGGAAGACCAGTCGACGAGTGCAGTTGGCGTGCCTTTAGAAGTGAATGAATCGATCTTGGACGAGAATGCTGCAGAAGATGAACAAGTGGCAGCCGAGGGTCTGGGAGACAATTTTCGGTCGTCACCCTGGAAACAACCAACCAAGGAGCTTGCTTACCAGCACCAGCAAGCGACTACCTTCGAGAGTGGGAAGGCATCTATTTGCAGCACCGGGCCTAAACAACTGGGTGGTTTGGGAGAAGGGATTTCCCTATATTTCTATATTCTCCGTTACCTCTCGTGTTATTTTTTCTTGGCAACAATCTTGGCCACCCCTCACATGATTTTGGCCCTGTCCGGTAATGCAGTCGTAGAGCAATACGTAGACCCCTTCCAGCTTATCCGGCTCACAGCCATTAACCACGCCGATGTTGCAGTAATTTATGAGGAGGAGGAGGAGGAGGAGGAGACTAAAGAAGAGGTCGAACTGGGAGAAGAAGATGTTGCCTTAGGTGAGTTAGTGAGCTAGTCAGTGAGGGCGATGTATGTAGCCACTGTCAGTGTCTGAGGTCTTTTTGTGTGAATTTAGACCCTGTCAGCCCCAAGACACGCAATTTGCCAATGGTCTGCTCTGATGCTTTTTTTTTGCAAGTCTAACAACCAAAACAAACCCCAACTCCGTCTTTGTGGTGACAGGCGCTGACGGCGAAGAATTGAAATTCTGTAGAAGCAAATACCGAGGCTTCAATTTTTATGACTGCGACTTTTTACGCAGCGAGCTTGAGGCAGAAATATTGATACTGCCTGTCACGTTCGTTTCTCAGGACAATGAACAGTTCACAGAGGAAGTTGTGTTGACCAAAGAGAATGTGGAGTGTGATATTGGTTGTGGTTGCGGTTGGGCCGACGTAAACTGCCCCTTTGGAAAGGTTTCCGATTTTAATTCGGAGGATGTGCCTGATGGCATGATAGCATCAATGGACGACATGGTGTTGGAAATGGCCGAGATTCCGTCTTGCCCTGTTCACGACAGCAAATTCTGTGATGGATACAGCTGCGGAGATGTGTTTGTTTACCGGGGTCGTGTCGAGGCGATCGCTATGGGCTGCGACTGCTGCAGTAGTGAGTTTGAGTGCGGCACCTATGATCCGTCTGTGGAGAACCTCAACTTCCTGCCTTTGCAAAATATCACAGTGACAAGGGACCAGGCTGCAGCCGTGATAAGCGCGTTCGACATCCTCTATTCTATTCTTTTCCTCCTTGTATGGAAATTCATGGGCCACAAGGTCAAGGTCATCATGAGACAGACGGATGAGGACAACGTTACTGCTGGAGACTATACCCTCGTCGTCCAAGGTCTGCCAGTGGACGCGAAGGAGGAAGAAATACGTAAGCATTTTAGCGACCTTTACGACTTAAGCGAACCTGACTGGGAGTTTAAGGGGTGGATTTGCGGCTTGTGGGGGAAGAAAAAGCCGCGCACTCCCGAAGAAATCACGGGCTACAACGGAGATATTGTGGGACCTGAGTTGGAGCCAGTTAAGAATGTAGACCTGCATGGGAAGAAAAATTACATCGGGAGCTGGGTCGCAGATGTCAATATCGCACACCCGAATGGGAGCTTGATCCGCCGCTGTCAAGCAATGAAGAAGTATTCAAACAAACTTCTATCTGGGAGGGCGATGGTCAAGAAGTTTTCCGAAGGCACTCCTTTGAAGGGAGGCACGAATGCCAGTAAGCTGGCCAAGGCCGAAAGGAAGCTCGAATCGATCAAGAATAAGATCGCCAAGACCCACCATAGCCTCAAAAAGAGCGCTTCCTCCTTCGAGAAGATCGACAACGCTTGTATGTTATCTTTTGTCACCTTTGAAAACGAAGACAGCCTAATGCGTTGTCTTGAGGATTACGGAAGGTATGGAGGGCGGTACCTGCTGAAGCCGTGGACATGGCTGAGGCCGCCTTTCCCTCCAGCATTGAAATTTAGAGGGAAGCACAGGCTGAAGGTCAGGGAGGCGCCAGAACCGTCCAACATTCTCTGGGAAAACCTTGAGACCAGCGGTTTTTCGCTTTTTCTGAGAAAGGCCGTCACGAGTACTGTGACAATTAGTATGCTGGCAATCTCGCTTGCGACCATTGTACTCGTGACGACAAGCAAGGATGCTTTCGCCGAGAGCGTACCTGATTTGACGAAGTGCACGGCCGGTTTGCCTCAAGTTTACAACGTTACTACGATGGACTTTGTCTGGCAGGAATCTTTTGACGAGCTCTGCCCAGAAGGCAAGAGTTACATCAGCGTCGAGGGCTTCGGAGGGATCGATGAGAGCAGCAGCGCCGAGGAAGTGCAAGAGGTCATCGATACATACTCTGAGACCTGCATGGACCCTTGTGTTGGGGATGATAACAGCAAGATCACCTGTGTCGGCCCCCAGGACGATGGTTTCTACCATCGGCTGAGATTAATCGAGCCCAATGTGGATGCGACTTCGTCAAGTGCTGCCAAGTACACACCTTACACGTCTTGTCCAGATCCGGTTGTGAGCGGGGAGTGCAGTGACGAGAACGGTGTCCAGTTTGTTTTCGGGGGGGACTACAATATTGGTGGAGTGACTGATGACTTCACTTGCGACGGTGACCTTTCGCCCCAAGTGCGCCGCGATCCTGTAACGGGAGCTCTGGACATTGCCGGAGTCGAGCAGTGCGAGAGGTTCCAGAAGCAAACCGTGAAGGGCTGCTTTTGCATGGGCGTCATGATGGATGCCATGTTGGAGAAAGGACTACTTGCCGGGGGTCAGCACGTGTACGCAAATTATGGGGATGTGTGTGGAAAATTTGCGCGTCAGTACAGTCTGGCCCAAGCCCTGCTAATCGGAGCAGCTGTACTTGTTACTGTGGTCAATGTTCTCCTCAAGACAGCCATCCAGGGCATGGCGAGCTTCGAGCACCACCATAGTTTGTCGCAGCAGACGAAGGCCATCAGTACCAACGTAGCCATCACTCTCTTTGTTAACACTGCCTTGATTGTGATGATCGTCAATGCCAGCATTGACTTTGAACCAATCAACCAGTTTGGGCTCGGCATGGGCAAGGCCGAGGACTTTGACTTTCAGTGGTATACTAACGTGGGTAGTGCTATCACAATGACCATGGTAATCAACGCCATTACCCCGCATCTAGCGCCACTGGCCGGTTACTACATAATTGGGCCACTGAAACGGTGCTTTGCCAGTACAAGCAGCACCCAGAGGAGCCTGAACAAGAAATTCGAGGGGCCCACCTTTTTAATTTCTACGAGGTTCCCCATGGTACTGAACACTCTGTGTGTAACGATGGTCTTTAGCAGCGCGCTCCCAGTGCTACTGCCGATCGCATTTTTGGCGTGCACCTTCTTTTATCATGTTGATAAGTTCCTCCTGCTGAGGTTTTATCACACTCCGCCCTGTTACGATGCCAAACTCGCGAGCGGGACTGTCCACCTTCTACCCTTCGTTATGATTGTACATTTGGCATTTGCAGTTTGGGTGTACAGCATGGACGACGTCTTTCAGAGCACTTGCCTTCCCTTTTCCGGGTTCGATTCGTACATGGAAAAGGCAAACACATTTGACAGATTGGGGGTGCTGCCGAGAATCATGAGGAAAAATGTCATGCCAGTCTTTGTTTCCCTCATCCTAACGATCGTTCTCGTCGTTTACAACTACTTAGGCCACTGGATCGTTAAGCTTATCGTCGGAAGTGCCTTCAAGGGTGTATTCCGAATAATATTCTATATTCCAAAGAAAATCATCCAGGCCTGCTGCGGCAAGACTGTTGATGAGGACCGAGAGTTCAACCCTCCATTTACCAAAGAATTTGTTAGGGGATACCCCAAGAACACCACCGTGCCCAGCTTGAGTAACAATGCGGGTTGGGTACTGGACAAAGATGACGACGGCTTCAAGGTGCACAGCAAAAAATGGCTAGATAACGGCGAGGTCATGGGGGTGAAACATCGCAAGAACGGGCTGAAAAGGACCTGGGAGGCAATTAGGGACGCACAGGTCCACACTTACAACATTCGAATGAATCCAGAATATACTGACGCTATGATTGCCAAGGATCAGCTCACCAGAAGCCTCGGGATCGGAGCGGCCACCACCGAGGCAACAGAATAAGAATAGGGTGAAGGTGTGGATAACAGGAAACAAAACAACAAACAGCCTAGGAAAGGAAAGGAAAAAATTAATGAAAAAATGAAAATGTTGGCTTTATCGCGAGTACGTGTGTTTTCAAAGCGCTAAATAATATAACCACAACAAATACAACACCGATAAAACAAGCATCCTTTGAAACGCTTGCAACCACATTAATTCACCTACAACATCCCCTCCCTCCATTAAATCTGCTGGATAAGACTGACCGACTAGGCCTCCGCATGCCACGCTATCCTAAAAATTGGAATTCGTTTACCTAAATACATTTTTGTAATACATATATCTTTCATGATATTAAATAAGTATATTTTATTATTAATTATAATCCTGTTTAGTTTTTATATTATAATTTTATCAAAAATATATTATAATTTATTAAATATTTTTAATTTTTTACTTTTTATTATAAAAAATGATCATATTATTTATTATATTTTTTAAAAATATTCATCAAAGAAGTTATAATATCGAAAAATAATATTAAAGTAAATTGTATATCAAAAATGTATTTAAGTGAACGAAATCTCAATTTTTTAAGATTTTGATTTTTGTCAGATTTTTGCTGTCAGATTTTTGCCCTGTTTTATTATTAACAGGGGGGTGTTTTTATTGTTTTTTGTGCCTGGATATTCGTTCTCGTTATCGTCGTTTTCTGTGTTCTCTTTTTGTTCGGTTTAGGTCCTGAGTTTCCGTTGGTGTTTCTGAGTGTGTTGGTTGTTCGTTCGCCGTTTTCGATCTCGTTGGTAATTCTCTCCATGTTTGTTTTGATCACTAGCCAAAAAATAGCGTTACCTAACAGGGGTTTAAAGCGTTTATTATCTAAAAGAGGTTTTGTGTGTCTTTAATTTAGAAGACAGCCTAAACCATAATCCGAAGGGCAGCGCCAAATTTAGTTGAACGAAGGGAAAAGATTTTCGTAGAAGAATGTGCCACGTATTGACTCATCATAGCACAAAACGCCTTTCTCCTCAGCACTCTTCAAGTATTCGGCAGCAAGCACTTGTCCTACTCCCAAGAAATTGCAGACGTCGACACTGCTTATTCCCCGCTCTAGCCCCTCATCCCCCTTGAGATTTGAGTACCTGTCGGCTGCCATCATTTTCAAGCGCTTGGCGATCTCTTCGTCACTGTTACCTGCCTCTGTGACGACAATCACTCCACTCTTGAATTTTCGTAATTCCATTCCGAGGTCTAAGTTTTTCAGAAGTTTGCAGCATTCCAATAGGTCATCAGGTGATACCATGTTTTGAAGACCGCGCGAGCGATTAAATAGTGAATATATTTCAGGGAGGGTGACGCTGTTAACCAGCACAAAGGGTTTGAATTTCGAGCGAAGTGAAGAGAATTGAGCGGGTTGGATAGATCCATGGTGAGTTTGGGAAACGAAAATGTACGAGCAATTCAATCCAATCCAATCCAATCCAATCCAATCCAATCCAATCCAATCCAATCCAATCCAATCCAAGCCAAGCCAAGCCAAGCCAAGCCAAGCCAAGCCAAGCCAATATTCCCTACTAAAACGGCAACTGCTTGCTTGCTCACTCACCTCCCCCCAGTGGTCGCGAGACGAGGACGCAGGAAGTCAGCGACGAGGCGAGCGAGGGTCGTGTGGTAAGTGGACGATGACCGATCCAGATCAGCCCCCATGTTAGCAACTCCAATGCTCTCAAGCAAATTCTGAACCTCGTCGTCCCCATTACCTTCCCCAGCCGAGACATCCTTGGCATACCGGTCGATAATTTTGATAACGTTGTTTGCCTTGTCCATCAATGTCTCTAAGTCTCCGGTGAAGGCTGACGATGTCACGCTATTCTCCTCGAGTTGTTTTATCTTCTGCTTCCTCATAATGCCTGCCAGCCCTGCAGAGCTCGCTGCGAATGACTAAACCAAGAGTGAGCTAAGCACAAACTGGACAAGTAACAAAAACAGTACAGCGAACAAAAATCGGTATGTACTATAAAAAAAAAGAAGCAAGACGCCCGGCAGGCAAGACACGGGCAGGCGAGACGCGGGCGAGCATGCCTTACCTTCTTGTCTCCTGTACTGTTTCCACTGTTCACTCCATTTCCGCCCCCAAACGGTTCACTTTTGCTCTTTTCAATTTGTTTTCGGTGAAGGGCGAGGCATTCAAACGAATCGGCTCCGCCCCCAAAGTTATAACCATCGTCCTGTGAAAGTTCATTCCTCGTTTAGCAGATTGTAAAGATCAGACGGCCGCACAATAATAGCATCTACAATTCTCAATCTCATCATAGGCTGGTGTCAACAACAAGACAATTGAGAAAAGTTGACCAATTGCTCATCTCTTCACTCAAACAGAGAAACACTCACCTTCTCCCATCCCCCTCGACCAAGGGCGCGGCACACTTTATCAAAAATTTCATCCCTGTCCGCATTTCCGCTTGCTGTATCGATTTTTACCACGACCTCAACGGCTAGAAACTCAGGTTTCATTTGAAAGGCAATCTTGGGACTACGGCCAAAATGGGCATTCCTTTTCTCCACCGTAAGCTTAGGGTCGAGATTTCCAGTCCCTATGGAGCTCCCGTTTTTAACGTCATCGCTAGTGAGGGAACGCTTCAGGTAAATTGCGGAGTGAGGAACGTAAACTACCGTTATTGGATTCGTCGTCTCATCAGTAAAGATCAGCCTGTGCGTAGTCAGATTTAGGGTAAGGTTTGGCTCGCTCCGTTGACAGAGTTCGGTCAGTTTCGCCGACCCAGAAGCGGAAGCACCAGGATTTGTATACAAGCGCAATTCTACGGAGGCTTGCGTCGAGACACTAATTTCTGAAGGCAACAGTTCTGGGAGTTTAGACGGGGTCAAAGGTACAGGTGGTAAGAGAGACAGCACTCCGAAGCCGCTCATGACTGGCCTAGATTGCTCCTAAATAGGCAGCTCTACAATAAACTGACGTTGATTTTAAGACTGGTGCGTTCGAGTGGATAGGTGGTGGGGGGGAGGTGGAAGTCTTGTCCTTTTCCTATTTGGTTCGCCGAACCTGTGGAAGGCAAGTAAGGATTAAAAATAATAATCGATCGGAGGAGAGGCCAGACCGTTTTAAAGGCAAACAAACGGAGAGTTTTGAAATCAACAGAACAAAGTGTATCTCAGGAGAGACGCCGAGAGAAAAAAATTGAGGCGAAATTCTCAAGCCAACATTTAATCCTCCCTGTGGGGAATTACAGTAAAACAGCCATCTCTACCAACTCGCATAACAATATTTTATAGATTGACTTCGTATCTCATGACCTCAAAGTCAGAAGCCTCCTCCCTGGACATCCTCTCCTCGTTAAACATTATCTGTGTACCGCCCCACTATCACAGCTTCATACCTTCGATATCTTTGCTTCCTCGCGTGTGCAAACTCTGCGATTCTAGTATCAATTTACTGGCTTCTAGCGATAACAAAAGTGTAAAATGTCTGAGCTGCAATGATTTTTACCACAGGCGCTGTACCACTGAAGGACTTCTTGGGAAGCGGGTTTTGGAGGAGCAGGCTAGAATAGATGCTTCTGGAAGCAACGAGACCAACAAATACAAGTGTCACGTGGTGGTAGGTCTCCTTAGGGAGCAGGAAAAGAAGTCGAAGCGCAAGTCTTTTGAGTGGAGCAGTGATGGGCCACCAGCAGCCCACTGGGGTACAGTCGAGGAGCAGAAAAAGCTTTTAGAATTGTCCAAAGCGCCTTCCACGAAAGCATCGCCCACAAAAGTGCCGACGAATGTACTGCCGAATGTACTGCCGAATGTACTGCCGAATGTACCGCCGGATATTCCGACGAAAGTGCCGCCTCAGGCAGAAAAACCAGCAGAGAATCCACAAAAGAAGATGACATCAACCAAGGCAAAACCGAAGGCTAGCAGTTTTAGAAACATTGCTTCTGTTCTAGATGAAGCGGTCACAGGGCTGTTCCGGAAGTCTCCCCCCCCCCCACAAGAGTTACAGACAATTAACAGCAATCATGATGGCGACTCGAAAAAAGCAGTGCCGATGGCACCGGGAACGCTAGCGCCAACGCCAACGCCAACGCCAACGCCAACGCCAACGCCAACGCCAACACCAACGCCAACGCCAACATCACCATCAACATCACATACAACAAAACCGACGATAACGAAAGACCTTGCCCCCCCCATCGCCCCTCCCCTAGTTCCAACAATAGCGACACCGCTTCCACCTCCGAAAAACGCGCCGACAATTGCAAAAACGTTAAGGCAAACAACCTCTGCCACACTCCAGACGGCCAAAACACTTTCATCCCTTCCGGGGAATTTAACGAGGGCTACAATCGGAGGAGCTGTGCTTGGTGGTGTCGCGGGAGCAGTGGTAATGGGTCCGGCCGGTGTGCTTGCAGGAGCCGCGTGGGGTCAATCAATAGGGCAGCTTTCAGTCGTGGCAGTTGGGACAACGCAAATAGGGGTGCTCATCGGGGGGGTGGTTTTGGGGGCAAGGGGCGGCGATAAAACAGCAGAACTTATCAAGGAGGGTAAGGTGAAGCTTCTGACGCTTGGAGATGCGGTCGATGATGACGGAAAATTGAAGAAGAGCGCCCAGGGCGCGAAAAGGGCCAGCAAACCGATTGTGGTCATCAGACCAAATACGGAAATTCCTGAGCGCTGGCAGAAAATCCGCGACAGTGTGCTTGCGGACTGGGACAATGGGAAAGAAAAAACCAGGAAAGGAAAACTATCGTCCAACACACCTAAATCATCTCAAAAGGAGTCAAAATTATCGAAAACCTCGAAAACTGGCGACGAAGATATCATGGGTAGCGATATACTGTCCCCTGCGGAGAAAGTAATGCTGCTTGTATCCCGCACCCTCAATGATGGAAAGTCCTTCTCCACTCACCTTTTCCATGAACTTGTGAAAACTTATCAAACAACTACCACAGCAAGAACTGCCATCGCAGATGCCCACGGCGTCGTCCATTTCGTTTTGCTCGAAGTATTAGCGGAAAGGCCTGAGCTGTTAGAGAGTGGAAAGAAGGTATTGCTCAGTACAGCCTTGGCTGTGGATAGTTTGGCTTTTGGTCTGATTTACGATCACCTCTGGAACTTTGTTTGCAAAGTCACGGCCAATAATGATGACGGTCTGCGCGACAAAATATTGAGCTACCGCGCCAAGGTAATTTCTGGGGGCGAGAGTAGAAAGGGGAGCGATGACTTTTTTTATGACGAGAATTCAGATTACTGCGGGGGTGATGACGATGACGATGATAGGAGTGACCACTCGAAGTTCAAACCGACGCTGGGGGCTTTGAAGCGGCTACAGCTCAGCAAAACTCCAGTGGATAAACTGGGCGCTTTAGTGCTGGCACTGGAGACTGCATGTGAATGTATCACATTCAGTGTTGGTGGCTCCGACGAAGGGGCAGGCGCAGACACATTACTCCATGCTCTGGTGCGAATTTTGCTCGTAGCAATAGAAAATGACGAGGAACTTAAGTTGCATGCCGAGATGACTTTCATTGAAGAATACGCCCGCGACGACCATCTAATGGCGGGGAAGGAGGGATACGCATTAGTCACTTTTCAAGCGGCTTTGCATTTTGTCTCCTCGCTGTCGCCGAGTGAGCTTGAGGATGAATTGGGAAGCCAGCTCTGAAACTGTGACAAGGGAAAAACTGCCAGTTGGGGAAACCATGCAGTTCAGAGAAACTGTTGGCTACGTTGCTGTTGCCACGCAACTGTGTTGGCTAGAAAACGAACTGAATAGATAAATTGCTAAAAGTAGCCCCCCCCGTGAAAAAAAACAAAGTGGCAAGCAAACAAATCTCTCTAATCGCATTTTGTTCTCGCAATCTTTCCGCTGCCAGTTAAATTTTTACTTCCCACACCCGCGAAATTAACATATCACCACCCTTAAATGTTAGCGGCCTGGAACTTCATGTATTGTTCCATGTTCCTCTGCAAGATGTCTCCGAGAGGTCCCATCACACGCTTGAAGGTCTTCCGGTCGAGGGTTAGGCATTTAAGGTCCCCAACAACGGAGACAGTAGCCTGGCGGGGCTTTGAGGTGAGAAGAGCAATCTCCCCGAAATAAGCACCATTGGTTAGCCGCGCGACCTCCCCCTGAGCACCACTGCCATCTGCCTGGGTACAAACAGCAGTCCCTTCCTTGACAATGTAAAAGGTATTTCCCGAGTCCCCTTGCTTACAGATGACCGCCCCGTCCGAGAAGGACTCTTCTTGGAGAGCGTCAGCGATGGTGAGGATTTCATATTCTGTGAGCTGGGACAAGATAGGCACTTGTTGGAGGAAGCCCTTGTACACATTCCGCTTGCTGATGGTTGTTTTCATAAGGATAACCTTGAAGCTAACGCGGTCGAGAGCCCAGAGACGGACATCAGAGGTCGCCTTGCAGGTCGCAGCACGCGGGGCATTGTACATGATGGCGAGTTCTGTGCAGCAGAGACAGATTGAGTGGTAAAGGAGAACACAATATTGTTAGTGACAGTGACCTACCAACCAAAGACGGAAAGAACAAACAAAAAAAAAGCTCGAAGGGCACAAATCCACAGCTAAAAGTTCAAACTCACCTCCAAAAGAATCACCATCGCCATACTCCAAAACAGATTTATCGTCATTGACACCCTTAACAAAGACCTCAACACTTCCGCTATCCATGACATAAAAGTTGTCACCGTCATCCCCTTGCTTGATGATCTCATCACCTGTCTTGTGGTTGACGAGGAACATGGCATCCTTCACTGTGTCCATCTGGTCGCTATCGAGGTGCTTGAACAAGACATTCTTCTTGAGAATCTCCAGGATCCTGGCAGTCTCCTCAGCGTTCTTGGGGATGACCTTGGTCTGGTGGGTGGACATAGACTCAGAGGGGGACTCAGCACAGACAGACACTCGGCGCTGCCCGCGATTCACAACAGGGGGAGGAGCGTCATTGTCGTCCATCTCTCCAACGTAGTCATCGTCATCCTCTTCTTCTTCGGACTCGGCGTCATCATCCTCCACAGGGGCAGAAGCAGCAGTTGGCTCAGCAGCACTGACAGCAGGTCCAGCCTGGTCAGGATACTTCTTCTGCAAGTATTCGACAATAAAGCCAATCGGATTGTCCGGTTTTTCTGTATTCAGGGAGGGCATGCACAGGAGCAAGCAAATTTATCAGCAGAAGGCAGAGGGGCAGTTGGGGCAGTTAGTAAATCATAAGTTTTCAGTGATATGTCAGTTTCTGTTGTTGGAGGAGAAGGGGGGCTCCAGGGGAGCTACTTTTCGGGGTAAAACACAACCGGCACAATAAATACAAGCACCAACAACATATACGGCCGCACTTTTTCAAAACCAAAACAACACAGAGCAAAGCACGCTCTCATATCCTCTTCGGCTTTTTCGTGACAACTCCATGCAACTCACCTATTAACAAACTCTCAACGATCTGGATGAAGAGAGTGTTGATGTTCTTGCTGTTCAGGTAATCTTGAAGCTCAGCCTGAACATCCGCTGTTCCTGGGTCACTCATACTGAGGTAGGAGAGAGAGGAGGAGTTGGAGAGGTGTGAGGACTTGTGAGGAGAAAGAGGGAAGAAAATCACAAATAAACCCGTCGTCTGTCGTAACTTCGAGATACTTGATCCCTCGGCGATTTTAATTTCTTACCTGGTATTCTCTGGATGTTCGATTGTGGATAACTGCTCCACCACCTTGACCGCCGACGACCGACTTTTTCCTCACTAGATCCAAAATGTAATTCCTGAAGATTTTCAGGAGATAGACATAATCTCATGCCACGAAGGACACTACAACACATTGCGCTCTAAACTACCATAAACTGACAAAAAACCGTCCATGGAAGATTTCAATATGAGCTGGAAGGCTGGGCTAGCAATGCCCTTCAATGTGGCAAAATTCTCCCTTGCAAAGCGAAGAGAACAAAAATCACATGGCACGGGACCAGACATTGGACAGGATATGCCAGAAACCAATTTGCATGACCTTGACGGAAATCCAATTTCTCTGTCCTCTCTTCACAACAGGGGGAGAGTGCTTGTTGTAAATTTTGGCTCTTGCAGTTGACCCCCGTTCCGGAAGGAGGCACGAAAATTTGAAGAACTCTACCAAATTTACGGGGAAGAAGCCGATTTCGTCACCATATACATCGCGGAAGCTCACGCGAGTGATGGCTGGAGCTTTGGTTCTGGGAATGGGGATGAGGGTAAATGGAACATCGAACAGGCAAAGAATCTGAAAATGAGGATCGATGCCTGCAAGAAGTGGCTCTCTGAGTTGTCCCCCTCATCGCCTTACTATGTGGATTGTATGGAGGACAGCACCCGGTTGGCATTTGCTTCTCTGCCAGAGCGGGTCTACGTAATTGGCGAAGACGCTAAGGTGGTTGTCAAAGGGGGGGAAGGACCGTTCGGTTACGACTTAGAGGTTGTCAGGGAGTATCTTGACAACAAAAGCGGGCAAAAATGAGTGCAAACTTGCAACAAAAAAGTGTCTTTCGCTGAATGACGAGGTGGCAGTCGGCTACTGAACGACTGCCCCCTTCGAAGAAACGAAGCCGCAAAATGTAATTTTGACTTAAAAGGCAAAGCATGGATTCCAGACAAGCATTAATTCAAGCAAGCATATATCCAAACAAGCCTCTCATCTTCTTTCATTATTTCGGAACCATTTTATTCTTACTCCTCTTCCTCTGGTACC
>Ga0115557_1000629_pt1 | contig 24624 bp, 13 predicted proteins | sample COGITO_mtgs_1104_FD_87280 | JGI IMG/M metagenome (GOLD analysis project Ga0115557, IMG submission 87280) | Pelagic marine microbial communities from North Sea - COGITO_mtgs_110421 | ecosystem: Environmental > Aquatic > Marine > Epipelagic | place: Germany:Helgoland, sampling site Kabeltonne...
GAAGTTAATACAGCATATTCTGAATTTGTATTATTGTTAATTGTTTCTTTTTCATTAAAATAGATTGATTTTAAATTTTGTGTTAATGATGAATCTTCGAAGTTTTTACCATCTATTCCTTCAAATCTTTCATAATTTATATTGAAATTATTTAATATTTTTATCATATTTTCATTTCTTAATTTATTTCTTTTTAAATTTATATAATATATTTGATTGATTTGATTAATTTTATTGATTTGATTATTGTTTTCAAGTTTTAGATGTTCAAAATAATAAGTATAACCTAATAAATAATATATAATTAAATTTAATATATTTATACTATTATTTTTAAAATTATTAATAATTTCATTTTCTTTATTGTAAATACTATCATCAAATTCTATAAAATAATAATTATAAATAATTTTAAAATAGCTTTCAAAATTGTAATCTATAATATTTTCTAAAAAATTAACTGAATTATTTGTTTTATCAAATACTAAACTTGTATTTATATTAAAATAACTTTCATCTTCTTTTGATTCTTTTATTAAATCTAAATCCAAATTTAAATTTTTGTTTCTTTTTGTTCCTATTAATATATTTTCTAATTTAATATAATCATGAATTAAAAAGTTTTCTAAATTCTTCAATATAAAACAATGCTTTTTTAAATATATTCCTCCATTTTCTTGTAAATCTATTTTTAGAGTTTCTTTAAGTTCGTTTAAATTTATTTTTTTAAAAAATATTTGAGTTTGAAATGGGTTTAATAAAGTTTGATTGATTAATTTTGAATAATAATTATTTGATGATTCATTTGATGAAAAAGATTTATTATGATAAATAAATAATTTATTTGGTTTTTGAATTTGAATAATAGACAATAATAATAGATAATTTAAAAAACTAATATTATTTTCATTCAATATACAATAAAAATAATTATTATTGATTTTAGTTTTCATTTATTTATTATTTATTACTTATTATTTAAATAATTTACGATTTTTTTAATTTTTATCTATATTTATCTATATTTATATCTAAAATAGTATTTATGTTTTTATAATAATTAATTTTATTGTATTGATTCATTATTTTATCATAATTATTTTGTATTAATTTTTCTTTTTTTTCTTTATTCATGTTTATTACTTGTTGCATACTATTAAATATATTATTACAATTTATTTTCCATGTATTCTTTAATTTGTTTAATTCTGATTCTATATTTTTATTTAATCCTTTATATTGTATTAATATTGATGGTATATTTTGAATAAATGGAAAATGATTACTTATATTTTTTGTTACATGATAATCATTATTAAATTGTTCTATATTATTTATTGTATAATATCCAATTAAATTTAATTGTTTATTATAATTATCTATATATAAATGATTTGATTCAAATTCGCGGATTGAACTATAATCAATATATACACAATCATTATTTAATAATTCTTGATTTCCACCAACATTTGAGGCTATTATAAACTTTTTATAACTCATTGATTCCATTAAATTATAAGATGCTCCTTCAGATACTGAAGGTAATATAATAAAATCAAATAAATTATAGTAATATTCTACATTTTCTTGATAACCTTCTAATTTTACATGTTCTTTTAAATCTAAATATTCTATCATATATGCTAAATAATTTTGAATATCTTTATTCTCAAATCCAACTAAATAAAATGTATAATCATTATATATATTGAAAAAACTTTTTAAAGCAAATAATAACATTATTACATTTTTATCTTCACTAAATCTTGATATCATTCCAAACTTTTTATTTTGATTCTGATTATGATTCTGATTCTGATTCTGATTTATTAATTCAACATAGTTTATAATTTTTATCATTTTTTGATTTTGATTTTGATTTTGATTAACAACAAATTTATTTATTTTATCAATTGTGTAATTATTAACTGTTATAATTTTATGAAAATTATCATAATATTTTTCTATAAAATAATTAGACCATGATACATCACTATGAGTTACAAAAATTTTTTTTATTGAATGATTTATCATAAAAATATCATTAAATATATTTGGTATATATCCATTAAATATAATATAATCATATTGTTGATGTATTTGATGTATTTGAGATTTCTGTTTTTCGGTTTGATTGTCTAATTGATGAATCAATTGATTGTTTAATTGATATATATCATAATTATCAATAGAATTAAATTTTTTTATTTTTTTAATTATAGATTCAGCATATATTTTTACATTAAATCCTAATAATTTGAAATATTTATATAATCCACAAATAAATATATTACTTCCTCCAATATTAAATGTACTTGTTATTAATATTATATTTAATTTTTTATTTATTAAATTTTCTTGTATTTCATATAAATTGTTTGATATTGTTAAATTATTTAATTGTTTTAAAATATTATAATCTGTTATATCTCTTTTATCAATTAATGAAGATCTTGATTCAAATTCATTTGCATTTGTACGTTTCATTTCGTAAAATATTGGATAATTTATATGTATTTTTTCTTTTGTTTTATTAACATATGGTTCATTAAATTCACACAGATTTCCGTCATACCATTGGAAGCCATTTTCATAAGAAAATAAACGATATTCATTATAATAAGATTCTAAATTCAAATAATATGAATTTTTATTTATAAATAATGTATAACCACTAAACCATAAAGCATATTTAGTATTTTTATTTTTTATTTGATAGTTATTTATTAATTCTTTAAAATTATGTCTTATACATATAAAATCGGCATCCCATTTAATTATATTTTTCTTTGTTGATTTACTTAAGCACCAATTATAAAAATTACCTAATGTATTCTTAATTCCTGTTTTCATTGCTTCTTCATGTTCAATACCAACTTTATTTACATTTATGAAATAATTATAAACTTTTAAATGATGATATTTAACTTCTAATTCTTCAATTATTTTAAGTGTATTATCTGTTGAATTATTATTTACAAAAATAATTTCATCTGCTAAATCAATTACTGATTCTATACATAATCTTATATTTAATTCTTCATTTTTTGCTCGAATGATTAATGATATTCCATCTTCTAATTTTGGTTTTGGTTTTTCTAAATCTAATAATACTTCTTCAATTAAAAATACATTTTTTCTTGATATATAATTTTTATTGATATTTAATTCATAATTTTTGTATTTTAAAAAATTTATTAATTCTTCATTTGAATTTATTTGAGTTATTGTATCAATGAATTCTTTTTTGTATATTGAATTTAAATATACATTTTTATTTAATAAATTTATATAATAAGTCTTGAAATCTTTGTAATTTTTTAAAATTTGATTTTGATTTTGATTTTGATTTTGATTTTTATTAATTATTAATAATTCTTTTGTTATTTGAATATCATTTTTTTTATTGGAAAATTGATGATTTAATAATCTAATTAATTCAAAATTTATATTATTTTCTTTTATAAAATTATTTGTATTTATTATTAATTTTGGGTTTAATTTTATTATTAATTCAATATCTTCTATATTAAAATTCTCATAATTATAATAAGATATGATAAAATCATAATCTATAGTTTCTTGATTTATTTTATTTTTTTTATTTATTTCATGATTATTGATTATATTTTTTATAAATTCATAATTTGATGTTGAATGTAATGTTGAATTAATATTTTTATAATTTTTAATAAACTCTTCTTGATTTATACATATTTTATCTTGAATAACTAATTTTATAATTTCATATATATTTGTTATATCATATATTTTATTAATAAAATAAGTATCAATATTATATTTATTCAAGAATTCTTGCTTATTTTTAAAATAATTATTATTTTTATGATAATAATTACCTATGTCTAGATTTGAATCTAAATTAATTTTATTATTTAATAATTCTTTTTTGTAAATGTTTTTTATAAAATTATAATCAATATCATTATATATTTTATTTATTAAGTTTAATGATAAAATAATATTTATTCTTTTGTAATTTTTTATATAACTTATATAAAAGTTTTCTAAATTTTTATGTGTTTTTATATAATCTAAATTAATATCATTATATATTTGAACAAAATTATTAAAATTAAATTCATAATTATTTTTTAATAAATAAAATATTAAATCATCGGTATCTAAATTTTTATTAGAAAATATATGTTTATAATAAATAAATAATATATTTTTTTTTATTTCTTTGAAACTTATTTCTATTTCTTCTATATCATTTTTTACATTTATTAATTTTTCAATAATATTTTTTATTATTTTTTTTTTGAATATATTATTCAAATAAAATTTATAAACATCTATATTTTTATATTTAATAAAATTAATATTAGTAAATAAAGAATTAAATCTTTGTTCATTTATGATTTCAATATTATTATCATAAATAATTTTTATTAAATGATATTTATTTTGATTGTTTTGATTGTTTTGATTGTTTTTATTGTTTTGATTGTTTTGATTGTTTTGATTGTTTTGATTGTTTTGATTGTTTTGATTGTTTTGATTTACTATTTTTTTTATAAACTTAAAATTTATATTATTTTTAATATTATTATATTTCATTATTTCTATTTTTTTATAATCATCATAAATATTGTGTGATTTTAATAATTTTGTTTTTTTTATAAAATTATTTATATTTATTTCATTATTTTGATTATTTTTATTGATATATTCATTATAAAAAATATTTTTAATATTTTCAGTATTTATTTTATTATATATTTTTTTAAAATCTAGTATATTAGATTCATAGTTTAAATAATAATCCTGAAAACAAAAAATATTTTCCATTCATAATTATAGTATCATTTATTTAAATTTATTTATTATTTATTATTTAATTAAAAATAAATATGTGGTAATTTTTTAATATAATTTCTTATATAATTAGCACATTGATTATGATTTGTTTTTACAAAATATGCTATATATTTTGATAGTAATATCTTTTTATTTAATTGTTTTGAAATAAATATTAATATAAAATCTTCGAAAGAATCATTTATAAATCTTAATTCTTGATGATTTTTTAATACTTCATATTTCAATGCAAAACTAATTCCAACATTTTTTTTTTCTATTTTTTTTGTCAATAAATGAGGTATTATATTAAAATTTTTATACATCATTCTAAATATAATTACATCAAATTGAAATTTTGTTTCCTCCTTTTTTAAATAATCAATATAATTTGGATGTAAAGTGTCATCATCATCTAAAAATCCAATGTATTCTGTTTTTAGTTCTTCTTGTTGATGAGTAAGTAAATATTCAATTCCGTAATTACGAACTTGTCCTGCACAATTATTTATTTCTTCATTAATAATTCCACATTTATTTATTTCTAAAAATATAAATTGTTGATTCTTATTTATTTTATTTATATATAGTTGGTCTAAATTATTTTGTATTCCATCAAATATTATTAATGCTTTCCAATCATTATTTGTTAAATTAATTAATGATTGAATAGTATTTACTAAAGATTGTCTTCCAAGTGTTGGTATAATAAATATTATTTTCATTTTTGATTCTTTTTTGATTCTTTTTTTATTATTATTTAATTATTATTTAATTATTTTTAAATAAATAATTATTTAAATATAAATATAAATATAAAAAAAATATTTTAGTTATAAATTTTACTAATATATCTATATCCTGCATCTGGGCATATAATAACAATATTTTTATTTTCAATTTTGGATTCATTTATTAATTCTAATGCTGTATATATATTTAATCCTGAACTTCCTCCCAATAAATATCCATGATTAGCCATAAATTTACACATTTCAATAGCTTTTTCATCTGATATTTTATATATGTAATCAATATAATCTAAATTCATTATACTAGTAATTCTTTTTTTACCTGCACCTTCAATAATTGAATTATATGAATCTTTTATATTTGTTTTTTTTATTATATTAGTAATAATAGAACCATAAGGATCACCAAATACTAATTTTGTTTCCTTTTTTTCTATATTCTTAAAATATTTTCCGAGTCCTGTAAATGTTCCTCCAGTTGAACCAGTACATACTAAATAATCAATATTACTTAATTGATTATTTAATTCTGGTCCTAATGTTTGTGTATATGCATCAACATTTAATGTATTATTATATTGGTCAATACAAAAAGCATTAGTTAATTCTTTTTCTTTAATTCTTTCATAAAAATCATAATCTTTTTCAATGACCTCTAATTTAGAACCATATGATGTTATTATATTCTTTTTTTCAGTACTACATTTATTATCAGTATAAATAATTGATTTATAATTTTTTAATGCTGATATCATAGCTACAGATATACCTGTATTACCTGACGAAGAACATAATATAGTAGTATCTTTGTTTATTAAATTTTTTTTTTCAGCATCATTAAATATATGTTCAACAATTCTATCTTTGATAGAACCTGATGGATTTAAATTTTCTAATTTTAAATATATTTTATTATTATTAATATTGTAATTTTTTAGTAAAATATTTGTTATTTCAAGTAATGGAGTAAAACCTATTTTCATTTTATAATTTAGTTAAGATTAATTTTTATTCATTTTTATTCATTTTTATTTATTTTTATAATTTTTATTCTTTTTTATTCTTTTTTCTTTTATATGTTAAGAAATATATTGCGTCATTAGTTCATTTCTATTTTTTTCATAAAAATTTATTATATGATAAAAATAAGATATATATTTTTTATTTAAATTTTCTTTACAATGTAAATAAACAGGTTCATGAACTCCCATAAAATCAATCTGTGATGATTTTATTAAATTTTTTTCTCTATATTTAGTCCAAAAGTTTCCTTTAATAATATTTGTTTCATCATATTCAAAATAAAAATTCCTATATTTTATTAAGGATTCACCCATTTTACAAAATAAACATTTGAATTCAAATATATCAATAGTTTGATTTTGATTTATTAAATCCTGAAAATTATGATAAGGATGTTCTAATTTTATATATTCATCCAAATCATTGTATAATATATAGGAACTAAAATGTTTTAATATGCATAAAGCATCATTAATGGCATTTACTTGAGCATGATGATGTTTTTCTTTTTTCATTTCATCTAAATAATACCAATAATCATAATTCCATTCTGTTATGATTATTTTATATTTTGATTGATTAATAATATTAATTTCATTTATAAAGTTTTCTGTTATTTTACCATTATAATATAAATAAAAACAACTTATTCCTAAATTTGAATAATATTCTAAATACTTTTTTAATAACATATAATCATCCTTAAATAATGTCATTGCATATATTTCTTCTTTTGGTAATATAAGTTGGTTTAATTGAAAATCTTTTTGATGAGAATTATAATTTATCTGCAAATTAACTGTTTGTTTTTCCTTACTTAGTTCTAAAATAATTAAAGTGCAGTTTTCGTAATTGTTGTAATGAATGATTTTTTTGTTAATAATGAGGGTCTGGTTTGGGCAGTCTAGACTTTGATTTTGAATTTGATTTCGAATATGAAATTGAATGGAATCATAAATCCATTCTTTATTTTTATAATTAATTGAAACTAAATATATTTTATTTTTAATGAATGTTATATTTGTAAATAATACTTTTTCTTGAATATTAAAATTTTGTGGTTTTATAATTTTAATATTTTCATAATTTAATTCTTGTTTTGATTCATAATATATATTTGAAATGAATTTTTTTTCTATATTATTTGACCATTTTAATGTTAATATATTATTATTAATTGTATATATTCCATTATTATTAAAATTTGTTTTATTATAAAATTTATTATTTATTTTATTTAATATATATGTGCTTTTTTTATTAAAATTTATTGTATCTAAATTAAAAAAATTATTTATTTCTTCTTCATTTACATATATATTATCAATGAAATTTATATATTTTTTATTTTTATATATTATATTATTTGTTTGATTTTGTTCTTGATTTTGTTCTTGATTTTGTTCTTGTTCTTGATTTTGATTTTGATTTTGATTTTGTTCTTGATTTTGTTCTTGATCTTGATTTTGATTTTGATTTTGATTTATAATTTGATTCTTTTCATTAAAAAGTAATATATAGTTCTTGTTTGTACTCATTAAATAATTTATATCTAATGTTTCATAATATTTTTTTTCTACATATAGATTATTATAAATATTTATACAATAATCACTTGACCATTTTTCCCATTTTATTATTAAATCATTTTCATTATAAATAAATGTTCCATTTTCATCTGTTACATCTAATCTTTGAATAGTATTATTTTCTTTATTGCGAATAATACATTCTCCATTCCAATCTTTATGATAAATTTTAATTAATTTATCCATAATGAATAGTAAAAAAAATTTAATAATTCTTTCCGAATTCAATTTTGTTTTTCCATTTATTTTTTAAATATTCCCAATTTTTTATAAATAATTCGTGATAATTTTTACCACTACCCCCCCATTGATGAAATATATAATCTTTACCAGATATTCTATAATTTATTTTATTTAAATTTAATGTTTGCATGGATAAATCAGTGTCTTCACACCAAAAAAATCCATAATTAGGGTCTAAACCAAATCCAACATTAAATAATTCTTTTCTAAATATTTGACAGCAACCAGATATATGATGACAATAATAATCATTCATATCATCATTTTCTATATCTGTTTGGTCTTGGAATTTCCAAGAATTTATATAAGAACCTGATATGCCAATAATTCCATATTTTTCATCATATAATATATTTTTTATAATATTAAAAAAATCTGGGTTTAATAATTTGGCATCTGAATCCAAACTACATATAATATCTCCTTTTGCTTTTTTAAATAATTGAATGCGTCCTGGACATACTCCTATGTTTTCATGATGGAAAAATATTTGAATTTTATCATGTTTATTTTTGAAGTTATTTAAAAAATCTTTGGTTTCTTGGTCACTATTATTATCAAAAATAAGTAATTCACATATATTTTCATTTTGGAGAACTGGTAAATAGGATTCTAAACAGTCTTTTAAAGTATGCGTGCGGTTATAAGTTAAAAACACTATACTTATTTTATTAGATATGAATTTACGTGTTAATAAATTATAAATTGTATTTGTGTTTAAAATTTTTTCTGGTGTTAATGAAGATAAATAATCATGACTATAAGTATCCCATAAATGAATACAAAAATTATTATTTATTATTTTTTTATATTCTTTTATATCTATATTTGTGTTAAATAAAATATCATTTATTGAATACCATAATGGATAGAAAAAATTATTTGAATTTAATATTTTAATGTGATTTTGATTTTGATTTTGATTTTGATTAACATATTTATAAACTAAATGTAATGGCATTAATACACTATGTTCATCCCAATACTCATCTCTTCCTATTGAACGGAAACTTGTATATGTATCAATCCATTCTATTATAAATTCGTGCTGTGCCTTACACATCATAACAGCATTGCATATTCCATAGATTTCTGAATCATTTTGATTTGATTGGACTCCTAATACTAAATCGTATTTTCTTAATTCTTCAAATGATTTTAAGCAAATTGTATCAATGTCTAAATATATACCTCCATATTTTTGAAGTTTTTGAAGTCGAATCACATCTGATTGATGTGCATAATGTGTTAATTGATTTCCATATATTTCTGATGGTGGTTCTACATATTCTAATGTTAGGGAATGTTTAATTTGGTCCCAATAATATCCATATGGTTCATATTTATAATGAAAATAAATTTTTGAAGGATTATTAATTAATAAAGCGGATTTTATTGCTAAATACTTATATAACTCAAATTCTGTTGTTTGGGGTTTAAAACCATAAACAAAATGAATGATGTTAGGAATGGGTAAATTATTGTTTGAATGAATTCTTTTAGTTAATTTTGTTTGATTGTTTTGAATATTTGATATATTTAATATATTTTTTAATAATGAATTATTATTAAGTGTCCATATTATTTCATAATAATTTGAATTTATATTATTTAAAAATGCTTTTTTATTTTCATTAGGTTTATATATAATATTATTTGTATAATCAATATAACATATTTCTTCCCATTCTAATGTTTTAAATTGTACTTCTTTTAAATTATAAAATAATTTATTAAATTCAGCATAATATTCTGTTTCCCATTTATCCCATTTTACAATTAATAAATTGTTTTTTATTTGAATATTTGCTTTTTCTGTATTCATTGATTCACGAACTAATTTCATATTTTTAAAATCTATTATTACATTATCTGTCCAATCTTTATTAATGATCTTAAATATTGTCATTAAAGCTAAAATTAAAATATAAAATAAGTTTCAATTTTATACTAAATTTAAAAAAATATTTATTTACTATTTACTATTTACTATTTACTATTTACTATTTACTATTTACTATTTACTATTTACTATTTACTATTTACTATTTACTATTTACTATTTACTATTTACTTAATTCTTCTATTTTTTGAAAAACATATTCCCAATTACATTCTAATAATTGAAAGTATATATCATCATTATTTAAGTCCTTTTTATTGACTTGGCAAAAATTAATATATATATAATTCTTTAACTCTGGGTAAAATATATTTTCTTTATTATTTTTATCAAAATCTATATTTATAAAAAATATTTTTTGATTTTGATTTTGATTTTGATTAATATTCTTTATATTCTTTATATTTTGAATTAATAATTTTACATCATTTATATTTGTTTTTCCATATCTAATAAAAAATAATTTTTCTTCATTATATAAATCATTCATTAATCTATAATATCTTCTTAAATATTTATTTGTAAATTCTTTTAATGATTCTTCATTAAAATTAGATTTTAAATCATGATAACTTATCATTTTTGAAAAGTGATTCCATATTAATGTTTTATTTTCTTTTTTTGTTTGGTCCTCAAATTTAAAATTTTGTGTTAATAAATTTAAATCTTTTAATGTTATTATATGATTAATTGTTCTCATATCTACTACTAAAAAATCAAAAAAATTTGTTTGTTGATTATATTTTTTTTTAATAGATGTTCCTATTGAACATGCGTATCCTGCGTCTTCATAAGATAATGATATTATTTTCATTATTTATTATTTATTATTTATATTAAAATATTCCAAAATTAACTAAATTCGAATTTGAAATATGTAATATAATTAATAATGATTAATATACCATTTACTATTCTGCAGTTCATAATTATTATTTTCTATATGCAAATAATTTTGATTTTCATAAATATAATTTAATATTTTATTAAAATTAGTTAATAAATCATTATAACTTGAAGGAAAATATTTTTTTGGAATTTGATTGGCATCTAATCTTTCTGTTAATGCTCCATGATTTATATAAATAATAGGAATTCCACTATTAATAGATTGGGTTAATGCATAACAATAACTTTCTTCAAATAATGAAAAATGTGTTATAATATGTATATTATTTTCTTCTAATAATTTTAATAAGTTGTGCTCTTCATAAGCTTGATGATAAATAAAATTTTCATGATTAATTTTATCATTTTTTTCCTCATCTGATAGATATCCAAAAATATGATATTTTATTTGATATCCATTAAAATATTTTAATTTATTAAATAAATATTTAAATAGTTTTGAACCTTTATATTCTATAAAATTTCCTATATATGCAATATGAATATATTTATTTATTGCATTTATTCTTATATTTTTATGATTTATAAAGTTATCACAATGAGGACTCATAACTATTTTACTTTTTAATTCTTCATTATCTTCAAAATTTACAATTGAATTATAATTTTTTAATATATTATAGGATGGGAATATTACATATTTACATAGTTTTATTAATTCTATAAAATTATGAATATTTGTTGAATCATATTCATTTTTATTAAAATCATAACTTAATATATTCGGATTATCGGGATATATCCATTGATAATCATGTATTGTTATTATTTTTTCTATATTATTAAAATTATTTTTAAAAAAATCATGATAATGATTTATTAATTTTAATGTATAAAAACTATTAATATGTAGTATATCTATGTTACTATAATTATTTATTTCTTTATTTTTATTAATATTTTCATCATAATATATAAAGTTATATTGATTAAATAAAGTTTTTAAATCATTTATATATTTTTCCGTTCCACCACCTCTATGACTTATTAATAAAATATTTTTAGTTTTTTCAAATTTATAATAATTTTCATAACTTTTTTTTATTAATTGTAAATAATTATATCCATCATAATTATTTGGTTCCAATGATGATTGTTCATTCCATTCATTCCATGATGTTAAAAATATCATATTTAATTTATTTTTAGAAGTATCATTTGTATTTTTTAATACACTTTCATAAGTTGTTTTTATTAATTCATTATTTATGTCCTTGTAATACAAGGGATAAGTGCTATATTTTTTATTTGTATAATTTCTTCTTGGGAAATTATTCCATCCTAGAAAAAATCCTAAATAATTATTTTCTTTTTTAATTTTTTGTTCTTTTATTTTCTTCATTATTGTTTTTCCACAATATACATTAAATTTTGAAGTTCTTATTAATTTTTCTTTATTTGATATATTTTTATAATGTATCAAGCCGGATTCTATTTTTTTTTGTTGAACTAATTTTTCAATATCTTTATTTTTACTTAAATATTTTTCTTCATTATAATCATTAATATTATTGAATATTAAGTTATTTTCATTATATGATATTATTTCAGTTCCGTAATTTTGTGTGCTGTTTCCTGGCTCAAAATTTATAAAACCTTCTATGTTTTCTAATTCTACTTTATTATCAAAGGGTCCCATAAATCTCATAAAATGAATTCCATCAAAATTATGTTCTTGAATCCATAAGTTCCATTTATTTATTATATTTGTTATACTTTTTTTATCTTTTTCCTCTATTCGATAAAATATAAATATTGGTTTATTATTTATTTTTATATAATTTTTATGTTTAAAATACTGCAATATATATTCAAAATGATTTTTATTTCCTTCTTCATCATCATAATCTTGCTCTATTAATATTTCATTATTTCCTCCATCCCATCGTTTCGTCCATTGCTCATTAGCCCAACAAAACATAAATGGTAAATTTGGATGACCATCTTTTAACATAAGTTCAAGAGGTTCATACATGATTTTTTTGTTTTTAAACCAATAATGATAATAACAAAAACCGTGAATTTGATGAGTTTTTGCGAGATTTTCAATAAATATTCTATGGTCTTTATTTGTTAAATTATAATAACCTAAATCAGGATGAGGTTGTTTAACCATTTGGTTTTCTAGTATTTTTGGCATTTTTTTTAATAATGTCCATTCTGTAAATCCTTTTCCCCAAAATTCATTATTTTCAGGAATTTCATGAAATTGAGGAAATAATATAGCTATGTTTTTTATTAATTTTTTATTATAACAATATGACGAATTTTTAATGTTTGAAAATAAATTTCCATAATCATACATGTAGAATATTTCTTGATTTTGATTTTGATTTTGATTTTGATTTTGATTATTTTCCCATTGAATATGTAAATTATTATTTATAAATATATAATTTCCTTTTTTTTTGGAATATAATAAAGTTATTTGTTCAGTACTTTTATTTAATTCAGCATCTTCAAAATATGTTTCTGTTTGTAATTGAATATGAAATAGATTATAATTAGATTTATAATATACTTTTTTATCAGTAGTTTCAAATATTTCTTCTCCCCAATTTGACCAATTAATTATAAGTTTATTATTTTCTATTTTATAAATTCCATTGTCATCATTTGTTTTTCTGAAAATTTTATTATTATTTTCATTTTTTATATATAATATATCTTTCCATGTTAATGAAATTAAAAATATTTCATTCATTAATTTATTTTTATATAAAATCTTAAATTATTAAATTAATTTTTTAATTTTTTAATTAATAATTTTTTATTTTTATAATTTGGAAAAACATATCTATGATATGGATGTAAATTTGTATTATCTTGATATATGATACCAATATTTCTATTTTTATAATTGCTTAATATCCAATTTTCACATTGATATCTTTTTATTTCTAAATTTTCTATTTCTTCTATATTTGTATTATTTAAATTTAAATAAATTAAGCTTTTAATATAACTTGATTTTGACCACCAAAAATTTCCAGAATAATGATAACTGTGACTTGGATTTACTTTTGCTTGCTCACTTATATTTTCATTTAATATATTTATTCCAATAGTATCAAAAAAATCTAAATTTATATAACAATGAAGACCTTTCTCTATTAAAAAATATTCCATCATCATTCTCCATGATTCAACTACTTTTTCATTTCCTGCTTTTCTTGTTCCTTTATTATGTATATATAAAATTTTATAATCTTCTTTTTCTTCATTGACTATTTGTTTTATTTTATTAATTGTTAAAAATTCATAATACTTAATATTGTTACTTAGATGAATGAATTCAATTTTTGAATCATCATTTATATAATTTGCTATCATTTCAATATTTCCCAAATAGCATACATATATTTGTTTAATATGATAATATATTTCTGAACTTTGTATTTTTTTTAATTGTTCATTAAATATTTCAATTCCATTATTTAAATTACATACATGCATAAATACCAAAATATCTTTTTTTAAATCATAACGAATAAATGATTCATGATTATATATATTTTCATCGTAAAATATAAATGTTTCTTCACCCCAATCTTTCCAATTTATTTTTAAATCATTCTTTATTTTTATAAAATTACCTGTTTGATTTTTATCTTTTAATCTTATTATTTCATTATTATTAAAATTTAATATTGCTTGGTCATTCCATTCATTGTGATTTAATTCAATTAATTTATAATTTAATAAATTATTTAATTTATTTGAATAAATGTAACTATCATATGTTTCTAATATGTATTTTTCTTTTACATTATATATTTGAATTTTGTTTTTTTCAATAAATTGAAATTTAAATACTTTTTCAAAAAATATAAATTCATTTTTATAATCTTCAAATATTAATGTAACAAATCCAAATTTATTATTTATAATTATAAATATTTCATTCATTTTAATTATATCAATAATTATTTACTGATTTTTAAATTAATTTAAATAATTATTCCAAATATTTATTCCAAATACTATTATTTAAATAATTTTTATTATTATTTTTATATATTTTTTTTAATTCTTGTATTGTAATATGTGTATATCCTTCTTTTTCCATAGATTTATTACAATTTATTGAAAAATATTTTTTATAATCATAACTATCATTTGGTATAGCATATAATGTATGAGTATTACCAAAACGCTTTTTATAAAATTTATAATCACCTAATTTTTTATTATTAGAATTTTCATTTACTTCAGCCATTTTTATCTTATTAAAAAATGTTTTTTTATTACTAACTCCTTTATTAGTATGACTATATGTTCCTGTTCCAATTCTATATTTTTTCATAATAGTATCTAAAGATTCTTTTTTCGGACATGATGGAGATGATAGAAATCCAAAAATTCCTCCTTTCATTTTATTTTTTTTTATTAATTTAACAATGGGTTTCATTGTAAATTTAACTTTTCCATTTGCTGTTTCTGCTTTTTTTAATTCATTTGAAGTATATTTTTTATAATATCCAATATAAGGACCATATATTTTCTTTAATGAACCTTGTGTATATTCTTGAATACAGAATTTTACTTTTGGCATAGAAGCTTTTTTATTTTTCATTAATCCTTTATAATGAGCAATAGAAGTTAATAACTTTCTGGCAGCACTTCCAGGACTAGCTTTATAACTTATTGAAACATTACCAATTTTTAATTTTTTTTCATTTAATTTTATAACTCTAAAATTTCGTTTTGACATTATTATATATTAATATATAAGATAAAATATTAACTATATATTTATTTTTTTATATTCTATATAATTAACTCTAAAATTTGAATTTGAATTTAATATTAAACTATTTTTATTTTTTATATAAAAATATATCATAAATATAATAAAATCAATTTTTGAATTTATGGTTTGTACAAAATTATTATCAATAATTAAATTAGTTTGTGTTTTTATTGATTTTATTTTATTAATATTATTTATATGTACAAAATAATTTATATTTAATTTATTTTGTTCATTCATTTCAAATTTACATAAATTTATTAAATTAATTAATAATTTATTCATATATATATGTAAAAATAATGTTGATTTACTATAATTAATTATAATTACATAATTAGTTAGTAATTCTTCGAAATTTAATATTTCATTTAAATATTCATAATAACTAAAATCATCAAAAAGTAAAATTAAATTTTTATTATATTTATCAAAATATTCAAACCATTTTTCTTGATTTTTCATAAAATCTTCATTACTTTTAAAGTTGATTATAGTTATTTCATTTAATATTTCTTGATTTTGATTTTGATTTTTAAATTTGTTTTCAATAATCATACAATATCCATAATGTTCAAAAATATCATAGTTTTTATGATTATTAAAAATATATGTTAAGTCTTCTAAAAATATATATTTATCATTAAATGTTTTGATTGAATAAATGATTTCATTATTTTTAATATTTAAATATTTTTCTTCATTCATTATGTTTTCAAAATAAGTAAATATATTTGAATCAAAATTGTTGAAGTTGATTTCATTTGTTGTTTTGTTTACTGTTTCATTATTTATTACATAAACATTTTCTATTATATTTTTATATTTTTCAACTTTATTACTTATTTTTACATATAGATTTTCATAATCATCATCCATTAAAAAATTATATGTATCTAAATTATTGATTAATTGATTATCTTCAATATAATATTTATTATAATCATTATTTAAAATTATAATTTCTTGTTTTGTTGTTTCTTGTTTTTGTATTTGATTGTTTTCAATTAATATTAATTCAAAATAATCATTTTCTTGAATTTGTAAATAATTATTTGTTTCATTATTATACCATGTAATAGAAATATTTGATTGATTGTATGATTGTTCGCACGTATAATTTCCAACAATAATAAACATATTATTTAATATAATGTTTTCATATTTATGTAAATAATATGTATTATTAGAATTATTTTGTAAAAAATATTTTGTAAAATATTCTATATCTATGTACTCATTGTCTAAATATATAAATTCAGATTTATTTTTATCATTAAAATCATATATGATTAATTTTTTATTATTTGATTCAAATAAGAATTTATATTTTTGCTGATTTATATATATATAATTTTTATCATATTTAATATTTTGCTTATTTTGATTTAATTGGTTTAATTCGTTTAATTGGTTTAATTCGTTTAATTGATTTAATTGGTTTTCTTGATTTAATTGGTTTTCTTGATTTAATTGGTTTTCTTGATTTAATTGATTTAATTGAATAAGTGTTAAATACTCAATAAATTTATTATTATTATAATAAACATCATTAATATTATAAAATATTTCTTTTTCCCATTGATTCCAATAAATAGTTAAATAATTGTTTTCTTCTGTATAAGTTCCTGTATCTTTATTTATATTTTGTCTAATACATGTTTTATTAGAATTTAATATTATTTCATCTTCCCATGAATAATTTTTAATAAAAACAGTTTTGTAAGTTTCTGTATCATATTGATTTTGTTTATATAAATAATAATATTTATTATCTATATCATTATATTCAAATACTTCTTTATCATAAAGAATCCATTTTATAGATATATAATTATTATTTAATTCATAAGTTCCTTTATCATTATTTGAAGAACGATAACAAGTAAAGTTTTCAGATTCTAATATAATAATATCATACCAATCTTTATGAACTAATTCTAATTCTTGCTTATGAATAATTTCTAATTCTTTCTTTTTATTTATTTCTTCATTGGTTTCTATTAATACTTCTAGACTACTTTTTTCAAGATGAAAATATTTAATATTATTTTCTTCTTTATAAAAATAATAAATAGTTTTATTTCCATTTACAAATTGAACATTTAAATCCGCGTTTTGATTTTGAAAATCATAAGTACCAATTTTAAAATTATTTTCATCTTTTATTGAATCATCAAATAAACTTAGATAAAATATATGATATTTATTATCAAGAAATATGTTTATTTCTTCCATACTTTCAAAAAAAAATTTATTTTTTTTTTAAAACTAAAAAATTATTTATATACTCTATTTTTATGTCCATATTGAATATATTCTTTTAATATTTCAATTTCATCTAATTCATTTAAATCTTGATTTAATTTTTTATAAATAATTATATCAAAATCATCGGGAAGTTTTATCCAAAATTTATTTTTAATTCCTTCATTCAAATAATGTTCTTTTATTTTTTCTTTATTGTATTTATTATCATTATTTAAATATACTTTTTTATAAAAATTATAATCAAATTTTGCTGGAAATTCATATTTTCTATTTTCATGAACTCCAATTGTTTTAAAATGTTCAATAATTTGATTGTGATTCAAATTTTCAATATCAGGATTTAATTTTTTATATAAATTTATATCAAAATTATCTGGCATTTTATATAATCTTTTTTCTTTACTTCCTTTTTCTAAATAATGTTTAATTAAAAAATCATCATTATCATAATAAAATAAATCAGGATTAAATAATCTATATCCATGAATACTAAAATCTTTTGGAAGTTCTTCATTATTCATATTTTTTTCATTTTGTTCATTTTGTTTATTTGACAAACTATTTAATTCATTAGATGATGGTTTTTTATAAAATTTATTAAAACCTTTATATTGTCTATTTTCAACAATTCCATGTTGAATAAAATGATCATATACTTCATTATCATTCATAAATGATAAATCAAAATGAAGATTTTTATAATTTTTAACTTCAAAATCTTCGGGTATTTCATATATTCTTTCTTCATTTTTTCCAATATTTACATAATGATACAATGCTTCTTCATCATTTAAATTTGATAAATCTTTATAGAATAATCTGTAGTTTGTTGGATTAAATTTAGTATCTAATTTATATATTCTTTTTTCTTTCATTCCTCTATTTACATAATGATGAATTAATTGTTCGTTATTTAATTCTTGTAAATCTTTGTATAATTTTTTATAAATTTCAGGTTTAAAATCTATTGGAATATAATAAGGTCTATTTTCTTGAATACCTATGGTTAAAAAATGTTCATATAATTCATCTTCATTTAAATTATTTAAATCTTTGTTTAAAAGTTTATAATTTTTTAATCGAAACTCTTTTGGAAAATATGCTATTCTTTGTTCTGCTTTTCCAAAATCTAAATAATGAAGAATCAATTCATCATTACTTAAATTTGATAAATCACTATTAAATTTTTTATATAAATCTACATTAAATTCAACTGGTAATTTATAAGTTCTTCCTTCAACTAAACCATATTCTAATAAATGAATTTTTAGTTCTATTGAATTTAATTTGCTTAAATCATTATTTGTTAATTTATATATATGTTCATCATAGTCAGTTGGTATTAAATTATTTACTAAAACATGATTTGTTTTTAAATAATGAATAAATGCATCTTGATTTTGTTTTTTATTGTAATAATTATAAAAATAATCATTGATACATTTTTCTTCATCGTTTTCATTTTTTTTATAAATAACTTTAAAAGCATCTAAATTGAAAAAATATTCAAATTTATATTTTCTTTTTTCATAATGTCCAAAATGTAAATAATGTTCTATTAATTCTTGTTTATTCATATTTTTAAATTCATCAATATGTAAATATTTATATATCAAAGGATTAAAATCTTTTTGTATTTCATAACTTAAATTTTGCTTATATCCAATTGTAAAATAATGATTTTTTACTTCTGAATTAGACATATTTAATAAATTTGGTATTCTTTTATTTAATATTTTATATACAGAATGATTAAAAGTAATAAATGGATCATTTTCTTTTAATGAACCTACATATTTATAATGATATTTTACATACTCACTGTTATAAAAAAATATATTATTTGTTTCTTTATAGTAATTTAAATATTTTATGTCTATATTTTTAATTTTATTTTGATTTTCTTCAATAAAATTTTTTATTTCTTCATCTGATGAATTTTTATAAATCGGTATTAACTTTTTTATCCAAATTATTTCCATATTATTCATATTTAAATTATTTTCATTATTTAAATTATTTAAATTATTTTCATTATTTAAATTATTTTCATTATTTAAATTATTTAAATTATTTTCATTATTTAAATTATTTTCATTATTTAAATTATTTTCATTATTTAAATTATTTTCATTATTTAAATTATTTATTTTATTTAATTCATTATTATTTGAAACATTATTATTTGGTGAATTTTGTATTTTTATTTCATTTGGTATTAAATCATTTTTATATGAATAAAAAATTATATTTTTTAATAATCCTTTATTTATTAAATTTTTATTATAATGTATTAATTGATTATAAGTAAATTTATTATCTAATTTAATTTTTATATTAAAATATAATTTGATATAATATATATATATTTCATTAAATAATTTAGCATTATTAAATCCATTTTTTAAAATAATATCCTCGTTTTCTCTTGCGTAATTATCATAATGATTTAATATTTCTATATTTGAACAATTAGACTTACTTTTATTTTGATTTGTTTTATATAAATATATATCAAAAGTAGATGGGACATTAAATAAATTTTCTAATTTACTATTTTGTAGCTTATTGGAATATACTTCAGGAAATATTTTATATTGATTTAATATACAATTTCTTCCTTCATTAACTCCATATCCTAAATAATGATGAAATAATTCTTCATCTGTAAAATTATTTAAATCATTATATGTTTTTCTGTAAAAATCAACATCAAAATAATCTCTTATTTTTTCTTTATCATAAACATAAAATTTTATGAAATCTTGTATTTTTTTAAGTTTTAATAAATGAAATATATTTTTATTTAATAAACGCTCATATAATTCATTATTTTCCCAAAATATATTTTTTTGTTCATTCCATTCTTTTGCTAATTTTAAAAAGCAATCGTGATTTTTATCTATATGTATAATTCCTAATTCAAAATGTCTAATAACAGATTCTTGATTATGAATTAAATGTTTTTTTGATTCAAAATTATTCATAAATTTATTCATAATTTTTGTTTTAATTAAAAATAAATAGGATTGATAATGATAAATTCCTAATTGTGAGGAATCATTATATCCGTATATATTTATTGATTCAGGTAAGTTTGATATATAAGTAAAAAAATTGTCTAATTTTTCTACAATTAATATTGAATCATTTGTAAATACTATTGAATCAAATTTTTTAAAATTAAATTTTTCATAATTTTTTAATACTTGATTCCATTTTCCAAAATCTAAATATTTATCATTTTTTATTTCTATATAATCAATTATATAATCAAAATCTTCTATATCATCTTTTAAGTTTTTTGAATATTTTGAATCTGAACTATTAATTATGATAATGTTATTTGTAAATTTTCTAAATTCATTTAAATTATTTAATAAAGTGAAATATTTTTTTAAACTATCCGTATGACAAGCAATTAAAATACATATTTTATTCATTTAAATCTAATTAGTAAATCAAAAAAATTTATGAAATTTGAATTAATTATTATTAAATAAATTGAATGAATTGAATGAATTGAATGAATTGAATTAATTATTAATTAATTATTATTAAAAAAAAAAAATATTTTTTTTTGTTAGTATGAAAAAAGATATTTATCTAAAAATAGGTGACTTAGATAATAAAATACTTGAATTATTATTAAAATATTATGATTGTGATAAATTATCAAATATGAATTTTAAAATAAATGATAATATTTTGGCTATTGATGAATTAAACGAAACAATTTATTTTGATAAAAATATTCAAATTCCGGGAGATATTAAGTTTAAAATGGACTGGATTGATTTTGATACTAATCAAAATATTGATCCTGTTTATGAAAAAATTGTTTCTAATTATTTTAATTTAAATGAAATTCAATATGTTGTTGAAGGAAAATGCATAAAAATAAATTATAAAAATAATATAGAAAATATTTATTTTGACAGTCTTGTAAAAAAAGATAAAAATATATATTATAATATTTTATACGAAAATATTAAAAAAAAAGAAAATATTATTTTTATGATTCAAGTAGGTAAATGGGAAACACTTGAAAAAATGTTTCATAATTTGGATATTATTGGTAAAATAAAAGCTAATTTTATTATTGCTGTTGTTGAAAATGAATATAATACTGAAAAATTAGATATTTTAAAGAAAAAATTAAAAAATTTAGTTATTATTGAAGTGCAGAATAAAGGTATGGATATTGGGGTTTTTTTAATAAGTTTATTGTATTTACGCAATAATAATTTAAACTATGAATATTTAATTAAACTTCATACAAAAACTGATGATAGATTTAGAGAACATGTTTGTGATCATTTAATCGGTTCTAAAGAAATTATTAATAAAAATATTGAATTATTAAATAATGATAAGTCAATTGGTATGCTAAATGGAACATTAATTTTTAATTACCATAAAAATAATTCATTTTTTCATAATCATTTAAACTATTTAGAATATTTAACTGAACTGATTTTAAATCAACAAATGGATATTAATAAATTAGAATTTGCTGTTGGAACATTTTTCTATTCTAGATTTGATGTTTTTGATGTTTTTAATGCGAATCACATTAAATTGGTTTATAATAAACTAAATGATTTTGAATCATTAGATGAAAATTGGTATGCTATTTTTTATAAATTAAAAAATAACGATTCTAATTTTATTAAAAGACATTTTGCGAAAAATAGGTCTTCAAATTATGGAAATAATTTAGAACTTCAAAAGAAAACAAATTGTAGTGGAATGCGTGATTTTATGATTGAACACGCTTTGGAAAGATTTTTTGGTTATTTAAATAAAAATAAAAAATATAAAATGGTTGAAGTTTAATAGTATTTTAAGGAATTAATAATTTTATTACTTTTAATTAAAACTTTCTATCTTCATAAACTCCATAATTAATCCAATGTTTTTTTAATTCTATTTTATTTTTTTTTTGTAAATCATCATTTTTTTCTTTATATTTATAGAAATCAAAATTTTCAGGAAAATCAAAATATTTTACTAATTTTACTTTATTTAATTTTTCCCATAATACTTGTGGTAATATATTTTCTGATTTTTTATATTTTCTACATTCAAACTGACCATATTCAAGAAAATGTTTTATTAAAAAATCATCATCAAAATTTGTTAAATCTTCATAACTTCTATAAACATCTATATCAAAATCCAATGGTATTTTTTTATGAACTACTTCTTTATTATCGTAATCTTTTACTATATTTTCTAAAAATTTTACTTTAATAATTGGTAATATTTCTCTACTTAATAAATAATAATAATATTCTGAATTTGATAAATATATATTTTTTTTTTCAACGGATTCAATATATGCTGTTTTACAATATGCTGTTCTATTTTTTATTTGATTGACTAATTCTTTTAAAAATTCTAAATACATAAGTGCATAATCATTTTTATTTTTAATTGAATAATTATTTATAATTTTTTTTACTGTGTTTATTTCTTCTTTTTTTATTGTAAATACATTTATTTGTAAATGATAAAATAATTCTGATGAATCTGTAAAACTGATTAAATCATATGAACATTTATTTACAAATTCAAAATAACCATTCAAATTATTTAAATAAACATAATCATCCAATATAATTGTTATTGAATTTATATCTTCATCTTTCATTGTTTTTAATAATATATCCATTTTTTGAAAATTATTAAATTGATCTACATTTTCAAATTTTATTAAATTTCTTATATTTTTTGTTTTTTTTTGTAATTTCTCACTAAAATTATTTGTTTCATCACAAACATAAAATTCACTAAAATTATTACTTAATATATGTATATTATGATAATTTATATCTAAATATTTTTGATTAATAGTACTATTTATAAAAAATCCTATATTTTTCATTAAAAAAATATAAGATTTTTTATTTTGTTTTTAATCTAAAATTAATTTTTATTTTATTTTTTTTTTTTTTTGTTTTATTTTTTTTTTGTTTTGTTTTACTTAGTTTTACTTAGTTTTACTTAAAAATCATTATTTATTTCAAAGGATGTATTATTTACTTCTATATTTGATTTAGCATATTCTCCTACTCGTAATTCAAAAAAATTGGTTTTTGGTCTTAATGATATCATTTCCATAAAATCAAATGGATTTCCAGTATTCCATATTTTTTCATATCCTAATTGTACCAATAATCTATCAGAGACAAATTCTATATATTCTTTCATTAAATCAGCATTCATTCCTATTAATGCACATGGAATAGAATCAGTTATAAATTCTTTTTCTATTTCAACAGCTTCTTGAATAATTTCTTGTATGATTTCTGGCTTAATCTTATGTTTGATATAACTGTAAAGTAAGCA
>Ga0115557_1000633_pt1 | contig 24572 bp, 12 predicted proteins | sample COGITO_mtgs_1104_FD_87280 | JGI IMG/M metagenome (GOLD analysis project Ga0115557, IMG submission 87280) | Pelagic marine microbial communities from North Sea - COGITO_mtgs_110421 | ecosystem: Environmental > Aquatic > Marine > Epipelagic | place: Germany:Helgoland, sampling site Kabeltonne...
CTCAAGGGATGTAAAAAACTCACGCAGCTGGGCAATTTTGTGTTTAGAGAGTGCTCCTCCCTGACGAGCGTGGCGCTCCCAGACGGGCTCACGCAGATGGGCAATACTGTGTTTGGCAGGTGCTCCTCCCTGACTAGCGTGGCACTCCCGGACGGACTCACGCAGCTGGGCAAGGGTGTGTTTAACGGGTGCTCCTCCCTGACGAGCGTGGCGCTCCCGGACGGGGTCACACAGCTGGACTTTGGTGTGTTTTACGGGTGCTCCTCCCTGACTAGCGTGGCACTCCCGGACGGGCTCACGCAGCTGGGCAATAATGTGTTTGACGGGTGCTCCTCCCTGACGAGCGTGTCGCTCCCGGACGGACTCACGCAGCTTGGCGAATATGTGTTTAGGGAGTGCTCCTCCCTGACGAGCGTGGCGCTCCCGGACGGGCTCATACAGCTGGGCACTTGGGCGTTTGCCTCTTGCTCCTCCCTGACGAGCGTGACGCTCCCGGACGGGGTCACGCAGCTGGGCCATACTGTGTTTTTCCAGTGCTCCTCCCTGACGAGCGCGGCAAATTCTGCTGGATTTTCTGATGTTGTCCTCTATCTTCGAAACCGCTACAAATGCGTCACTTTGCGTAAATTATTCCTGCGACTTTTAAGAAAATATAATCAAGCAGTGAATGAAGCTAATGGAACGGAGGATGAAAAGCATGCAGTTGCTCTCGCTTGCTTCCCTACAGACAACTCTAGTTCGCTAGACGTTGGTCTATTTCTGAAAGCGATGAGTACTTCCGGGGGTAATGGAGTTCAGGGTCTGGTAGGATACATATTGAAATTTGTTTGAAACGTTAGGAGCGACTTGAGTTATAAATTAATTGTATGAATTTCTTCGAGTGTATGTGAAACAAGAACCAAAAGTATACTTTTTGTTGTTGAAAAATCAACATCCCTCACCCCTCAGCAACCATGCCTGAGAGTAACAGTAAGGTAGCAGCTTCTCCTTACGACAACATCAATAATAATCAATATTTCACACACTGCAAACTGTCTGCAGCAATTCTGCAGTAGTATAAACCTAGTTGCTGTTTTTTCACTTTAAAACCTGGACATCAAAGAAACCTCCCCAACGGTGTCTCCCTGACAGCCTCAATAAACTCCCTCTTCTCCGCATATGGCATCCCATACTCCTCCCCCACAACATTCCCCTCCCCTCCCTTCTCCCCCCACCGTCTACAAACCTCCGTGAAGAACCTATGTCCCTTCCACACCCCGAACTCCCCCTCCTGCAGAGCGCGAATCGCATTCTCCCGATCCCTCCCAATCTGATCCTTCAGCTCCTGCAGTGACCCGAACTTAACTTCCGGTCTCAGGTGCCCGAGGAGGAGTAGGCGCATGGTGCTGCCGTAGAATTCGGCGGGGGGTTGGGGGTGGGAGAAGATTAGATGGGCTTCGATTATTTTTTCTTTGGGGCTGCCGCCGTCCTCATCCTCAAATGTCGGGCAATATCCGACGTTAACAACGGCCATTACTTGCGTGTTCTTGACCCCATCCCCCCTTTCGCCATCGCCATCGCCATCGCCATCGCCATCTCCCCCACCATCCTTTCCAACAAAAACGCCCCCTTGACTCCTCTCGACGCAAGCCCACCCGAAATACACACCGGTATCCACCCCATCCAAAAACTCAGAAAACTCCCCTCTCTGATAATTCGCGGTGGGAAACCCCAACTTACTCCCCCCCCTCCCGAACCCGTGCGCGACGTTCGATCGGAGGAACATGGGTCGGCGGAGGGTGTTGTAGGGCGTTTTCGTCAGCGTTAGGGTCGTCGTTTGTGCAGTTGATTGGAGGGATGACAATGTGAACGGTTGGAATCGGATGATTTCCCGGAGTTTGTCGGGTTGTGGTAGTGTGTTCGCTCTAGAGCTGCTATCAACACTATTGTTTTCATTTTCACCATTGTCTGTGTCTGTATCTGTCACGGTCACAGTGCAAATCGAAACACTTCCCCCCTCTTCCACTATGTTAGATAACGTTTCAAGCACATCCTCAGTGAGGTCCAAATGATACTCGGGGGAGAAGTGTATTGATGTGAATGTTTTCGGGATTGTGCTGTCAAGACAATCTACAGAGTCAGAGGAGGCAGAGGAAGAGGAAGAGGGGGAGTAGTCTGATAAGGTTAATACGTCATTATCGTTTGTGTAAATGGTGTAGCCATGGTCTTTGTAAACAGGTGGGAGTGAATGGTCCTCTTTCGAAGGGAAGTGCAGCAGTGTCTTTGTGTTTTCGGGCAGTGATGGAGTGGTTGGAGTAGAACGCAGATAGCTGAGACGATTTGGGAAGGGGGAAGGGGGAAGAAAAGCCGTCACTGGTACTGATATTAAGTGGAAAAGGCAGAGGAGAATGAGGGACATGATTGGCAGGATTCTAGTAAAATGTTGATGTTGATGTGATGGGGTCATTTAGAAGGGAACATCAAGCAAGGGAGATGAAAATATAAAGAAAATGCTGTTTATGAAGTGGATATATGACCCCGTTGTAAAGACGACGATGAGTCAAATTTCCAAAATGTGTTACTACTCCTGAAACGTTACATTTTACTACGCCAAATAGGTCCTTTTCGTACGAGTTCAATAATTTATCGCTTTTCCACCATAAATTGTGCTCTTTTTTTCGGTTTAATACTTGGATAAACACACTGTCAGCGATTCCCTCGAAGTGTCACCTCCTTTCAAGGATGTCAGTGAAGACCCGTTCGATGCGCCGTGCATTGGCATTGTCAAGTGTCACCACGGACTCGCCGGTTGTCACTAAAGCAAGACCGACAGGAAAGAAACGTAAAATGAGTACTGCAGTGGCTGCTGCTCTTCTTTCTGCTTCCTCATCAAAGTCCTCTGGTGTGAATGCATTACCCGTACCATCTGCCGCAACCATTTCTTCCTCCCCACTTTCTTCCCCATTATTGAACATCGGACCCCTGACGCCAGGTACAATCCTCCGCCGTCCATCCTCAATAATCCGATCGCCCTATGTTGCCGACGTGGTTTTGCCTGACGGTTCTGTTATCTTAGCCCATTCTCCCGCTCTTGACGTCGGTGGTCTAGCTTCAGTCGATAGTAAGGTTCTCCTTAGCGAACGCCCACCGGGGGGAAAGACGCAGTATACGATCGAGCTTGTGTATTGCACAGGTCCCGAGTGCGGTGTTAGCGGTGAAGAATTGGTGGGGGCCAATCCGAGGTTAGGGGAGAAGATTGCGAAGAAGGCGATTGAGCAGAATCTTCTCGGGTATGGTACGGAATCTATCAGGGAACAGGTCACCATGAATGACAGTCGTGTAGACTTCGTTTTAGGTGAGGCCGATGGCGGACAGGAGCACATCATCGAAGTGAAGAATGTCGTCTGTGCCGATTACCGCGCAGCGACGGCCCCGGAGAAAAAGGGCAAGAACCACTGTGTAGTCAGCGTTGACTTGCCCGCCGAGGAGTACAAGCGAGCGGGTATTTTCCCCTGGGGTCGTCTCGGACAGGAGTTCAAAGGCGAGAAGGTCGTGAGCGAACGTGCCATCAAGCATGTGAGGAACCTTTCGAAGCTGTGTTCGAAATCTGGTGGTGGTCATAGGGCTTCGGTACTCTTCGTTGTGAATAGGGGTGACTGCGAGGTTATGAGGGCATGCCATGAGCAGGATGAAGTGTTCGCGAGGGAAATGAAAAAGGCGAAGGAGAGCGGGGTTGGCGTGGACGCTTTCCGAGTGAGATGGACGGAAGAGGGGGAGGCTTGGTTTGACGGGGTCGTGCCGTTCATCGCGTAACAGTGTAGCTTTTCGGTGGGAATAGTAACAATATGGTTACAGCAAAACTGAGTTGTTAGCAACAGAAATAATTCTACATGGTTAAATTATGCATTATGCAGTCCTCCCTTATGCACCTTCGACGAGACCAGTAGCGTTGCCACAGATGGTGGCAGTACTACAATCACCAGCAACACCGCCGACAGCAATGACATTACTGCCAAGTACATCGCTAGAAACAACAACATCATCGCTGACACTACCGGCGGCACCAGCACCAGCACCAGCACCAGCACCAACACTAACACCAACATCAACTCCAACATCAACTCCAACTCCAACTCCAACTCCAACTCCAACTCCAACATCGTCAATTTCGATTTTTCTCTTCTTGTTTTTGGCGTTAAGCCTCTCCCCTGGCAGGTTCTCCTCCTTGAATGCCTTGAGCGCATCCAATCCCATGATACTGTTGCCGTTGCCGTTGCTGTTGGCGTTGCCGTTCACTTTCCCCATTCCTTTTTTCTCTGCCATAGTGATCCGAGTCCTGCTGTGGTGGGGACAGAAGTGGTTCCCCTCGATGCTGATCCACTCGTCTGGTACCTTGATAGTGTTGATGTACGTAACAAATGCCATCTTCTTCGCCGGGTCATAGTCGAGCACCTTTACCTGCTTGAATATACCCTTTGCATTGCAATATGCGTCAAACAAGGCGCCCCTCACGACCTCCTTCTCGTCGACGCTCTCGGCGCTATAAGTTGACTCTGCGTGCGTAACAGTATTCCAATCGTCCTCCGGGACATCGCAGCTCGCCCTCTCGGGCTGCCACACATTGTCTTTGCACCAGAACGTCTCCGGGATCTCCTCCGTCTGGACGAACCAGGGCAGCTTCCTCCACTTCATGCACGCAGGGTTCTCGCACTGAACCCAGTTCTCCTGCTTCTTTTCGGCGGCGCCCCCCCCCTCGTCGGCCAAAGCGCTTGCAAGCATGCCCTCCTTTTCGTCGTTCGACCTTTTAAAGCGGCTTCCCGCGAGGTCTTTACGAGTAAGCCCGCCCTTGATGCAAAACAAGGCTTGGTTCAAATTTGTGTCGTCACCCGTCAAGAGTAGGTCAAGAACTGGGCTGCCGACGAAGTCTACACTTGTGTTGCCAGACCCGAAAGTGGTCATCAGCTCGGCGTCCCACTGCTCGCACCGCCTCACCTTATCGTGACCCCAGTTAAGAATGAGTAGCTTCTGCTCTTTGCCGTACATGTATTCTTTGCTGCCGCTGAGGATGCAGTGTTGCATTTTCGGCAAGATAAGACAACCAGTCATCTTCAGGGGTCCCTTCGGGGTCTTGACCCCCCCGTTGAACCAGTGCAAGAGCTGGGTCAAAACGTAATCGTGGTCGTATTTGATAGACACGCTTGCGACGGCATCTTCTGGATCGTAGAAATTGATCTTGTCCCCTTTCATTGCGATTCTATAGTCACCGGTGCTTGCCGTACAAGTCGCAGGCGGAATCAGCTGGTGCGGAACAGTGTTGGCTAGTTCTCGCGCGTAGACATCGACCGGAGACGATTTGAATTTATTGTAACCTCGGAGCTTCACGAACGTGTCAGTGTTGGCGTACAGCGCTAGTAAGTCCGCAGCGGCTGCAAAACGAGGCTGTAATTTCACTCCAAGCTCCGGTACCCACTTCAACATCAACGTCCTCAGATTGATCATCAATGTCTTCGCGTCACGTTTCGCCTGGCCAGCGACGATGGCGTCCACTAACTTGCCCATGTTAGCGACTGCCAGTGTATCGAAATTGTCGTATTCCTTCCAAAGAGAGTCGACGACGATCTGAGGAGTGCTAATCGCCTGCATCCCGTAGATCATACTTTTCACCACGCTATCCTCGTTAACTGCAAGTTTGAGCACAATGTCCCTGTTGTCGAGCCTATCTACGGGCGCGTGAATGACCTCCTTCTCCTTATTGGTCTTATTAGGAAGCGAGTTCCTGTGACGAGAAAGCACGCGACCTACCAAGCTAAGTGACTGCGTCAGCATCAATATTCTGTTCTCAAAAGTGCTTCGTCCCTCGCCGTCTGCCGCTTGCATTGTCATTGGAGGTAACTTTTGCGCCTTGGCCTCCTCATCGTGGATTTCTCGAAGTTCATTTTGGTGGGTATTGAGCTCTTTGTACTTTTGTTCCAGAATATCAGTGGCAGTGACCGTGACAGCGACAGCGACAGCAGTGTCCTCTGCGGCTCCCTTCTTCCTCTTTTTGGATGCAGCCGTCGGCGGTGCCGGTGCACCCACAGGGGGCGGTGTCGTCTTTCCCCCTCTGCCTTTTGCCCCCTTTACCCCCTTCCCCTTGCCCTTTGCCCCCCCCTTGCCCCCCTTAGCCTTGGCCTTCGCCTTCGCTTCCTTCGCTTCCGCAACTCCGATTTCTCTCTGCAATCTCTCGATCTCCATCTCGACATAAACTTTCCTCTCGGCCTGCAGTTTTATTTTGTCTCGGTGGTCACAAATGAGAGAAATAGGAAGTGCCTTGCGCTCGTATTCAGCGAACTTGAGGCATTCAAAGACGAACTTCCGCAGCCAAAGAGGGACTGCTTCCATCGTATTTGTTTCTTCCCTGCTGATGTAAGAAACTGCACCGAACGCGGCACAGTTGATTTTGTGTTTCTGCAGCATCGACTCCTCTTCTTCTGACATCCCCCGCGAGGCGAATACGCACGACTGAAGCAATGCGGCAAATCGACTGGCGATGGCGTTGGTCCTGTTCATAACCTGTTGAAGACAATCTGCTGTTGCAAAATGCAAGAAACTCCCCCTGCAATCGCAATGGCCACACAAGCAGCATGCACTCATGTACTCGGTGATGGACTCAGTTATGGCACAGTAATCGAAGGTGAGCTCCTCCCCAAAGGCGACGGGGCGGACGGTTGTCATGGAAAGTCTCAGGTGACCGTCTACGCTAACAGCCTTGACCTCGCACGTAGGGTTACAGCTGTGCGATAGCTGACTTCCCATTGACGACTTCCTACTGGCGTCAACGAACAACAACCCGTATCCTCGCGGATCTGTCTTGGGACGTTCTAATGCCATGTTGTAAAACTCGGGAAGCTCAGGTTGCATCCCAAAAAATTGCTGTGTTTTCTCGACGGCCTCCTGTTTTTCAGACCAACGCCACGATGGATACACTTCACCACGGTAGTAGGTCACAAGCGTCTCGACAGGTATCCCCTTCGGGTCCACGACGACGGCGCCGAAGCCCTTCGGGTGCACTCGGAAACCCTCTGCACCGATAATGTCCCACGAAACGATCAAATCGCCCGCTGCACGAGAAACGTATGAAGGCGTGTCTGCCGCGCAGATTTTCTTGGTGTAGAACTCTACGCTGTGATGGCACGGTTGTACTGGCGTCCCGTTGAGCAAGTTAAATGCGTATAGCATGTTGTGCGAGTCGTCAGTCGGAAGTGAGTTGATGGCCGGCAGCAAGTACTCTTCGATGAAAGATTTGACCACTTCAGTAGGGTAGGCCGAAGAAAGGACATTCTCAACGTTCTTACGAGTGTAACAGTCTATCCCCCACACAGGCTGCTCAGAGATTTGAATGAAACGATCTTTGGTGACCAGCTCGGGGTTGTCCTTCGCCATGCGATTCGTGAGAAGCTCGGGCTTCGATATGATCTTCCTTTGGTTCATGATATTCTCGACGGTAGCTACAATGAGTGTCTCCATCGTCTGGAAGACCTGAGCTTTCACGGTCTCCCCGTCCTTGTCAATGTCATCTGATATCTTCTTCTCGTCTGATGACTGCGTTGGAGCGTTGAGGGATACAGCTTGACTTCGAGTCGAGTGGGAAGATCGGTTGCGCGATAAATTCTGCATTTTATTCCTCTCTGTCTCGATATTCTTCTCGTGGACCTTGCTCTTCTTCATCCAACCCTCGCTAATATTGCTGTCTCTCGAAAACGGACAAGCCCCAAAGCCTTCCTCCACTTCCGTCGTCATCTCAAAGAGCGCTCCCTCCATGTCGTCCTTGTCAAGCCCGTCGCATACCACATAGTCGTTCAAATTCTGGTAAGGGCGCTCAGGATAGGCTGTCTTTCTCCACTCCTTTTGGAAAGCTGCCTCCGCGTTTTTCTTATCCTTTTGGGCTGAAACCCAGCAAATGCGGTCCGCTTCCTGTAACTGCGACGACTGTAACGCAATAGCTTTTTCAGCTACTGTCTGGAGCTCAGTCAACAATTTCCTTGATTCGTAGCCGAGATTTCCGCCCTTCCGTTTTCTCCCATCAACTGGGACAATGTCTATGGTCGTTGGATCAGAGAGCATACCAGCGCTGAATAATTCGTTGCAGTTCGATAGAAACGAATCCCAGTCTACGACGCACTTTGTTGTGGAGTGCTTCAAGCCGTCACACTCCCAGCAGCCGCAGCATTTCGATGCAACACAGTGTGGAGGAATTGTTCGTGACCGGGGAATGAGGAAATTGTTGATGTTCTCCAGCAATGCACTAAGATTCATTGGAGATGAGTTGCTATTCGGCGCTTTCGTCGCAGTCGTTGATGTTGCTGGTGCTGCTGTCGTTGTTGTGCTTGTGGGTGCTGCCATCATAACCTGCTGTCCTCCTATTGTTGGTGCTAGTTTTATTTTCGGTTTCTTTGCCCTCTTTTTTTCTCCCACGTCGTTTTTCTGCGAAGCCCAAGGAGTTACTGGCTGCATAGCGCCCTCGAGCACACCTTCTGAGCAGTCACAAAAGTAAGCATACACATCCAGCCTCATCAAGCTCCTTATTATCCGCTTGACATCCTCAAGATGCTGGTCTTCCAGTCCCTTCTTAAGCATCCCTTTAATCTTGTTCAAGCGAGCTTGTTCTTCTCGCTCTCTCTCACGCTCTCGTTCGCGCTGCGCCGCCGTTGGCGTTAAAGTATTGGACCTACTTTGACTTTGTGGCGGCATTTGGAGGTAGGGGACAGGTGGGGGGGGGAATGGTTTCGATTCATATTCGACAGAAGAGGCATCGAAATTCGTTACAGTAATAACACTCGGTTCACTGCTGTCCGTTGCGTTTTCGTTTTCGGTTTTCATCGCTGTAAGGGGGATGCAATGTAGCGGCGGTGGGAAGGGGCAACAGGTCTGTATTACACTAGGCGGTAAACGAAGTACGGCTAAATTTATTTTATGTGAGACAACAGGAACGTTCGAAAAGGCGAAAATAAGTTTTATCTCATTTACGATACAAGGGGCTGTACATTTTCTTGTGCGCCACCTTCTCTGTCTGGGTTGCCTTCGTTCTTCACTCTCTCAGCAAATACAATTTGTTTTGTCAAAACGGTATCTCCGCCAGTATTTAAATAATAAGGGATCCCTGCGAACCGCCACAAGAAATTCTCAAAACAAAGAAAAACTTCATACCCGTTTTAGTCATCAATAAAGACGTCAAGCAGAAAATGGCAGTAATCTGCGTTCCTCTCCCTTTCGTCAGCGGTTCTATACAGTATGTCATCCTTCCTGCAGTTGTGTTTCTCCCCCTTTCGTTCTTTTTTTCCGTCCCTGCGGCAATCCGCCGTATCCGGGGTGTCATCTTTCCTCTTCTCCTCGTGGCTGCAGTGTTGAGATCGATTACAGGAAGTGTTTGCAGTGATACTGCGTGTGGCTTTATTGGGCAGAACCTCAAGGGCGGGGAAAGCTTTTTGGGGATCGTCCTTTCCTACGTAGTACTTCTCTGGCAACTGTTTAAGGATCATCTTTTAGCCAAGATTGGCAACGATAGAATCCGGTCTTCCCTTACTGGATTGATTCTGGACGTGTCAGGGATCATCTTCGCCCGCTTTCTCTTTTCTCTCCTGCAGTCCGCTCGCCGCACATCCCCGACCGAATTGAAGGATGACATGGTCAGGGAAACTTTTGACAATCTCAAGATGCTGCCCATGGTTAAAAAGGAGCTTCAGAAGGAGGAGGACAAGATGGTGGCTGACCTGAACAAAAGCCTGAAGGATGCAAACAGGAAAATCACCAAAAAGTTGCCAAAAAGGGGGAAGGCTCCGAGGACCGTGCTTGCAGACATTGTCAAGAGGGCCAAGAAGGAAAACGAGAAGTGGCAGGATGGGTTGGTCAGTGGGGCTGTCTATTGCGGGGAAGAGGAGCACACTAAAATGCTCTGTGAAGTGTACTCTGCCTTCAGTCTTGCCAACCCTCTGCACCCGGACATATGGCCATCGGTGAACCAGTTTGAATCTGAGATCTGCGCTATGACAGGGTCCCTGTTGAACGGCGGGACTGAATCGGTTGTTGGCTGCATATCGTCCGGTGGGACGGAGTCGATCGTGCTGGCGGCCAAGGCCCACCGTGAGTTCTTCGGCCGACGCCGAGGTGTCAAGCACCCCGAGATCATCAGCTGCGTGAGCGCCCACGCTGCCATCGACAAGGCTTGCGAAATCCTGAATATCCGCAACGTGAAGATTCCCACCGATCCAAAGACTCACAAGCTCGATGTCAACGCCATGAGGAAAGCGATCACGTCCGACACGATTATGCTTTACGCCTCTGCCCCCCAATTCGCCCAGGGTGTTGTGGACGACGTGGCCTCTTGCTCTGCCCTGGCACTGAAGCACGGCATCGGCCTCCACGTCGATTGCTGCCTGGGCGGTTTCGTTCTCCCCTTCGCCAAGAAGTTAGGATACCCCGTTGACGAATTCGATTTTTCGCTCGAGGGAGTCACCAGCATGTCAGTTGACACGCACAAGTACGGGTACGCCTCGAAAGGCACTAGCGTCGTCCTCTACCGAAACAAAGAGCTCAGGAGGGCGCAGTACTTCACCTACCCCAAGTGGACAGGTGGGCTTTACTGCACCCCCACCATTGCGGGGAGCAGGCCGGGGGCGCTCAGCGCTGCGTGCTGGGCGAGCATGATCAGCATGGGCGAAGACGGCTACTTAGAGAGGACCAAGGCGATCATGGATGCCACCCAGATTATTGCCGACTTTATCAGGGGTATGGATGGGCTGGAGTTGATGGGGGACCCTCGGAGCATGATCGTCTGCTTTGGCAGCAGCGAGTTCAATATTTATCGCGTCGGGGATAAGATGAGCCACAACAAAGGCTGGTCCCTCAATACCCTTCAGAACCCCCCTTGCATACATCTTTGCGTGACTCTGAAGACGGTCGAGCACATGGAGAAGTTCATGGACGACTTGGAAGAATGTGTTGATGAGGTTCTTGACGAGGGGAACGACGGTGCGTTGACCGGAAACGCCGCCATCTACGGTATGAGTGGAAGTATGCCCCCTGGACCGATCAGCGAGTTGCTTTGTTGCTACACGGACACCATGATGAACGCCGAGTAAAATAATAATAAAAGGGAACGCAGCTTGCAGTTTGACGAGGAACGAAAGTTATTTTAAATAATAGCATCTTTTAGTGTCGTTGTTGTAGCTTAACTTCGTCAGTAAGTACTCCAAACATCTGTCCCCCCCCCCTCTACGCTACCTCACTGACATTCCTCCTAAATGTCCTTACCACATTCAAAACCTCCCCAATCGCTTTGTCGCTGAATCTACCCATACTAGGTACCACAGCCTTCACCTCGTCAACGTCTGACTGCACCGCCAGGAGATTGATGAGCTGCACAATCTCTGTAGGGTTCAGAGTCATGGTGCTTCCATCAGAGGCAGTCTCATAGTACTCCTCTAGAGTCTTGCGGAGTGTGTTCAGATGGGATAGCATCCCCTCCTGCTCCAGCGGCGTGCTAGCAGCGGCATCGAACCGCTTGCAGTACTTCCTTACGTCCCTGACAGTCATGTTCTCCTCCTCCTCCAACCCCATCCCATTCTGTGCCTCCTCCTCCGCCTTCTTGGCGGCGTCGTCCAGGTAGATCTTGGTCTCGAGGATAGAATAAAATGTCACATCGTGAGGAATCTCGTCGAAGATGCCTTCTGTGTCCATTTCTGCAATGTCCATGACTTCAGTCGGTGGTGGCTATCTGAGTTCGCAGTGTACAGGAGGGGGAGTGGGGATTGAGGACTCTGGTGAATTTGGGGGTTGTTTGTTTCGCCCTAGGGGGTATCTGAGCTTCTATATGAGCCTCTGTGGGTATTTTAGAAGCAAAGAAAAGTTGAAAATAAAATGTTCCCTGTCCACCGTCCACACCTCCTCACAAAAAATTTGACGACTGATAACACCACACAGACTTATTGTTGAGCCATTTTATTATCTCAGCGAGCATCAGTGATCGCAAGTAAATACCGACAATATGGCAGCTATCTCATTAGGTAAGTAATACCCCCGTCAATATCCCTTGTGGCTCTGAAGCTCACATCTCCCTCCCCGTGCTTTGCCATCCTTAGATTCTCTGCTCCCCGACTCCAGCCCACCCCCTCCCCTTGTAAAATGTCACCCATTGGTCCTATTTAGCATCCTCGACTCCTACACCCGTCGCCCCACCAACTCCTCTCGCGTCATCGGCACCCTCCTTGGTCTCACGACTACCGTCCCACATGTTCTCCCGGACGGATCGACGGGGGTTAGGACCCAGGTTGAAATCACTAACTGCTTCCAAGTCCCGCACCAGGAGGGAAAGAGCGGGGTGGCCATTGGGAAGGATTTCAATAGGCAGATGTTGGCCCTCAGCAACAGGGTGAATTCCAAGGAGAAAATTGTTGGATGGTTTGGGACAACAAGTAAGGTGAGGAAGTTCGATAACGCATTGCGAGTGTAATTTCATCCTGCGTGACGATCCTACGATAGATTCCACCTTGACATGCTCTAACGACATAACCCACCACATCCAAATCCATCATCTCCTTGCCTTGCTAAAAAACTCGAACAACGACAACGTCTACAGAGCGGCAAATATATTGTAGGCAGCTCTTCTCTCGTCCATGACTACTACAATTCTGAAACCCGAAAGTCGAACACTTTGTCATCTGCCAGTGCCACTTCCAATGCCAGTGAGGCATCCTGCATTCACCTAGTGGTTGATACTACCCTGACAGATAACAGGATCGGGTGGAAGGCTTATGTTTCCGAGCCCGTTAGTGTCAGGGGAGTGGGTCTTAGTACTATGTACAACGAGGTTGGTGTGGGTGTAGTGGCTGGACAATGCGAGAGGGTCTGCATGGAAAAAATGATTAATGAGGCCAGGAATGGAGAGAGCAAAATTAGTGACCCAAAAGCGCCCATGGCTGTATCCGTTAACAACATGAAAGAGACGATTATGCAACTGGCTGAATACTTGACCGCTGTGAACAACGGTTCCATCCCCAAGGATGACGAGATTGGAGCTAAAATCAATGAGGCGCTCAACAGCATACCCAACATTGACCCCACCAAATTCGACGATCTCATGAACAGTAATGTGCAGGACCTCCTCATGGTCAAATACCTCACAGGGATCACGAGAACGCAGCTCAAGATCGCAGAGAAGCTCAATGAAACTATTACGTCTTAGGGACGGGCGAGACAGAATAACAAAAGTGAAATTTTGGGAGTGATGTTTTTCCTTGGAATTTTTTTCTCCTTGTCGTCAAAAATATACCATGCGTGCGCACCTTTGCTCGTTACAGTTCGTTTGCTTATTACAAAAGAGAAAGATCTTAAAAAAACGTTTTGTCACTCGCACAACTTCCTGCAAGCTGATATTGTCCTCTGCACAGCCACTTTTGCAGTACCTCCTACTACGTTCTTCCTCTCGACGCTGCTTTCATAGTCCCAAATTTTCATCACGTCAGGCTCGAATCTTTTATCGATCGCTTGAAGCTGATCCAGTGTCAGGTCCCCAAAATTCATCTTTTTCTCCTCAGCGAAGCGAACAGCAGCTCCAGAGATGTGGTGCGTCTCCCTGAAAGGCACGCCCTTCCTTACTAGATAATCCGCAAGGTCGGTTGCCAGCATCTCCTTGCACAACCCAGCTTTCAAGCCTTCCTCGTTTGTTTTCATCGTCATCAAAATTCCCGTCAAAATTTGGACACAGTCCTCCACAGAGTCAACGGACTCAAAAAGACCGATCTTGTCCTCCTGCAAATCCTTGTTGTACGCCCTGGGGAGACCCTTGAGCGTCGCCGTAAAACCGACGCAACGGCCAAGAGCCATTCCAGCCTTGCCTCGAAGCAGCTCTAAAGCATCGGGATTCTTCTTCTGGGGCATGAGAGAGCTACCAGTTGAATACGCCTCGCTAATGACAACAGCCTTGGAGTAATTGAAAATTATCACATCCTCCGCAAACTGGCTGATGTGCGTCAGTAAGAGTGTATGCCACATCAAGAATTCTACCACAAAATCTCGGTCGCAGGTCGCATCAAGCGAATTGAGAGTCAGCCCTCCTTCAAAACCAAGCTCTTGCGCCAAGAATTCCCGGTCTATCTCAAAGGAGTTGCCGGCTAGTGCGCCACTACCAAGGGGGGACGTCGCGCATCGCCTTCGCATCTCGGATAGACGCTCAAGGTCCCGAGTAAGGGGCACAATATGGCTCATCAGCCAATGACTGAAGCGAATGGGCATAGCAGGCTGCAAGTGCGTGTATCCTGCCATCAGGGAATCCACATTGTCACTGGCCAGGTTGCAGCCGGCCTGAATGCACTCCTTCAGGAGGACAGACAAATGGTCCTCCGCGTCACGAAGCCAAAGGCGCGTGTCAGTCGCCACCTGATCGTTGCGAGAACGGCCTGTATGGAGCTTCCCTCCGACTGAACACACAATCTCAGTCAAGCGACGCTAGTTAGCCGTGTGGATGTCCTCGTCACCGTGCTTTATGACAACGTTGCCCTCCTCCCACTCCTTGCGAACTTTCAAAAGCCCTTCGACAAGCTGTGAGCTCTCCTCCGGAGTGATGATGTGTTGAGGGCCCCGGGACAATGCCTTGGCATAAGCTATGGAGCCGTCAATGTCCTGTGACCACATCCTCTTATCAAAGTTGATGGACTCATTGAACTTCTCAAACACTGGGTCTGTAGAAGCATCGGCAAAGCGTCCACCGGCACCGAAGAGCGTGCCTCGCGACATGATGTATTACTCTGGAGTTCGGGAGGTTGGTGTTTTCATCACTTTCCGGTCTCTCGGCGGCGCGCGGAAAAAAGGTATCCTCCCACTCCACACTTCCCCGGTAAACATGTCAGAAATTTTTGACATCAAGAACCTCCTCGTCGCAATGGAATCCCGCAAGGGTGCGGGATCAGTCGAGGAAATGCTCACAGACCTCTTGACATTATTTTCACAGCTCGGCGTCACCTCCTCTCCCACCTCTCCCACCTCCTCTTTTTCGGAGGAGGACATTTCTGCGCTCAAATCTGAAGGAGAACGATTTTACTATGAGTATGAGAGGGAAGCGTACTCGCGCGACAACAGTTCCAAGGAGAATAACGTCAGCGACGACGCAGGGACTGACAAAGACAGTGCCAGTGAAAACTCTATGCGTATTGATCCTTCGAAGACGTCGCATAGGACCTACTACAATTCGATCATGCTGATATTGTCTATCCGCTTAATTTTCATCGCCAATATAACCACGACCCCTCTCGATCAGACTCAGACCCCCCCAGGCAGGAAATCCTCCTCCTCCTCCAAATCCAAATCCAAATCCAAAGCTAAATCAAGCGAGGACACCACCCCCTCTCGGTTTCTGCTGAATCTTAGGCAGGACAGCGGTAGCAAGCTGAAAGTTCACGAGCTTCGAATGATTTATGAGATCTGTGGCAACGGCGCCCGTGTTCTCTCCACCTGTTCCCCTGCCCTTTCCCTCTCTGTCACCTCTCTAGCCAACGATGCTGTCGACCTCATCGTTTCTCATCACCCCCACAACATCAGCTCGATGAAAATGACTAACTCGATGTACATAACAATGTCCCTTTACTGCACCCTTGCATCTCGACTTGTAGCAGAAGTAACAACCGATGACGGTGACGACGACGACGACGACAGTAAAAAGGGGAAGAAACAGAGAGCGACGGATCTCCTCTTCAGGAACATCTCTCGCGTCTCCTCCTTCCACTCAAACTATTGCGGTTGCCAAGATCACCCTACCATATCCCCCGCTTTCGCGCGACTCCTGTACAAAATCGGAACTGAATTACAGGGAGAAGACAGCATCAAGGTGCTCCGCCTGATGTTACTTGTGACCGACGGAGTATTGGCACCGGAGGCAAAATCATCGCTAGTATTTGATCCTAATTCCGACCTTGACCCCCTTTTCCTTCCTCTAAGCAGCAGCAGCAACAACAGCACCGCCAATGCCATGGCCCAAAATGAGGTCACTGACCTTCAGGCCTCCTCCCTCTCGAACATAGTCCTGAACGAGATGTCGACGATTTCATGCGAGGCATTCTTTCTTATCGCTCATTACTACGCTTCTTTCAGCGGAAAGGAAGCTTACGTGAGCAGGGCGGAAAAGTGTCTTGACCAGATAAACCGGTACATTGTTGACAGGCGCCGGCGAGAGGAGGAAATCTTCGACAAATTTCCCAATGAGGAGCTGCAGAGAAAATCGATATCCAATGAGCTGAAAGAGACTGCAAAGGTTCTCTATGCAAGAACTATAATAGCCCACAACAGAGGGGATCCGTCTACGACTTCTAAGTTGATTTCTGGCCTAATTTGCTCGGAGGCAGCCAAAAATCACGAGGAGATTTTCCGGCTGTGCTTGCTCGCTTCTCGTGCAATTCACTCGACCTACTTGTGTTCTGATGAGTTTTTTGCGGCTCTTTCTTCGTCCGAGTCTCCTAACCATGTGTTAGCCCCTGCTATCACAGCAGCTACATCGACAACCACGGTCGCACCGGCATATTCGGATCCGTTTATCACTATGGAACGCGTATTTGCCAACGACTCACAGAAGCTTTTCGAGATCACGGCTGACAAAATCACCTGCGCCCTCTACTCCATGCAGTTATTTTTGCATGACAAGATCAAGCCCGCTTCTTCTTCGCCTCTCTCCGCCACTGTCGCTACCAAGAAGAAGCTCGGGCAGTCAGCACAATTCGCCCCGCTCCTAGCGCAGGTGAACAACTCCGATGAAGAAAATGCTCGAAGCTTCCGCTTTCTTTTGACCAAGTACAAAGATAAGAGTAAGACGCTTCAGCAAAGGCACTTGAGTAAGAACTTTGAGTTGCTCAGGAACGTTGCCGCCAAGGCGATTTCTCTTTACAAGATTTATGGGATTTACGACCGATGCCAAGACTGGTGCACGCTCCTGTTGAGTCTTTTGAACCAGTCCCAGGATGGTCCCCAATGCACAGCAGACCTCGCGGAAGCTACCTCGTCGCTCGCCTACGCGATGACAATGAGTGTATCCGACACATCGACTTCTTCTTCTTCTTCTCTCAACTCCGCGATGCAGAATGCCAAAGAGGCAGTTCGTCTCAAACCGAAGGATCCAATTGCAATTGCAATTTGGTTCCTTTGCTCGATTAGGGGCGAGCGAAACGGCCTCGTCCATATCGACCGGGTGTTAAAAGAGCTTAGCGATATTATCTCGACTGCTATCGCGCAAAATATCGATGATCATGCGCTCTTGAAATCATTTTCCATGATGGCGCGCTCCTGCCACGACAATTACAGCAGTTCGAACAGTATTGTCGACTCCGGGACGATTTTCAAGCTCGAGATTTTGTCGAAGTGGATCAAGACCCTCGCGAAGCCCGGTGGCACTTGCAAATACGTTACAAAGAGCTGGAAAGCGCATGTCCGCAACAGCAAGGACCTCATGAGTTGCTCTTATGGGATGATACCTGCACACGAGAGCCCCGCCAACGCCAACGCCAACGCCAACGCCAACAGCTCCCCCTCTTTACTGACTCTATTGAAGGCATTCCTTCTGCGGTTTGAACTCTTTGTGTCATCTACTGATGTGGACGAAACGATGCTATCAAAGTATACCAAAGTAGCGCTCGAAATGTTGGAGGTGCCCATCAGGCTCTTCAAGAAGATGCGCGAGCGCTCCTCACGTACCTCCTTCTCGGACGATGCGATGACAGACGAAGTCGGCGCGAAGGATCTTGTCCAAGATGCAGAGGATGATGACATCCTTTTCGTGTGGGATGATGTGCTTACGACTCGTCTCTTGGGGCAGTCTCGCGACTGCGTTTGGGTTTGTGAGCAGTGCTGGAACCTTGCTTTGTTGACAAAGAAAGAACAAAGTTTCAGCGCGAACATGGACGCTTCGGCTTTCTTTGCTTTTGCTCACGACTACTTGCTCATGAGCTGCGAAGAAGAGGGCAAAGGACTAACGAATGGCTTCCTCGATAGCGAGAATAAGAACAGGTCGACTATTTCTGATTTGGTCAAACACAATTTTGTTTGCAGCGAAGTAAGCAGTGAGTTCTCTGCTCAGTGCCTTCTCATGAGTACGAGTGCACTACTCGACTCGCTCAACCTTGAAGACAGCTGCGCATTGGGGAGAGAGCGTTCGTTCGTGACGGACGAATCATTCGATGGGGGGTCCGTCTTTTCTTCGACGAAGGCGATTTCCGGCACCGCCGCCGCCGTCCTCCCCTCCAACACTGCCACGGTTGGAACGACCCCTTCGTCAAATACTATGCCGACCTCAATCGTCGACCAGATGAAGACAACGTCGCTCTCTCGGCTCGCACTTTGGCGAATCGGGATGAGCAAGGCAGAGTTTGAGGGGAACGAGATCAAGGATCCGAGCTTGCAACAATTTGCTGAGTTTGTCACATTCAGGTGCATCTTGGAGCTCAAAGATGACGGGCAAGGGATGAAATTTCTGGAGAAGTCTTCGACCGTGAAAAGCTTGTCGGAGTACTTTCTTCGCCGCGAGAAAGTGAACAAGCTGAACCCTCTCACCGATGAGGCAGAGCTCAAATACGAGCCCGACAAGATCTTCCTTTTGTACAACTTCGCAAATATCGCAGAAAACTCAAACATGCTTTCTACTGCACGCGTCCTTTACCGCATAAACGCGTTTCTTTGTGAAAAGCGTGCTAACGGCCGTGCTGTTATCCCTTCCGAAAAAGTAAAGTTGGCTACGCTCTTGGCAAAATGTCAGAAGAAGAGAATTTTCATTTCATCTTCAGTGAAAGACTGCGTCGGTATATTCGAGTCTGTCGCGGAAACATGCATCACAGAGAACAATGAATTGGAGTACAATGCATGCGAGATAGGTTGGTTCTGCGTGGATGCTTACAACCGCGGCGTGAACCTCATGTACCTTGGGGATACCAAAAACTCGGAAATTTTGCTTGCAAGCGCTCTCAACATGCTTCCCAAGTGCGGAGAAGACGTAAAGTTTCATGCTACAATCATCCGAGAAGCCTATGCGAAAAGCTGTGAAATCGCCGCGATGCACAAAAAGAGTCAACGAAAGAACAGCGAACTCGTCGGCTCCCAACTATTCAGCGGCATTTGCCCGACGAAATAAATAATAATTTTAGTGTTGACATTCTGTACTATTTTACGTGAGAAAAAATTGCTGGCTGTACATAGCTGTGCATAGCTGTATTAAATTTTTCTTTAGCTTTTATTAAATCAAAATCAGCCCTCAACCGACACGATACAGTCAATGCCGCCGGTTCCGAATTTGATAGGTTTCCCGAGAACAATGCTGCCACTCGGCGAGACCAGATTATCCTTCTCGTTGTGCATGGCCGCAGTCGTCAAAAAATTGCACGTTGTTTCGAAGCTCATCTGCAAAAAGGGACTACTGCACGAATCCATTCCCCTCCTGTTCATTGGCATGTACTCCCCTCCGAATGTCATGTAGTCAGCGATCAAAGTCAGGTGCCTCATGTCCACGCTGATACCATAGGGAGCGAAGACACCCTTGATCTCTCCAACGATGTTAGCCCTCGCAGCTTCCACACCGTAATTCACCAGCATTGCGTAGGTGTCGTTGCTCTTCAGCTTCTCGTGAACTATGTTCTCAAGTTTCCACATCTCCTGAAAATTCATTCCGCTAACCTGCAGGTCGTCGCCTAAAATTGCGGCAGTAGTGATTCCCGGGACGCTCCTTAGACTTGTCTGTGCGGCAGCTTCCATTGCAATCTCTACCATCAGGAGAGGTTTGGTAGCCGGGTCAATCTTCATAGTGGGAAGGGTGATTTCGTTGGTTTTGTGGTTGACAGAGACGAGGTTGAACGTCTTCGTTTTATTTTTAGCTGCAGATCCTTTCTTCTTCTGTTGATCCCGTTCATCTTCGCTGCTGCTGCTGCTATCGCTGTTATCGGTAGTATCCTCCTCGTCGTCGTCACCTTCGTCACTCTTTCTCCTCCTCTTCTTGGGCGACCTTTCTTTGGCGTCATCGGCGAGGTCTTTCATCTCAGCCTCGTCCATATCACCGTATGTTGCAAGCTCCTTTTTGTGCCCGTACCTTCCTGTTGTACCGTCCTCCTCGTTACCTTCTTCGTTATCGTACTCTTCGCCTTTCTTTCCCCCTTCGGCCTCGTCTTCGCTGTCGCTGTCGCTGTCACCGTCGTCCTTCATTTTGTCACTCTCGCCGACGCCTCCGGCACTCCCACCACTCATTATTTCACCGTTGAACATTTTCCCCATGTGCTTCTTCATACCAGCCTTGAGCCGCTTCAAGTAGACCTTCTCGATTTTGTCGCAAATGAATTCGAAATCAAGCCCAAATGCTTCCTCGATTCTTTCTTCGTCGAACAGCTTCAGGGTAATGTTATAACACCTGTCCCACAATCCGCTTCCTGACCTTTCGAGTGTCTCTCTCACCACGACACCGTCGACATTGCACAAAAGTTCCTTCAACATCAACTTGTTGAACTTCCTCATGGTCCTGTTCTTATCTGCCATGAGTACATTTTCGACAAACGGAGCTGTCATAATGGGTGTCTTCAGGTTCTTGCTCGCCGTCATAATAATCTCCCTCAAACGGGGAATACCCAAAGTCACGTTGGCTCCCGCTCCCGCCAAATGGAAGGTGTTGAGCGTCATCTGAGTACTTGGCTCTCCAACACTCTGCGCCGCGATGCTTCCCACGGCCTCCCCAGGTGCGGCGAGAGCAGAGATGAACTTGCTCGCAACAAGCTTTTCGAGTTGTTTAGAGTTAACACCGCTGTTGGCCATGTCAGAGATAAGCGCAGAATCTTTTTCCAGAGCATCCCTAGTTTTTGACGCGACAAGTTCACTGACACACTTTCCGCTCACTCCAATGCGGCCTCTCTTGCTATCACTAAGAATAGGATCGCGGGAGTAGATCTTCAAGACGGGAACTTTATTTTTGTTGGCGTCCTTGACAAATAGGGGGAATTTTGCAACCTTCACGGGCTCCTTAATCCCTGGTTTTTTGTACTCGATATCGAAGCTTTTTCCATCCTTATGGGCTTTAACGATTCGTGCGACGACCCATTTGCTAGACGCGCTCAGATCAGAAACTCTTTTCATATTATCTGTCGACTTGAAAGTCCTCACGAGCACGCTCTGGCTTTTCTTAAACTTGATATTCTCGTAGTCCCCGGCACTCCACTTAGCTTTGAAGTCCGTGAGTTTCTCGAAATTGCGTTTGTCGTCGTACGCCACTTTCAGAGTGCAGTCGTCGCTATCTTCCGTGTGGTATGTTCTCCTTAGCATCTCGTTGTTCTTGGCAAAGAAGCGGTAGCTATTGCTGCTGCAGTCCAAATAGGCCGCCTTGGTGGGATCGATGCCATCTTCGCCGTACAAGAACTGCACCACGTTGCCCTCGCTGTCACGAACTGTGTGGTCGTAACCAATCTTAAGCTCCTCCAGGTGCTTCACCAAGCACCTCTGAAGATACCCGGACCGAGATGTCTTCACGGCAGTGTCGACAAGACCCTCGCGACCCGCCATGCAGTGGAAATAGTATTCTTGCGGCCGGACGCCTGTCAAGAAACGGTCAGTGATGAAACCGTCTGCGCGCGGGTCCGGGTCGAAGGGAAGGAAGGAGGGAAGTGTGCGGCCAGAGTTTTGGCGAGGGACACGGCGTCCCTCGAGCGCCTGCTGACCGAGCAAACAAGACACCTGAGACTGATTGACCATGGAACCCTTCGCCCCAGTAGTTACCATCAAGCTGAAGGTGTTGGCTGGGAAAGGTACTGCAAGACCATTAGGAAGTGACGTCTTGATAATGTCAGAGCCAATTGGATTGAGCTTGGACTGCATGTAGCCGTCTAGAGATGCGGCATTCTCCTTGCCTTCCTTACTGCGCAAAAGGGATCCAATCTTGGCCGCAGTGGACGCGCGCTCGCTCTTCGGAAGAGGGAAGTCGTGTATTGCCGCCTCGTTGATCTCAGTTTTAGCAGCGGTTGCGTCAGCCCACTGCTTTGCTGCGTGCATACCGCGGTTGTAGGCCTTCGCAATGAGGTTCTGACGGACAACATCGGCATCGGAAGTCGGCAAAAGGTCCTCCATCCTGCAGCTGTGACCGGCATAATACTGAATGTAAGCGGTGAAGAGCCGCCCAAACGAGTTCAAAAGGAGGCCAGCCTTTGCAGGTCCGTAAGATTCTTGCACGCTGTGGACGAGGGAGAACTCGGTAGCCCCAAAGGCTGCCTTATCGAGGACACCACGAAGGAGCTCCCCGTTCCGAACGAGCACCATGTGCTCCAGCATCGATTCTCCAAAGGCGTTGGCGGGGGTCTTCGTCTTGCGCTCCATGCTGATTCCGGGGAGAAGCGGGGCGGCGGGATCAGTTGGATGCTTGCGCATCGCCTGTAAAATGCAAGTGACAACCTGTTTCCCTGTCCACAGCTCCTTGGGCGCAATTATAGCAGGAGGAACCAGGGTGATGTTGTCGGAGTCGGCTATCACCTCGAGCCCCGGGAGGACGGCCAGAGCCCCGAAAAGCAGCTGCTGCACCGTTTCTCGGTCAAAGAAGGCGTTTTTGCAGCACATCTTGACGCCTCCATCGACGTGGTCCTGAATCAAGCCTCGCAAAGGAGAGCCGTCTGTGGGGACGATGTACTGCAAATCGTTGCTCGCGATGTACTCGGCCTCTGCTCGCGCAAGGTCCGTCTGGGGAAAGTGACAGTTCATCTCGTCTCCGTCGTAGTCAGCGTTGTACGTGTTGCAATTCGCGTAATGCATACGGATTGTCTGCTGCGTTTGGCTGTGCAGAACTCGGACGCGGTGGGCCATGATTCCGGGCTTGTGCAGCGTGGGCTGTCTGTTCATTAGCACCATATCACCGTCGCGGAGCTGCCTTCCGACTTTCATCTGGCCGCTGCCGGACAGTAACCGGGCAGCGAAAGCTTCCCTCTTAATCTCAGACATGCGGGCGAGCTCGAACCTGCGTCCGGACGCCTCCTCCACCCAAACAGCACCGGGGTAGTTGTCAGGCCCGTTGGTGACAAGTTGCCGCATCTCGTCGATGTTGTGTACTGTTACGGGGGTCGTGTAGGTTAGCGTCTTGGCGAACTTGACAGGCAGGCCAATCTCATTGGTACCAATGTATGGATCGGGGCTGATGACGGAGCGACATGCGAAATTTACTCGTTTTCCCATCATGTGCTTGCGGAAGATTCCTTCCTTTCGCTCGAGTAACTGGCGTATGCCGGGGGGGACTCGTTCCGTTGAAGCAGCAGTTGGATCTTTAGCAGAGTCGAAATAGCAGTTGTAGTTCGTTTGGAGGTCGATCCAAGTAGTGATTAACTGTGAAGTTGTCAACTTCTTGGTCTTGGTGGCCGTGCCACCATTTTTGGTGTGGGCGGCTGAGTCCGGATCAGAGTCGGAGTCAGAGTCGGAGTCGGAGTCGGAGTCGGAGTCGGGGTCAGAGCTGGCACTAGCAGCTTTTTCGTTGGCGATACTTTCTCGGATGGCGAGGTTTGCCGCTATGATCTTGTTGAGGTAAAAATTCTGGCTGTGCTCAACAGTCATGCTCCCCACTGACATCGGTGGGCGAAAGCGTGCGGGCGTCACAGACACAACTCGCGAGAAGAAGATCGAGTGACCGGCGGTTTGTGGTGTGGGGGCGTGAGCACTACCGAAAACGTAGTAGCACGTCACCGGATTCTTTTTCCACGTAATTTCAACTTGCTTGAAGACCTCCAGGGGGTGAACGAACTTGTCCGACTCTTTTTTTCCCTTCAAAACGCCCTCGTCTTCGGAATCGGACGACTCGTCGTCGTCTGTTTGCTCCTCTTCGCTGCTCTCTTCTCGGTGAATGTTTGCATCCGTGGAGAACTCCGTGGAGGCCGGCGTGATCTTGGCCTTAATTACATCGTTGTTCTTTCTGCTCTTGCCGCTGAGGGGCGTCTGGAAGATTTTATTGCTCGCGTCCTGGCGCATTCCGGGTGATATCGCGCCGCATGACTCGCACTTCTTCCCGCTCGGTCGATTGATCGCCACAAAGTCCTTAATTACCTGCGCCTTGACGGAGCGTTCGTGGCTACTCAAGACGATATTATCATGGCCAACCCTGTCGCTACATTTTTCGAGTAAATACTTATCGACTGCACTCACGCGCTGAGAATCGACGTTGTGGAGAGTCATATCGTCGTCTGCGCTGTCATTCCCATCCGCGTTGGCCTTCCGGATGTCCTCGCTCTCCATTCTTGACAGCACATCATCCAAGTCAAGTGCCTCCTTCACACAGCCGCGCTCGATCAAATTCAGCTTGGCCTCGAATATTCGGCAGCCAAGAGCGCCGCACTTGAATCCGTGACAGTTCTGACACTTGCATTTCAGCATCATTAAGAGTTGGGGGAAAGCGAGGGGGTTGTAGAGAGGCACAGACAGCTCAATGTGTGACGCATGACCGGGGCAGTTCAAGTAAGTTTGGGAGCAAGTCGGGCAATTGACGCCGCGCTGCGGAAATGCGGCGGGTTAGCGTACGATAAATGTGGTAATTGTTAAGTGTTTGCTGGCTGTGCTGTGGTGGTAATAGTTGGCAGGTGGTGGTATAA
>Ga0115557_1000636_pt1 | contig 24510 bp, 12 predicted proteins | sample COGITO_mtgs_1104_FD_87280 | JGI IMG/M metagenome (GOLD analysis project Ga0115557, IMG submission 87280) | Pelagic marine microbial communities from North Sea - COGITO_mtgs_110421 | ecosystem: Environmental > Aquatic > Marine > Epipelagic | place: Germany:Helgoland, sampling site Kabeltonne...
AATCATCCTTCACCATCATCCTTCACCATCACCATCATCCTCCACCATCATCCTTCACCATCACCATCATCCTTCACCATCATCCTTCACCATCACCATCATCCTTCACCATCACCACCACCATCATCCTTCACCATCACCATCATCCTTCACCATCACCATCACCATCACCATCACCATCACCATCCCCTCACCCCCTCCCAACTCCACACCAACTCACTAAAATTCGGCCTTCTTCAAGACGAGCAACCTATATTTCTCTTCGACCTGTTTGAAGGCGGGCAAGTGGGTCATGTTCCTCTCTCGGAAGCGTTGCATCGTTTCCTCGCAGGTCTTCAAACTCACTTCGATCTGCTTCAAAGCTTCCGTGGCATTTGTGGCAGCTGTTGCAACTGCGTTGCTGACACTCGCGCAGCGCTCACCGAACCGCAAGGACTGCAGGGTCTCTGGTCCGTGAGAATCGTCCATCCTCGCGCAAACAAGGGCCGTAGTTCGGCTATTCCCGCCAATGCTCTGCTTGAGCAGCGTGGTCAACTTGCTTTCGTAGTACGGAACGTGACGCTTCTTCTCGACCAGCGCATTAATTACTTTTCCCAAAACCAACAAAGAACCATTGATGCCAATGGCTTCAGCCTTGTGCAGACCCTCAACCTTGCTTTTTTTCAGGCGTTCACTTCCCGCCAGGTCCACCAAGTGAAGCGTCGACTTAATGACGGTGTCCGTCCTCGAATTTTTCTGCGTAACGTTGAAGATCAGGATAGAGTGCGACCTGCTGCTCCGCTCGTTCATCGCCGTTGCGGCCCTCTTCTTGTTGCTCTCCGCAACAAGGAGCAGGTTCAGTAGTTCCACAATGGAGTTGATGGATACTGTTCGGGCGCCTTGCAACGCCTCGCCCCTGAGATGGACGGCCGTCTCGCTGCCCAGCAAACAACTGACCTTCTCATTATAAATTTGGACGTACTGAACGTTCAGCTTGCCCTCGACCTCCTTCCCGACGTGGTCACTCCCCTTAATACCGTCGTTGAAATGATTGTCGAGCTTCAACCCAACCGCCAAATCGCAGCAAGCTCGGATCGCAAGACCAACCCCCCCGTCGCAAACTCGTTCAACGCAGCGCGTGATCTGGGCTGCCGATTCGCCCCTCTCTTCGCTCTCCCGAGCGGCAACCAGCGAACGCTCGATGACGCCCTCTGGCCCAAATATTGTGTGTGTCTTTCCACTACCCGTCTGTCCGTATGCCAGCAAGCACGCGTTGAACCCATTAAGGGCGCTCATGACGCTATACTTCCCGCTAGTCGAATAGAGGCTATCTTGCTTGGTGGTGGCACTATAGCAGCCCCCGTCAAACAAAAAAGGACGGATGCCAATTCCATCGACCAGCATGATGGTTCGTGACTTTTCGACAGCAAGAATGCGCGCCTCTTTCTTGTGAGCGTTTCCAATGATCTGCTCCAGATCATTTTCCTTTGCTTTCTCCTCAATCTTCTTCTCCATCTCTCGTAGGTTTGCTGGCTTCAGCGACGTTGTGACAACATTGTCTGTCGTTTCAGCTCCCTCCTCTCCCTCCTCTCCTTCTCCTGCTCCCTCTTCCTCTTCACTCCCCCCCTCTTTTTTCACCTTTTTGCAGGCGTTCATGCTCATCTCCTCATTGAGCGTCTTGATGCTGTTCTCGAGGCGGTCGGCCTCCAGCAATGCCGTCAGGAGCTCGGGCGTAATTTCCCCTCCGCAGCTTGTGAGCGCTTTGATATCGTCACTATCTACGCGGAAGTTATCCTTCTCATCGTCATCGGTCTTGCCGGACCCGGCCTCGTTCTCGCAATCCTTGCTGCTTCCTCCTCTCATGGAGGTCTTCCTTTTCTCCTTGTATTCGACAATTTTATTTTTCAGCTCCAAATCCACGACGAGCATGTCGGGAGTAAGCGGCGAGCCGTCAAATGGATCAATCGGATTCCTTTTGACCTGTGCCAGAACAACTTTACGCTCGACCGTTTTCCCACTTGATGGCAGCTTCACAGGTGAGTTCATCACATTCCCCATGATGGGATCGAGATATTCTTGCGGCATTTTACTCCCCAACATGCCGCTGCCACCTTCCTTCTGCTGCTTTCTCAGCAACTTTAAGCGCTGGTGCAGAGGCAGCAAAACACTCTTCTCCTTCCGTTCCCCCGGGCGGAATCGAGCGGCTACATTGATCTTGAAGCTTTGGGTCTTGACAGAAGAAGCCTGCTCTTCCTCTTCGGCAACAGTCGCTTCAACCCACTTATTTTTACATATCAGCAGCTGGTTGAAAAAAATCATCTTCCAGTTGTCTTTGTCGACCTGGAGGCGAGACATCGGTAAATACAACTGGTTCACACTCGCAAAGTTGGCACAAGCATAATACCAGGCAGACTGCAAGCTATCAACATAAATTCGCTTCTTGAATTCCTTGTTTAGGGTCCCAAGTCTACCGATATCTTCTGCAGGGAGCAACGACAAGACGTTTGGTTCCGTCAAGACCTCCACGGGGTCGATCTTCTCCATCTCATCCAGCAAGGCACAGGCGATAGAACAGTCCAATACATTAGGTGTTGGCGGAGAAATTTTCGAGATCATTCGCTCAGACTCCGGAGATAATAGTGTATTGGTCACCTCAGACAAAACCATGATAATAAATAATTCTCAGTACTCCTCAAGGGCATTTTGTTTCGGCATCAAAACGACCGTCTCGAAATCGAAAATCGAAAATCGGGAATCGGGAATCGGGTCAGGTGTAAGTTGGCGAGCACACCTTCCCCATTGTTTAATCGAGATCGTCCAAAAATTTCACCCCTTTTCACTAATTCAATACCAGCATACTGCCAATCGGCATTTTTCTTCCCCACAAAAGCTGATATCACCCACAAAACACACATTGGCTTTGTTGGAGTTGTTCCCGAAATAACCCCCCCATACCCTTGAACTGAAATTGGAATGCGAGTCTTAATAGTCGGCGGCCCTTCCTCTGGAAAGACGACCCAGCGGAAGTTGCTCGCCCGTAAGTTCAGCAGTCGTGTCACCATACTTGACTCTGAGCAGCTCCCTGACTATTTTTATGACTTGGATGACAATGATCGGAGGAAGACGGCCCTGGACGAGTTCGAGCGGCTTTTCGCCACTATGGAGCTTAATCAAAATGAAGACACAGCCTCAGATGCAGATAACGGCAACAAAAACGACCTTACCGCTGGTGCAAAGTCTGGCCGCAACATTCTGCAAAAACAAAAACAGGTCCACACCCAGTTTAACAGACAGTTCGACCTGATCGTAGTCTTGTACGTACCGGGTGATATATTAGTAGAGAGGAAATTGAAGGAGATAAGAAATTCCCTCCACTTAGAGGTTAAGCCAGAAGATGCCAACCTAACTGAGGATGATATTAGAGAGAAAATTAGGGAAAGTGGTAGCTGCGATTTCTGCAGCAATTCTGAGCCCGTTTTCCCTCGAGTGAACTTTGACGCCATTCCGGTTGTAGAATCGCAGCGATTTCCACACGGGACCAGCTTGATACTGCCCATCAACGGACACGGTCCAATTCAAACCATCAACAAGCTCATTCACTCGTTCACAGTCTCAACAGAGGCTCTGGCCGATGAGAACTTCCATCAGGCTGCCAGCCTTTTTCAGGAGGCTGCGATGCTGGCTGCTGAGCTACAGGAGAAGAAAGCGCTCGCAGCGGCGCTCGTGGGTGAAGGCCAGGCACATCTATCTCTTGATAAGGTCAAGGTGGCGGCGAAAGTATTCAGCCGGGCGCTTGAGCTCGATGTAGACAACGGAAATGCAATCAAGTGCCTTCAGGTGGTGAGGAAGAGGGCAGAGACGAAATTGCTCGAGAACATCAACCGTCGTAAGTTTAACCCCAACAACAGGCAGAAAACCACAAAAGAAGGAAGAGGAGAGCCCTCGCCTTTCCAAATGCTCGTCGCAAAGAAGATGGAGGAAAAGAGCAAGGTTGAGAGGGTCATAGAAGAGGCCAGGGAGTTTGAAAAACAATATATTGACCCTCTTGACGAAAATTATGAGTCACGGATGCTAAGAAAAAAGTATAGGGCCTATACGCAAGACATGAATCGCGACGAAGGTGAGTCAAGAGTCAAGAGTCAGAGTAGTCAAGGGTCAAAGTCAAAGTTCCTCCTGGGGGACACGACACCCCCCCATAAAAAAAACTAGCAACTCAAACGGACCTCCCCCCCCTCTCTCTCCCTCCCTCCCCCCTCCCCCCGAACAGTCACTAGAACGATTGTGAAGCACATGACACCAGCATTTGTGGCAAATGCGATTGACGTTGCTGTATACAAGCACTTATTCGCCCGGGCTACGGATATCCAGAAAAGGAGAGCCCGTGAGCGCGAGTTTGCGAAAAGACGGCAACAGGTCAGGCTTGTCAAGGCCAGACGGACGAGGCTGGCTGGTTTGAAATTTAAGAAGACGAAGACCACTTTGGATCACGATAACAGAAGACGTGCTGCGGTTGGGGGTAAAGAAAGGCTGCACCCGACGGCGCATGCTCGATTCGACTCGGATCTTGCTCATTTGAAAAAGGCCATTGAGGATGAGTGCGAGCACACCAGTTACAAGGACTTTTTCAGCACCAATAACCACCTCGTATTTAAGCACTTATGCAGACTGACAAGTGGTATGGTGGTGGAGAGCAAGCACCCCTACGCGGAGCGCACTCACAATATTGTTGAGATCGTTCCCAATGACACCGTCTTCGAGAAGAAAAACTTGCAAGCGATAAACTCGGCCATAAGTGAGGAGGCGGAGTACGAAGATGACGAAGAAGGCAGACCAGAAAGTGATAGCTACGGCAGAAGGCAGTCGAATGTCGAAAGCCGTTCGAACACAGACACAAGACGAGCTCGTATTACCAAGAATGACATTAAATCGATTGTGAAGATGGTAGACAAATTGACCGATGGGAACAAAAGGGTACGTTTTCAGGACGTGAGCCACACCTACCGAATCTACGCAAGATGCAATGCTTGTAAGAGAGAGCATCTCGAAGGGCGGCAGGTAGTGAAGAAGTTGTGGTCAATATTGATGGCGGAGCACATGACCAAAGTTGAATTCTTCAATAAAGTTAAGGCGAGCCAAAATCCCACTGCGCGCAATCCCTCATGGCAGATGGAGGAGGCCAACGCGCACAGCATTTATTCCGACAAAGAGCACCAAGGTATGAAGCAGATTATGGACTACATTCGTAACAATTATTACCACAGGAGGTCTGGTAACCTCTCTCGTGGTGTGGAAGATAGGATTTCGCTGGTTGAATTTGAACAGGCAGTTAGGCGCTCCAGAAGGGCAAAAGCTTGCACTAAGGAGTTTGAAAGAGGGAGAAAGTTGGCTCTCAGGCTGGAGCGATTGATCGACGCTCAAGACCTGACTATTAATGAGTGGTTCCGTAGGGTTGACAACCGCCGTGGCTCTCAATACTTCAATACGAGAAAGTTCAGCCACGATAGTGGGAAAAGTGGCCCAAGCGGAGGTATAAGCGCCGCCGAGTTGACTGATCATCTAAACAGCTTCCATAGGAGGTTTAAGAATACTTATTCTGACGATCAATTCACCAGGGAGGAAGTGGAGCATCTCATTCAATTTATGGATCCCAATGGGGACGGACAGGTGACGATAAGCGAATGCAATGATGCATTCAGCCGTTGCCACCTGACCTCAAAAGAGCTTGCCGAAGAGCACATCTTCGCAACGGTTGTGACGGATATGATGGAAAGAAGCGTGGGTAAGGGGATGGGTCAGAAGAAGCGGATAGTAGACCTCTACAGGGAGCTGGAAGAATACATGGACTGGGTTGAGGTAAAAGCGAACGAAAAGATCAACAAAAAACTGATTCACGGGCTTGCTAAAAACCGGGGCAGGGTGGACGCAGAAGATAGCATCTCAGTCGGTCTTCTACACGATTATTTGTGCACCTATGAGAATGACGACGGGGATATATTCACTTACGATGAGATCAACTCTCTGGTGCGTTTTATGGACCCTAACAAAGATGGACAAGTTGACTTGAACGAGTATAAAGATAGCTTCAGGAGAGCCAATAGCCATCCGAACACGCTTGTAAATGAATTGGAGTTTGGCCGGGCTATGTCCAAATTCGAGGCACTCTTTGATACCAACCAGGGCGGCTCCATCGACTACGTTAAGAATTATCTAGACCAACGTGGAGGCAAAGATGGTAGCGTTTCTTTGAGGGAGTTTGAGTTATTCCTCGAAAGAACAGTGTACGATGTTCAGCGTCAGACAATGAAAGGCTCAGGTTTTGGCTATAGTAACTTTGCCGACTTTGAGTCGAACGACCGTCGAAAGAACGGCCTTTACTTTGTATTCAACAACACCTTCACAGACATGAAAGCCGGGGACGCCACTATCGACATTTTTGAGGACGATACGTGTGCCAACAGGCTAATCGATAAGCCGCTGAGACACGACGATATCCAGCGGCTTGACAGACCTGTTTACATCAACAGCGATAGATTTGTGCTGAAATTCAAGAGCAAGGCGTTTGAGAGTGGTAGTAATATCGGGAAAACATCTTTCGGTTGGCAGTGTTTGGTCTTCAGCGCCGAGGACAGGAAGGAGGTGGATAAGCTCGTCTCACAGGCGAGAATTGCAGCTGTTACTGAAACAGTTCTCAAGGATGAGAATGAACTCGGCGAAAATGTTGTTAGTATTGCCGTTTTTGAGGGGAACGAAGAAGCCGCCAACTATTTACTAGGCTTGGATGGAGCAGATGTTAACATGGCGGACAAGGTAAGCGGAAATACACTCCTTCACGACGCTGCTCGAGGGGGACACGCCTCTCTTGTGAAGAAGCTGATCGAGATGGGAGCCAACATCAAGGTGCGCAACTGGCAGAAAGAGACTCCTCTGTTCATCGCCAGCAGAAACAACAACCCAGTATGCGCCAAAATGATTCTAGACGCCGCCAGTAAACTGACCAGCAGTGACGAATTACTGGCGAAGAAAAATTATGGCATGCTAAAAAATATCAGAGGCAGGACAGCAAAGTCAGTGGTAGAAAAAAGCGACGTCGTGGTCGAGATCAAGAATCGCAACAGGCCGCAGAGCGCAAAACTCACGAGGAAAAAAGGCCCCGGCATCATAGAGATGCTCGAAGATTGTCACAACGAGAAGAGGCGCAGGCCCCAGAGTGCTGCTTGCTACAGAAAGTACGACTGGGGACATGGCAAAAAGCAGAAAAAGATTGTCGGGGGGTCGGACGGGTTTGCCAAGACAGCTGGGGCAATGCTGATATTAAAAAAGAAACTCCAGAAGCAGCAAAATGACGGGGAAAAGAGGCCATCTACGGCCCCTGCAAGTGGTTCTGGGTGGAAAAACAGGAGTGGTGGTGTCTCAAAGTTGGACAGAGAGGAGGTAATAGTCAATAGCCCGTCAAAGAACCCTGCTTTGGGGAAAATTGTCAGGCCAATTACCGCTGGTGGGAAGGCGGGGCTGTCCCTTCTTAAGGGCGGAGCGGACGCGGGGCGAAGACCAAGAACTGCTGGAGGCAATTATAGACATACCATCAAGTTCGACCTATGATTTAATACGTAAAAGTACTGTACTAATTTTGCAACTGCAAGATGCAGAAAATAAACAAATTGATGATTATCTTGCGAAAGCTTGATCCTCCACGCCGCTAATTACGCACGGCACGAGACGTCAATATCATCGTCGACATCTTTGCTTGAGAAAAATTGCCTAAGATTGGGTGAGAGCCTGCAAAAGATTCTGTAATTTTTGATGTGTTACCCAATGTTTAAAAAAAAAACTATTCACCAGCGAGAGAATTGCCACATTTAACGGGAACGGGATAAAAGGCTCGCTAAAATGTTTATTTGAAGTGATTTCGTTTAAGTTAGAAAGGAGGAAGGAGTCAAAGCGAGTAGTCAGAGCTCCTGACTCCTTTTCGCTGTCAGTCACAATAAATAACTCTGTCTAAAGACAGGGCGATTTTTAACGGTTTTTAAAGACCCCCTCCATACCCCATTAATAGACAATCTCCGAACCGATGACATAAGATCGAAACAAGTCTTCCCCCTCCCCCTACCTGCCTTGCCTAGACCTAACTATTTATTTTTCATTTTTTATCCCCATCCATCTTCCTGATTGGTCCAAGTGCTGCAAGAAGCCCGTCAGAATAATCCCTAAGCACCCTCACATCTCTACCAGGACGAAACGGAAGGGAACAGACCGGCGAAGCACTCATGTCAGAACCAGGGACTGACACCTTGGGTTCTCTCCCTCTCCCTCTCCTCATTCCAGATGACGCTCAGCAAACCTTGACGACATTTTGCTCCAGCACTCTTCGAGATAATATTCGTAATCTTATTCTCCGGAAGCGGTCTCAAACACTAGCTCAACACCAGTTGCAAATCGATAACTTGATAACTACCAATGTTGTGAATTGTGTGGCAATAATAGATGTGTCAGGATTTAGCGCCTTGGCTAGCCGATGGGAAGACAAGGTGGAGGTAGGATTCCAAAACTGTCTCATCCTGAACTGCTATCGCATTTCTAACACTCTTCTCACACCCAACCACTAAACAAAAAATAACCTTATTCCGTGCAGCTTGTCGCGGAAAGGCTTAATGACATGTTTGAGAAGATGATCATGACTGTCGAAGAATCGAACGGTGACGTAATCTCATTCATCGGTGATGCTCTCATATGCGTTTGGACACCCGAGGACAAAACACAAGAATCAATTGCGGAGGCTTGCGCAGATGCATCTAATGCCTGCCTGGAGATAACCAACGACCTCACTAACCCTAACAAGTACAAGAATAAGCTTGGGGTCCACACAGGCATTGGCATCGGGATGACAAATCTCGTGCACATTGGTGCGGGGGATACCTACAGCTTCTTCATCAACGGAGAGGCGCTGGAACGTGCAAGCGATGCCCTAAGTCGAAGTGAGATTGGCCAAGTCATCTGTGTACCTGAAGTGACGAGATTTCTAGAAAACAATAGTGGCAAGTTCAAGCACCTGAAGCAGCTAGATGAGGCAGGCTACTCACAGGTCAATGAGCAAATCGATCTGTCTGAATATACGGCGGATAATTCCGCGGCTTTGTCGGGGATGGAGCCGAGACCGTTATCCCCGGCGGAGGTAAGGTCGCAACGGAGAGATTCCTCGAGGGATATCATTGCGAATCTCAACCTAAGAAAGACCGTGAGTGTGACAACAGAAAGTAGACGGGAGGTGCACAATGCAATTTTGAAACAGCACGAATTGACTTTGGCCGATCTTGTCTCATACCTGAAGAACTACATTCCTAGGCCAGTGTTGCACCACGTCTCTCAGACAAAGAGTATTGAGTTCAGGGACATGGATCAGATTAGGTTAATTTCTACTGTCTTCGTGAATTTTTTCTCGCTTGTTTGTAGCCCAAAGACAGCGGCCGAAGCGGAAAAGCACGCGCTAAATACCCAGTCGCTTTTTGCGCACTGCCTAGAGATCATAAACTCCCCTCATCTAGAGGGTATGGTCCGGCAATTCGTGGTCGACGACAAGGGGTGCGTGCTCATCGTCTGCTTTGGTGTTCCTGGCTTCACGCACGCTGACGACGCCGAACGTGCAGTCAGCTTGGCTCTGGCGATCAAGAACGAGATCCACTACGTTCCTTGTAGCATTGGAGTAACGACAGGAAAAGCCTTTTGTGGCAGTGTCGGTAGCGTGCAGAGGAGAGAGTACGCCGTCATTGGGGATAGCGTAAATATGGCTTCTAGGTTTACAAATGTGGGTGATAGAGAAGATGTAATTTGCGATGCAACCACTTACAGCGCCATCGCTGGCGGGTTCGAGGTCGACCCGCTTGAGGGCGTGAAAGTCAAGGGAAAGTCTGAAGAGGTTGAGGTGTATCGACCCCGCTACCCTCTTCGACCGGCCAGCGGCGAGATCCGCGTAAAAAACGACAAGCGGATGGTCGGAAGGTTGAAAGAGAAAGAGATGTTCATTAACGCTCTTTATAATCGTAACATCGTGGCCTTGCACTGTGAGGAGGGGCACGGCAAAAGCCAAATGCTCGGCTACTGTGCCAGCGTAGCTAGGCGGTTGGGGTTTGTCACCTACATGAGTGCCAGCAGCGAGGCGCACAACTCTCCCTACTATACCCTCCGGAGCATTGCCAAGAGCATTCTTCGAATCGAGACGGAAGGCTGGGACAAACTTGACGTTGTATCCCGTATAGCTCACATAAGTCAGCAGGTCGCCAGTGTTGTTGATACGTGCAGTGTGGAGAGGAGAGAGAGCAGAGACACCCGCTCCATGAAGGAGAACGAGAAGACTCGAATGAGCCAAAGGAGGAGGAGCAGTGTTGGTGATATCAGCTTCGCCGAGACGAGGACCCTCGACGCCGGTAAGGGTGAATTCAGTCATGACGACTTCGTCAGGCCTAGTGAGAAGATGAAGAGCAGCAGCGTTGTTCAATCCGGGGCGATTTTAGAGAGCAGCATTTTGAAACACGACAGTGGTGGTGGACATGGAACGTTTCACAAAAGTATGTTTAGCAACCCGCTAAATCGTAGTTCCGCTGTGCACCCTATCTGCGATGATGCGGAGAATGGTAGCGACAATATGAGCAACGATGGGGCGAGTAGCCTCACCGACGATGCGAGCAACGCGGGTAGCCAGACTGGTCCTCTAAAAGGCACTTTCCACAACCTCCAGGTCGAGGACGTCATCTGCATTATTCACAGCGTCATGGACCTTGGCATTACCGCCCCCTTAACCCCAGCGATCCTAAATATGAGCAACATAGTCCGAGCGCAGATCATCAGTAAGTTTATTTACCATCTGCTTAGTAGTCAGGAAAAGTGCGTCCTACTGCTGGACAAAGTAGAGTATTTGGATGCACAGAGCTGGACGATGATCGAGAAGCTGGCCCGACGATGCAGCCACATCACTATCGTTCTGGCCGGAAATACTCAGCGGCTACAGACTGTGACACCTTACAAGAAACTGGTAAAGATTACTCGGTGCACGGAGATTTGCCTGGGAAAGATTGACAAAGACACGGTCCACGAGCTTGCAAGCAGTCTCACCTGCGACATGGATTGGCCCGATCACATAGTAAGTCTCATATCTGAATCCACCGGTGGACATCCAGGCAAATGTGTGAAACTCATCCGCAACCTTTTGGATAGGAGAAAGGTTATCGTTGGCAGTGACCTCACAAGTATAAGCTTCAGCGATAACGAGGATATCAAGAGGGCGATTGAAGACCATGAACTTGGAGGCCAGACGGCAGTCTTGGAGATGTTCGACAGTTTGGATCCCATCTCGCAGCAATTGTTGAAAGCAGCCAGTGTTTACAAGTGTCACTTCAGTGTGGAGACATGCATCGAGGTACTGCCCTTTGCGATGACCAGGGAAGCTGATTTACCGAAGAAATTATTTGTCAAGCTCTGCGAGCAAGGTTGGTTCACGAACGACAACTACGAAGACACGGATATGTTGGACCTTGACAAGAAAGTGAATGACCTGAAACTGTCCTACGCTCAGTTATTTGAGAACAACGGTACAATGAAGACGTTTAGTTTCACCGACAGCAAGTCGCAGAAGATTATTTATGACTTGATCCCGGCGACAACAGTACGCAAGCAGATGCACCTGGAGGGAATGAGAGCCCTGAAAGATTTTTTCGACGACGACTTGCAGGCCATCTTCCCTCTCCTCGCCTGGCATGCCTTGATGGGCGGTGACGAGGAGAGCGAGATATACTATTTGCACAAAAGCTGCTTAGATGCTATCAGGCTTGGGCATCTGGAAGACGCCGTCACAAAGTTCGAGAGGGCGCTGGAGCTTGCCAAGGCGAGCAATTTCAAGAAGTTCGACAGGGTCGCCAGCAACTTCACCGTTGATAAGATGCTTGCCGAGTGGCACCTCAAGACAGGCGAATGTCAGTATGTTCTGGGTCGCATTAACGATAGCAAGGAGTCTCTCCTTCAGGTATGTGCTCGCGAGGGCGTCGCCACAGAGATCGACAAGTCTGTGGACATCAAGACACAGCTGAAAAATTTGGTCAAGGGTTTAGGCTACAGCATGTCGTCGCTCGGAGATCACGCTGGGCTCAAATTCGAAAGGAAAAACGACATCATGCTCTCGTTTAAATTCAGGTGCCTGGGGAGACTGATGCTAATCTCAGCGTTGGAACTTGACCGCGAGCGTTTTTGCGAGCTTGGGATAATAATTTTGCAGCAATTGATTGAGCCCAAAACTCTCCAAGGGAACATAGCGGCCTGTTTTGTGGCTCTCTTGTTCAAAGATCAAGTTGACTTTGGAGGAATCATGAGTCTAACGGGCAAGGCATACAGCGTGGTAGAAAAAGCTGCCGTCAACTCTTTCAAGGACAACGCTAAGCACTTCCCTCCTATAGTTTGGGGAGGGTTCAACGCGCTGCTGAGTATACACTATTTTGGGAAGGACGTGGAATTGTCTAGCAAGTACGCGAACGATGCCTATGAACGGTTTCAGGTACTCTCATCTTCAACAGGGCAGTTGGAATCGCTCATGTGTATCTGCTTCACAGAACAGGCGAGCGCACCTGTGACCAGTAACTCGGTGGAGCGCAATGCGAGCATCATTAACGCGTTTGCGGAGAATGTAGGGAACCCCCTGGCATCCATCATGGCCTCATCTTTCACAATCGTGGACGGTAAAATCAACAACAGCATTGCCGATGCTCAGGAGCTTAGCAAAATTAAGAAGTTTCTGTCGTTGCTCAGGAAACACAGCTTAACAACTTCATTCCCCGAGCCTGAAAAGACGAGGACCGAAAAGGATCTGGGGAGGCCGAAGGCTGTGCTCTTGGAAACATGGGCGACTGAGTGCGTGGGGTTGATAAAAATGGGCGAGGCCGGCAATAATGACGTAGCACTGGAGTGTGCTGTGGAGGGATTGAAGATTATACGAGAGGTAGAGCTGACAAGTTTTAGTGCTTTCATGAAAGAGGCTTACCTCGGCATTTGTGAAGCCCTATTATTTTTGTACAACAACAAGAAGGAAGCAGAGAGGAAGGATAGCTCGAGGCCTCCAGAAGAGACCGGGGGATGGAAACCAGGTTCTGGTGGGAAAACAATTGAGGAGATTGGGAAGTGGTGCGAGGATGCAGTGGAATGCTGCCTCAAGTTGGGGAAGAAGTTTTCAGCCGTTTCACCAAGGGCTAAGGGACTTCGTTGCCTCATGGACTTTTACAGCGGGAAAGAGAAAGCCAAGTCGGCTGTTAAGTGCTTTAAAAAGCTTGCTGGCGAGGCAGAAAAGGACAAGATCAGAAAAGATGTTGCCTGGCTGAATGGGTACATGAAAGAAATTGAAAGTGCCGGTGACGCCTGAGTAGGTCGATTTTCTAGGAAAGAAGCGCTTGGTGCTTTGTGATAGGCGGTTTCTATTCCCATCTGTTGAAGGGGTGTTTTGATATGTGGAATTGTGTTTTCAAGAAGTTGTGAAAAGCTTCTTTTTTGTAATATGAGCCATTAATATCGTTTGTTTGCCGGGATAAACAGCCATTTCAGCATTCTCTTACAATACAAACATTTTTTCTCATTTTATCTTTATGTCTGTGTCAGTCGGAGCCTTAATGACCCGTGTTTGACCGGAACCAGGGTGTGACGCGGGAGAGAAGATGACCTCCAATTGTCAGCAAAATAAATAAAATCCGTCTAACAAAAACCTGCTGGAATGGCCACGACTGACCTCGAACCGAATCTCCAATCGCATTCACAATTTTCTTCCCGTGTGACAAGAATTCTCATGACAGGATCCCAGTGGCAGATCATTTTCTGCTTGGTGTTCTTCTATGGCATTCTGATTGGCGGTCTATTCGCATCCCTGAATGCGTACTACTTCTATAACACAAAGGAAACGAAGACCTACCAGTATATCCTGTCGACAATAACTGCAACACTAATTTCTGGCATCTACACTCTGTGCGTCCTCCTCTCTGGCATCCGGACACCACAGACATTTTACAGGCAGCTGCTTCTCATCATACCAGCGCCGTTAATTGGCGTCTTCTTAGTAAATGCAATGTCTCGTTGTCGAATACTGTTGTACAGAAGAATCTGCAGCTATTCATCCGAAAACTTACCCCTTGGCAACCATACCCCCCGAAACAGAGGGTCAAATGCAGCTCTGAAATCTGCCATGAGCAGCAGCAAAAAGAAAAGGACCCATCGGAGAAGCCACCAAGGCAGTGACAGTTTTTTGGACATACAGATCAAGAAAGACGGCAAGACGGCAAAATTCATCCACACAATAACGAACTGGATCCCGTCTTCAAGCTCAAGTTCGAAGAATTTCAAAAATAAACAACTATCGAAGGACGGCTTGGCAAGGAGCAAGAGCGAGAGCCACCTGTTCGTGGATTCCTTATAAGTAAAGAAAAAGTAGACATTAAAAAGCCAGCAATTTCTTCGTGCTATTCCGTTTAGCAAGTTATTCTAACATATGCTACAGAAGCATTTTAATACAGTTTGTCGCCCTTTGGCGCTCACTCCGCACCTTCTTGCGGTCCGAACTTCAACGTTAGGTCCCGATCTATGACCGTTCCTCCTCGGACGTTCCGAATCCGCTCGTTGTTCACTGGCCAGCGGACTTTTTTGATGCCCTTCATGACCTCAACTTTGTAGTCACTCCACTCCTTTGCCTGGACCATGCTGTCTACCAATTTCGCATCTGCGGGATAGATAGGCGCTTTTCGCACCACAGCGTCGAGGAAATCTTCCCCGCCACACGCGTCAAATTGCTGCATAACGCTCTTGTGGACCATCAACACCTCGCAGTTCGTGTCACACTCAATGCTCCCCATACCGAGAGGAGAGTGGGGAGAGATAATACAGGCTTCTCCGAAGATATCCCCAGGAATCAGGCTCGTCAACTTTAACCGGCGGTTTTCGTTCTCTCCACTCACTACTATTTTTTTTAATTTGAGCTTGAGCATGGATATTTCCTGGTGGATTTCCTCGATTCGCTCTTCACTGTGAGTTTTGAAGGGAGATCTGACACTCTCAATTACTGGGACATCGTCGTTGATGTTCCTGTTTCTCATGCTGTGGTGAAAACTATATCGCGTATTATATCTTCTCAGCTCCTTGTTCAAGTTTTTAATGCTTCTCTCAATCTGGGCCTTCCCATCGGCAAATTTTAAAACATTGCACACTCCTTTCGTCAAGATACAGAAATAATCAACAGGTTCAGCCTGGGTAACAAGTTGAGTCCCTTTCTGTAATCTCTTAATCGAAGAGCCACACGCGATCTGATGCACGTCACTCTTACTCCACGTCTGAAAGATGCCAGTGTTGGCAAGGATCTTCCCTTTGTTTTTTAAGGCACTGAAACAACTCGTCTTAAGATACATTTCGAAATGCTCCTCCAAAATCACCAGCAGTTGGCATGGTTCTGTTGTGACATAATGGCAGTGGGACGGCTTGTAACGTTGCGGTCCCATCAACAACCAACTGTCCCCAAAATGCTCGCCCTCTCGAATGGCCCCAATTATTTGGGTGGAGCCGCTTGTGTTCTCTATTTTGACGGAAACGGCACCAGTTAGCACAACGACACAACAGTCAACAGGTTCGCCCTGTTGAAATATCGTGATGCCAGCAGGGACCGCTCTATATTCAACATTTTGGCAGATTCCCTTTTGTTGGTCTTCGGAAAGGTCACGGCAGAGCTCCATATTTTTCATAGTGTCGAATATCTCATCTATTTGATTCTTTTTTCGGTCGTCAGGGGCAGTCAGTAACGCCCACTGTAGATCAGACGGTTTATGGAAAATTTCTTCGTGAATGCCCCCCTTCCCTGCACCTATTATTCCTTTGAACATGTTCAAATCAATTCTCTGGTCGGACGAAAAACTAGGCTTTCGTGTTGTGCTTTTTCTCGTGCGAGATACGCTTTTGTCGCCGCCGGCTTTCTCCTCCTCTCTGTCCAGCTTATCATCCTGTTCTGCCCTCTCCGATGTTGAAGACTTCGTTTGCGCATCTTTTTCTTTCTCCGCAGGAAAAGTCAGCGCGTAGAAGAGCTTGGTCAACTCGCGAGTGTCCATGGCATGAACAGGTTTCTGCTCGGGCACCTCGTTCTCCAGCATTTCCTGACGAGTCATAGATAGATGTGAGGACTTCTTTTGTCCGCTTCTCGTTGCTGTTGCGCTAGGCAGTTGTGCAACTTCAGGCATGTGAACTCTTGTCGGCTCGTCCCTGTCAATTGACACCCCCTCCTCGTGCTCATTGGCAAGAGTGCCATCGACACTGAATATAGAAGCCTCCATGTCCACCATGGTCGCCTCATTTATCATCTTGGCATGTTTATCAACAGTATTGCTATGATGATGGGTAACTGATGACATCATAGACACAGTCTTGTTCGGGTTCCCACCAATAACTCGGGTTGAGTTGCTCAAACTCTGCCTACCCCCACTCGGTTGCAACAAAAGCGTCCCCCCGTTCACTTCTTCCAAGCTCCCCCCTGCCGGCACGACGCCCGTCAATGGTCGCTGCAAGTTGGGGGTGCTGTGTCCCCTCGTCAAGCTCAAAACCCTGCTAATATTTTCAGTGCTGGCTTGTCTACTCTTGCCCGAAAAACTGCTCATCGTCTGTGGACGCTGGGCCTCCGGGTGCGGACAAGTAGTGACATTGTTTACATTTCTCTCCATCCAAAGTTTTACGTAATCGTCGCGCGCCTCGCTGTATTTCCCCATTCGGCGCGACACTAGAGCGCGGTTATGACGGAAGATTATACTGCCAGCGTCACGCTTCAAGGCCGACGAAAAATCAGCGAGGGCACACGCATCGTTGCCCACGTGCGTATACACGATGCCGCGATTGAAGTAGATTGCAGCAAGTTCCAAAGGCTCTTCTCGTTCATCTTTGTTCTCCCTATATAAGCCATCTCCCGCCTCTTCCTTGTCAAGTCTCGTCCTAATCTTTATGCTGTTCGTGAAGTCCGTGATCCCCCGGATGAACTGACCAACCTTGTCAAATGCTATCCCTCGCCAGAAGTGCGCCAGCCAATTATTTCCATTGGTTTCGATTGCACGTGTAAATATATTCACCGATGACCAATAGTTACCCATCTGATATTCATGATAGCCATTGCTTACAAAGTGGCTGCTTCTGCTGCTCTTGTTGTACGGGGGCTCAATCTCAAGCATTTTGTACTGGCTGAAGTCTTTGCTTCCAGGATTGTTCTTGATGAAGTTAAGAAATGCCCTGTTATTCTGGGTGTAAGCTTGAATTGCCTTTTTGGAGATAGTATGTCGCAGAGGCGCGTCCATAGAACACTTCCGGTTGACATTGATACTTTTTTTTTGCTCATTGTCGTCTGTCAGAGACCCCCCGGAATCACGGCTATCATAGGAGTTATTATGAGAACGAGGCAACACGTTATCAAGGCTCAACATATTTCGCCTATCAACTTTCTTAGCCACAACAATGCTCTTTCCGTAAATGTCTTTCCCCGGGTTCTTCTTTCTTTTTTGGCCCGTTTTTGACTGCAACTTGGCAAGCACCAGCGCTTTGTCGACTCGAGACCGAGACAGGCCACACACGGAGCGGGGTGAGGAGACTATAGGTGGTGCCTTGATGATGTGTTCGCGGAGCTCGACGCTATAATTCAACTTTGGGTTCGGGTTAACACTAGAGACGGACTGAGGAACTGTCATCGTTCCTGTTCCTCCCGCAGCTGTCTTTGCATCCGTCGCTGCCGTTGTCGTGGTCGTACTCTTCAAGTCAGCATCACTCTTTGAGTCATCAACACTCTTCTTCTTGGGCCTGTAAAGGTTGGGGCGCCGGCTGAGATCGCTTATTGGCAGTGTATCGGCAAGAGACAACTCAACTTCATGTGGAATTTCGTTGCGAAGGCCTGGGACGAACTTTTGAATCTTGGCAAGTTCGAACTTCGGGTAGTTCTTCACGTCGTTGAGACCCACACCGTCTCTCTGCATTGATCTATAAAGTTTATGGATCATGCTGAATTGTTTCATGATCATACCGACAGTTAAGACCAGCTGACCCATGTGTACCGGCTCATTCAGATAGCCAACAGCACCGATTGTCAGGCAGCGCTTCAGCACTTCCTCATGGGTTGAGTCGTCGCTCTTATAGGTCAAAATAATTGGAATGAGCGGGGCACGATCTGTCTGGAAAGATTCCTTTGCGCACTCCCGTACAATTTCGCACAGATGTGTGGTAACGTCCCGGTTCACTTCGGCCACAATTAAATCAATCCTTTCCCCTTCCTTGACACCCATGGAATTCTTGTTGAAATTCTTGTTCCCGCCGTTGTCGAATCCGCCCATCGCAGACTTGAAGCTTTCAATCGAATCGCAATCGAGGACCTGCTTGCAGCAAGGTATCAAGGGCCTCATGGTTGTGTACCTTTCCCTGTTTCCTCTCTTATAAACGAGGACCCTCTTATCCTTCATCTCTGGCAGCACTTTCTGTATCTCCGTGTCCATCTTCGCCTGCTCGAACAACTTTTCCTCCTCGGGCGAAAGGAGTAAAGAAGGCTCGAACAAACGTGAGTTCCTCCTCAATAACGAGGCCGTACTTCGTGAGCGAGGCAACCCCGCCCCGGAGACGGAAGAAAGCATAGACGAGGCACGCCGACGGGACGGTGAATCCGGTACGGACATTTTTCCAAAACTCGGAATCCCCCTATCACAGTTTTTAATAAATAAAAAATCACAATGAAGGATATATTGTGTGTTGGGAAGTTGCACGGAGTTGGCAAAGTTGTGATGGGGCTTCCCACAAATAAATAAGCAATTATCCACCAAAACTGATTATTCATCCCGCTCCTTCCCCGCACTTCATCACTAACTGACACAAGAGCCTCCTGTACGACCGCTAACTTACAATTTGAGCCCTTCATTCAGTTGATCGGGCCGTGAAATCCTTGAGCAGTTTCGGAGTTAGGTTTCATCGTGAGCGTGCTATCCCCTTCTCCAAACGAACTCAAAGATCCACGGACCTTTACGCAGACTCTCTATTCCACTTTCTCCACCTTTAACTTTGATTGAGCCGATTTCTCCATTGAGTCTACCCCCAATCCTAATCCTAAATCTAGATCTGAATCCTATCCCTTTAAAGAGAACTGAGAGAAGAACAGCAAAAGAGAAAGTAGTGTAAAATGTGCGACCCTCTTCAAGAGTCCCGCAAGGCTGTCCTCCAGCTGTCCCCTCGCGTCTCCCAATCCTCCTCCACCACCATCGCAACCCCAAAGCTCTACTCGATTGGAACGAACCACTCTAGGACGGTAGCTTCTGACGTCTCCCACGGTCGTCAGAAAGGATTCACTCTGCATGACTCCGTCCCCCTGGATCCCTACAGCGGCAGTGTTTCGAACCGCAATTCCCTCCGTCCTACAGTGAGCCCGCGCGACGGTCTGGGAATGCTACCCCGTGAGGGAAATCCTCAAGTCTCTACTCGTCAATGGCTTGAGAAGGCTGGCAAAGTGTGCCGATACTTTGCCTACTTCACCGAGGAGGCTCTCTTCTCCCCTGGCGAGCCCAGCAATGCCCGCACCCGCACCGTTCAGATAATGTTCTACCTCACCGACGGCTCCATTGAGCTAACGGAGACCAAGGTGAGCAACTCCGGCATCCAGGGCGGCTCGTTCCTATCGAGGGCTCACGTTCCCAACGAATCCAGGGGGGGAGCCACCTTCATCCTGTCGGATTTCGCTGTGGGCAAGGTGGTGAAAATCTTCGGCCGCTCCTTCACGGTATACGACGCGGACGGGTTCACGCGATCGCTCACGGGGGATGACGCGCCGAAGCTCGCCGTCCCAGGCGACGACTTCCTGACCATTAGGAAGTTAAACGATCCCAACGGCAACACCCCTAAGAAACCAAAGGATGGGGCCAATAGGACTGCTGGGGGAACTCCCAGGAAGAACAAGTGGCTGCGAGAGACGAGGAATATCACCGAGGAGCGAATGGCTGCTACTTCCTCTCCCCGCGCGAAGCGCGAAGCGAGGATGCGAGGAGAGGTTGCCGAAGAGCTGCCAGAGGAGAAGGAGAGGACCTCGATCCTTCGTTTCTTCTGCGAGATGATTGAGGTTGAAGATCAAGATGGCGGAGACGGCGGTGGGGACGGCGATGGGGACGGCAAGAGCAACGGGGATGGACAAAAGGAGAAGAGTAGGGGATCGAGTCACGTACGAGGTCCCGGTGACTCTGAAGCTGCACTGTACAAGATCCACTTCTACCTTGAGGACGGCACTCTCGAGGTGCTCGTGAGTAATGCCAAGTCTCTTTGTTACGCCATCTACCCGGTGCTTCTGAACCGCTGTCTTTGCCCTCGGTCTTTGACGGCTGACGTGACTCGCATCGGTTTCGACTCCAACGACGACCAATACGTCGACGAGGAGGATCTTCGCGTCGGAAGTATCGTCAACATCGCCAACAGGAAGATGAGAATCTACAAGGCAGACGAGAGGACCTACAAGTGGATGGAGGAGAACAAGGGGGTTGACATGAGGCCAGACGAGACTGAGCCGACTCCCCCGCCCGAAGAGAGCTGGAAAAAGCCCAGCGAGCCGCAAGTCGATGAGGATGGCAACGAGATTCAGGACCTGGGTTACTTTGACGATCTCGCCCCTCACTCTGACCAAAACCAGAAAAAGTCGGACAACATTTCCGCCAAGGAGCAGTTCTTCAAGCAGGCGCACCTATCAGGAAAGATACTTAGGTTCCGAGCGTTTGTACCACTCGACAAGAGGCACCCTGCAGACGTCGATCAGGTAAGGTTCGACGTTCGCGTTCGCGTTCGCGTTCGCTTCTTTTCTTTTCTTTTCTTTTCTTTTTCTTTTCTTTCTGTTAGTCAGCACCAACAGCGTCCTGTCATAATCACATCACACTTTACTAACACGAATCACGAATCACAAACCACGAACCACGAATCACGAATAAAAAATCACTAAATTTGAAAAAATGAAACTAACCCCCCCCGCCACACCTCACGACATTCTAGGTGTTTGTCGTGAGCTACTACCTGGCTGACGACACCATCAGCGTATTCGTCCGCAGTCCCCCAAATAGTGGCCTCACGAGCGGTCAGTACCTCCGTCGCGGCCGTCACAAGAACTTGAATACCGGCCATCCCTTCACTCCCGACGATCTCTATCAGGGGGCCCGACTCATCTTCAGGAGTCTGACCCTCGAGATTGATGCTGTTGATGACTACAGCAAGAACTACACCCACATGACAACTGAAGAGATACTCGGACTCGTCAGGCAGAAGGTGAATGAGAAGGGGATCAATATCCACGAGGTATTCCGCCTTTATGACGAGGACAAGAGCCAAGGGCTCAGCTACCAGGAATTCCACGACGCCCTCCGGGGAAGCAACTTCAACCTTGACGACCTGCTCTCACAGAGGGATATCATGACACTCTTCAGACAGTTCGACAGGGACGGTAGCGGACAGATTGCCTACCTGGAATTCTGCGCCGGCGTGCAGGAGGCAGACGTCTTTAACTCTACTATGGACAGGAACTTGGTCAATCCCGACGAGGCATTTGTCATGAAGAGTATGAACGAAGACGAGGTGGAAGACTACATCCACAGGATCCACCAAAACGAGCTCGACGGCCGAAAGGAGAGGGACCTCGAAGAAGCAATGGGAAAATTCATCCAGTTTGTCAGCAGCCACCGGGATGCCGGCCACATGGCCAACCTCTTCATGGACTTTGATGATAACGGAGATGGCAGCATCAGCATGGAGGAGTTCGGTAATGTACTCACCGACAAGATCCACCTGAGCAGGAGGGATGTAGACATAATCAAGCTCAAGTTCTTCCCCTTTGATTGTGAGAAGATCCAGTTCGATAATTTCGTCAAAGTCTTGAAGGCCTACACAGACGCCAAGAAGAAGGGAAAGTTCCTCGGCCGGTACAAGCCACCCACAATGAAGGGAAGCCTCAATGGCTCGACAATGAAGGGACTGCTGGGATAGCCGTGAGGGGAGGACAAGGCAGGGAGGGATAGGGGCTGGTTGAATTTGTGTTGGAATATTAAGTATGTAATTATGTTTAGTGAATTGACGAGATGACAACGACCTACAGTTTGCATCTTGAGTTTGAACAGTTTTTCCATCTTTTAAAGCGAAGCGAAAAAAAATCACTCCAAAATCGCTTCAAGAGCCATTCCTTTTTGGTCAAACCTAGCATTATTTCATAACCGTTAAGCTATTTTATGCGATCAGCACCACCGCGCCTCCAGCAGCCACGATTTTCTTCTCAGCAATCTTTGAAACATACTTAGCCTTCACAATAACAGGCACATTAATCTGACCTCCACCCAACAACTTGAAGTATCCGGCCTTCACGAGGTCGACAACGGGGGCCTTTCCCTTGGGGGCGGATTTGGCGGCATCATATGTACCCTCTGCGGCAACAGAGAAAACCTTGTCGATGTTGATAGAGTCACAGTACTTGCGGTTCTTGAGGATGTGGAATTGACGCATTCCAACCTTTCCGAAATAACCGGGGTGATACTTATCCATCATGATGCGGTGGTGGTGCTGACCTCCAGCGTTACCGCGTCCTCCGGGGTGCGATCGGTGCTGCACATTTCATTGAGTTGGTTTTGGTTCGGGCAGGTTAGTGGTATTTGTTAGTTACAGTCCAATTACAACGCGATTTTCGTCCCTTGAGATGCGCCTTTCGCAAGCCCTAAACAATCTATACAATGCCAAGCACCAAAAGCACTTACCTTGCCGATACGTCCGTGTCCAGCTGACACATGTCCGCGCTTCTTGCGGTTTTTGTGGTCACGAGTGGGCATCTTGAATGAGTTGGTGGAGTTCTAGGTAGAGAAAAGGCTGCGAAGAGATTGTGAGGTTAGCAAGTGTCTATTCTAGCGTGGACAGCGAACGAAAGGACCAAGAGACGCATCCTGGTCACAGCTTGAAGGGAGATTAAGTCTCCTCAAGAAGCAAATGTTTTGGGCAAGCGCGTGTGTGATCTCATGGCCGTTAATGATAAAAATAGCGCATCAGAGGCAGAGGATATTACACTCTTCACCTCCACGCGGATTTTTAATGCGCTAGATAAGCCACAAGATGACCCTCAGCCCTCGCTATTCACGTTCGCGAAATAGTGGTATGTCCAACTTGGCCCTTATGTGAGCCTCACAAACAACAAATGTACCCAAAAGCGCGCAAACAGATAAGAAATACTATAAATTGACCCCATCCGCGACATCAACCGCATCAGACAATCGGTGGTAAAGAAATACCCACCCAAACGCCGGGCTATTTGCCCAGAGCTTTCGAGGGCAAACACACAAAAGGCATTTGGTTTTCGACTTAAATCGAACACAATGCACAAGCATGGGACACAATAACCGCGGAGCGGCTTTAAAAAGGCGATTACATTTGACTTACTTTGAGTGATGGATGAAAAACTTTGGGGTCGACGGACCGTGGCCCGTGGTAAGGGTGCAAGAACGGAAAAGGAGTCTAAATCAACAAGAAGAGATGTTTTTTTCTTGAAACCACACGTCAACTGCGCACAATTCTACATAAGTGACACCGAAGGGCGGAAATAGCCAAGATATCGCCTGAACATACCCTGCTGCCCTCTCTCTCTTCTTTCCCTTCTCTGTGCACATCCCTGCCCTTAACGCTGACAATATCCAGCTGTTCTAGGTGTTACATTCCACTACCGACTTCGTATTGGTAAATAGAACGACAAGGGAGAGTTCATCGCATTATTACCTTGAATAGATTTTGTGTGTCACTTGAGTCACTCCTTTGGGCGAAGGAAGTCACACGATTATGCTTCGATTGGTTAAGCGGGCACCAACTCGCCTCTTCGTCTGCGGTCGGCCTTCAACAGCAGCGATTGACCTCTTGCCGCGCTCATCACAAAGGACATCACTAGCGCAGTGCTCACTGTCGCCGACCAGCTGTCGCCTTTTCTCTGCCAACAAAGAAGAAGAAGGCTACACCAACATGGCCGCCTCGGCTAATTCCTCCCCAACAGGCCGCAACACTTTGCCAAAACCCATCGTACCCTTTGTTCCCGACTTTGTGTTGAAAATGCTTGGTTATTACTCCGTGGAATCAACCATGGCAAGACGAGCGGAGAACCTTTTCCGCTCAGCAGAGCACCAGAGCCGCAAGGCGAGTTTTTATGTCTCGGGAAAAGTCAGCAAGGACTTCAAGAGCAAGCACGTTTTATTAGCACTGCACGTGTGGATGATTCACAAGCGGCTAATTCGCAAGGAATCGGCGTTGGACATTGAATACAACAAACAGCTCCAGGAGCAATTGTTTGACACTTTCTGGTCAGATACAGGGAGCCGAATTCGCAATGTTGGCATCCGGGAGCTCATGTACAACAAATATTTGAAGGACGTGCAGGTGAGGTTGAAAATGAGGGGGGGGGGGGGGGGGAGGGAGGGGCGGGCGGTGTCCCCCGACTGCCAATGGAACCCTTTGTTGAAATCTTAAAAAAAAACGCCC
>Ga0115557_1000639_pt1 | contig 24472 bp, 9 predicted proteins | sample COGITO_mtgs_1104_FD_87280 | JGI IMG/M metagenome (GOLD analysis project Ga0115557, IMG submission 87280) | Pelagic marine microbial communities from North Sea - COGITO_mtgs_110421 | ecosystem: Environmental > Aquatic > Marine > Epipelagic | place: Germany:Helgoland, sampling site Kabeltonne...
AGTGGCAAACAGAATGACGAGGAGTGTACTGAATCGAGCAGAGAGTATCAGACTCAGATATTTCTTAGGAGCACAAAAACCACAAGAGGGAGGCGATATATAGAGAGATTTTTCGTAGAAATCCTAAAAATAACGAGATTGAAGCATTGACAAAAGCGAGAAAAAATGAGATTGAAAAAAACAAAATTCATGCCGAAATGGACGAATCCGACAGTGATGATAGTTTGCTTTCACCCACTAACCCTACAAGGGGGGGGGGGCTTTATCAACCCAAATTAGTGCCAGAAAGGGATAGAGATAGTAATTGGGATTCCGGAGGGAGTGTGGATTCTGGGCTTTTGTTGAGCCCACACTTGGATCACGACCCCAGATCTCGACAAAGTGATCAACACGGCGGTACTGACAGCGATGACAGTGATCTCGAGGTTCTCGAGGTCCGCCGTTCGCAGGCAGTATATTCAGCCTCCCCCAGAAGCCCCAACAACAATGAATGCAATAACAGCAATAAAAAGATTGGGGAAAAGAAGAGACGCTCGGACTCTCCATCGGCAAAAAGAGAAGAGATGACGTTTCCAACTACTCTTACGGAAAATTTGCTCGCTTTGGCTTCTCCAAAACAAAAATTCAGCCCCTCTTCGATTCTGGCCTCTACTGAACTACTACGGTTGATCGTCCACGAGACAATTTCTCGCGCTAAGATCGAGGCAGAATGTGAATTTAGTCTGGAGTATGATGACGAAGATGTCCAAGAGGATTTGATGGTTAGCGGGGTCGGGGGTGCCTGGGATGATCGACCAAAGGCGAATGTTACGGAGAAGCATGTCTTGAAGGTTGCTGCAGAGATCTTGATGGATTTTGGCTGATAGGTCGAAATATGTTCACTGAAAAATTCGTTTGCTGTAGAAATGTTCGTAAAAGTGGCAGTAGAATAAAAAACTAGAAAGTTTCCCCCCACAAAATACCCGCACGTTCATTCTTTATCCAATAAACCTACTACAATGCACCAAAGAAAAGGTCGTCAAGGTAAAACAGTTTTGGCCCGAGGATCTCGATTGACATTTCGAATTGGGCCGTCTGGGAGTGTACATTGCTGTCTTCCAAGTGATACTGAAAAGTGCTCTCATTAATTTTGTAATTGTGCCTGAGCATTCGCCGAAAAATATCATCGTCGTCGTCGTCATCATCATCATCTTCACTGGGCACCCACCAATCATCATTATCATCATCGTCGTCAACAATTCGCCTTTCGAACTCGAAAGCACCTGGAATTTCTAAACCCTCTTCGTTGAGCTGTCTAACGATAATCCTCACGTTATTGTACTCCAAATCGGTGTATTTAACCGTCCCACCAAACCTGAACCCCTTCTTGGACAAATCCTTAATGTTTCGATTGAGCCCAAAAACTTGATGAATCCCACCAAATACATCAAGATCACTAGACGAGCTCCTGATTTGGATGAGCTTGTTGTTGATATTGGCGTAAATATGATTAGGTGTTACAACGTCGTTCACGTATTCAACCTCCACCTTCTCATCGCCCCGCCACTTTGTTAAGTCCTTCCCACCACCATCCCCATTAACCAGCATGTTCCCACCATCTATCAGCCAGCGCATCGTCGGCGTACGCAAGCCGTTTAGTTCCAGCCCGAAGTTCATCTTCCGGACCTGGCTCCAGTCACGGCAGTCAACCATGACCCATTCCTTATCTCCGTCAAGAGAAGTTTTGGGACCACCGCAGAGGATGCCATCTGAGGGGGTGACGGAGGGCAGCTCAGTTTTCTTCACCCAAGCCTCCCATCTAGTCATGCCGTACTCGCGCGTAAAGAATTCGAATTCTGCACTACTACTGGTGGCAAAGGAATCACCGGCAAAGTGCTTTGCTACGATCGTCTCCATAAATTTAGGTTTTGATTGGACAGAGCCAAATGTAAAATTCGATTTGCGAGACCAAGTTGTGTAAGCATTGTTGTACGAAGAAGGACAAGAAAACGTAGCTTCATCTGAATAGAGAGGCGCCCTCACGATATTGAGTTTGAAGAGGTGTTCTCCACTCGACTCTGTGTTGGAGAACAGTCCCCATGAATTTGTCAGTTTGCAGGGGGACGACGAGGACGATGTATCCTCAGTGACAAAGAGCTGAACGTCACCAGAAGGGTCAGCCGTACCGACGATTGACACATAAGCGTTGTTATCGCGGTCACCGAGGACATTGTTTGCATTGTACCCGTCGTAATCCTCGTCAAACTGAATAAAGGTAATGTTCTTCGGGTGAAGGGGAGAGCCATCAGAGTTAGCAAAGTCTAGCGTTTGTAGAACTCGTATCTTTGATGGAGTAGAGGAATCGCGTAATGGAATCGAGTTTGACATTTGATATAGAAGACCCGTCCTCGGATCAAAGTCATGCTTAACATACGGAAGTGACTCGCCAATTTCTAAATTCCGCATTGTTCCTGAACAATTGTAGGGATCAACGCCATCACCATCCTCGCATACGCTCTGAACCATAAAATCGTACGCTTCTGTCTCTGTTATATGGGTTTTTTTTCCCTCAAAAATACCCGCCAAGATTAGAACTGTAGAGAGAGTGACCAAGAAGGCAATCAATGCCAATATGCGGCGCCTGTATTTTTTCGTCTTATGAAGCTGCTGCTGATAGTTTGGGCTTTCATCGCGAATGGAGTTGGGCGCCGAGATCTCCAGATTATTGTTCAGGAAAGTAGTTTCGGCAAAGAGAGAAGCCTCAGAATCATCATTCTCGGGAGGATCAAAGAGAGGATCGAGGGCCTCCCTTGATTGCAAGGCACTAGTCACAACTTCATCATCGAGGAGACCCCGCGTCAGCGAAGAATTCCGCGACCGAGGCATAGCTCTTCTTCGTTTTCGTAAATAGACGAATCAAGTCAAAGTCAAGACGCAAAAGTTAGTTCACACAGCAGTAGCAAATAAAGTTAGTTGCTCAACGAAGGAAGAAAATCCCCTGTACAAAAAAAGTCCTTTCGCCGATAAACTGTGTTTGCCAAGCAAGCATCCACTAGCTTTCATATCTACTTATTTTTGAAGCTGCCTCCTGAGGAGTGAGAAACAACAACCTTCGTTGCAAACTTCCTGCCCAATTTGACAACCTCTTGAGAAGTTTTTTCGTCATTTTCCTTCGGAAAGAGTCAAGTCAATAAGAGCGCCAGCGTTGGTGTACATTCAGCAACAACCACCTTATCATGTCTTCCCCACCCAATTCCCCCTCTGCCGTCTCCAACTCCCCTGCGAACACCTCTGACAATTCCTCCACCATGCCCGGCGTGCAGACTATGAATGTATGTTTCTTCAATCTAGGCATCTCTTTGATACTTTCTCTGGGTACATCGGTTTACATCTGCTGCCATTCTCTTTTAAAATTCAGCAGTTCTGAGTCTGAGGAGACCTTCATTCCTGTTTTGGATCAGAAGTGAGTTTAATGTTCATTTTTTCGTTGCCTCTGTTGCCTTTGATGTGACAACAACAGAGTTGTACATTTGCTGATATATTTTACTGACTCCTAACATTCATTATACGGCGAAAAACTCCCGCGTAGAATGTACATGACGGTGTGTTTGGCAATCTCAGTGAGTTTCCTCTTCGGTTATTCTGCACACCACCAGATCGTTGAGTTCGCAGGTGCCACATTTGGCACCGCGCCAATCACCTACCCCATAACGATGGCTATCTATTTTAGATTCCCCACCGGCGTTTTCTACATCGAAATAGCAATCCTAGCCTTCTTCTCTCTGTTCGGGTTTTTCCTAGTCTCGAAATTATCTGACTATTCCATCTCTGCGCCCTTCTACCACGTTGACACTATCCTACTCTTGATATTTTTGTTCACGAACCGTTTCATTTTCAATTTTATCATGAAGCACGCGATACTTTCCGGCGACTATGGTATTGACGAAGATGAACTATCCGAATTGGTTACTATGAAAGGAGAATCTATCAATGAGATCCTTGATGCATTGAGAAATAAGTCGAAGTCGGAAAACACCATAAAAGCAGAGAAGGAATTCGAAGAGGAGGAGCTCAAGAAGCTGGAGCTCTTGACTATGGACGAACCGGACCCTCCTATATCCGCCTCAGTCGTTACTTCGGTCTTGACACTTACTTTTCTCCTCTATCCCATGACAGTCATCCCTCTCTACAATAGCGGTGAGACCGCTGTTAAGGCGGTCGTAGTCTTAGTACTTCATCCGATCATTACCGAATCAATTTTGATGCTCCTTCGGGCAAACGCAGCCAAAGGCCTCCAAGGTCGACTCCCAAATCCAATGAAGGATAGCATCACAGCATTCCTTTTTGAGTCCTTCATGGTACTCATTCGGCGGGTCATGCTATGCAACTTGGGTTCTTCACAAGCAACCGTTGCGGGAACATTATTCAATGCATTGCTCATCACTGCGCAGCGGTGCACCGTTCACAAGAGAACCTTGTGGTTTCGGGACAAAATCCTCAAGCTAAAGCCACCATCGGAGAAAACCAAAACACACATCAAGAAGGTTGTAAGCTGTTCTCTGTTCCATCAAATGATAGCGGAGGGGGCTTGCATAATATTAGGCCCGATCATGCACATTATATACAGTGACCACAGGATGACCTTCAATCTTGCTTACAGTTCTGCATTTGAGGCGGTCAAGGTGAGTTCCGTCCTTGAAATTCCATATTATCCATCTATTGGTTCATCCTTCACAATTCTTATGTGCAACAGCCGTTAACGTCCTATTTCTCTCCCCATTTCGTAGCCTGGTGGCATCGTCCTGAACATAGTCTTAACTCAGCTAGCCGAGGTTGGTTCTTCACTTGTCGCATCCTCTTACCACATCGCTGATGGCATCGACATTTTCTCAATCATGCAGGAGATTGATCACTCCATTGTCATCTTAACATGGGGGCATTCACTCGTATTTGCATGCTTTGCGGTGCTTTGGGTTTTTAAAGCAACTCCCAACATACTTTTCTGCTCAAGTGCTGATGACCCTTGTACCTGCAGCAAAACAGTCTACCCCCTCTTCACTGAGACTTGTGACTATGCTGCAACATTAACAAACACCACCGTCGATACTGACATGGGGACCAACTCTATGGAAGCATCTAATCTGGTGTCAACATCTCTCGGGGAGATTGCCAACATGGATACTATAATCGTTGGCGCCTTGGTGGTTTTAGCAATGGGCGGGATAATCTTAATCACGATGCACTTTATCCATCATCAGAAGTTCGAGCGAGAACAAGAGCTCCTCGAGCAGGCTGTAAAAGCGAAGGAGCTAACACCGGAGCAGCTTTCCCTCGTAGCAGAAATTATGGGCGCGGATGTTCTCAAGGAGGAGAAATTAATGAAATCTGACAAACTTGCAGCTTACCGCAATGCTCAGCGCCGTAAGTCTGTGACAACGACGACCCTACAAAAGCTCGAGATTAAAAGCGGTGACATCAATATCACTAAACGCGGGATTGGGCGCGGAGCGTTCGGTGATGTCCATTTGGCTAAGTGGAATGGTGTGGACGTTGCAATAAAGCAACTTTCATCAATCTCCCAGGAATCGATCGCAGAGTTCAAGTTTGAGATCTTGCTCATGAGCCAGCTTCGCCACCCGAACATTTGCGCTTTGATGGGGGCACTCTGGAACCAATCTATGGTCGGAATTGTGCTGGAGTTTTGCGAGAATGGATCAATGTACGACATCCTGAAGAAGGGAGTTGGCGAAAAGCTGTACAATAACTGGACTTGGAGGGACCCCATGTTGAGAATTGTAACCGAGGTTGCCATGGGGATGCAGTATCTGCATACGACCACATTCTTCGACGAAAAGCGCTATACAAATGTTGAATGTGTGTTGCACAGGGACTTGAAGACCGCTAACGTTTTGCTGACAACGAATTATACAGCAAAAGTGGCCGACTTCGGCACCTCCAAGGCCATCATCCCCTCCGCTGAGGACTTGACCGTCACAGGGACACCAATCTATATGGCTCCCGAAGTTGTTCAAGGGAAGCGATACAACTCCGCGGCTGACGTTTACAGCTTTGCTATTTTGATGTTCGCAATAATTTGCCCGAAAGGTAACGTCTACCAGACGTTTGTCAAGGCAGTAAAAGAGGACAGAGAAAAAAATGGCGAGCAGGGGAAGAAAAAACTCAGGGTCAGTACCACCAATATTATGCGACTTGTAGCCGAGAACAACGTTCGCCCAGAGCTTGACATCAAATACGAGAGCCTCAAAAATCTTATTGTCAAGTGCTGGAATGGCAAAGCCTCCGCTCGCCCCGACTTCAATTTCATACTCAAGACTCTTGAGACCAAGGTAAAGGAGGAGGTCCACGCTGCAGCAGGGGAGGAGGAGGACGAGGAATCTCGCCAGGCAAAGGAGCAGCTAAAAATCGACAAATTGGTGATAAACCGAGCTCGTGGGATCGTGGACAAGCTCTCGACACCGTTTACTCTCCTTCGTGCATCGGAGCTTTTAAAGTGGAGAAATTTGGAGTCTCACGAGAAAATTCTCGAAAAGGAGAGTGACAAGAAGCAAAAAGCGCTCGTGACGTTTACCTCGGCCAGTGACCTGGATCTTTTCTTGAGCAAGCACTACACAATATACTTCAGCCACGAGTGGAGAAACCAGACGGATCCGGACACTCCAGTTCACACCAAGCTCAAAATGATCAAGTTTGCTATTGGCAAGTTGACCTCGACAATTCGGACTAAGAATGTCCCTTGGGATGAAGACGAAGACGCGACTGCAAGGACTAAACGGATGACGACAGCTGCCGAGAAGACGTTTGTTTTCATAGACTATTGTTGTCTGCCGCAAGACGACGTAGTTCGTTCTGACCTATACTCGGCTAACCTCCCATTAGTGTGTTCTCGCCTGCACTCATTTGTCGTCGCCGTGACTTCCATGAAAATCCCGGGAATAGAGAAATACAAAGACAAGAATTCGTTCTTCAAAAGAGGTCAATGTCAAGCCGAAGTTTGGAGTCACATCAGCCGACGGGGTGTCGACGACCTCTATATTGTCTCTTCGCCCGACGAAATGAAGTGTGTCAGGGATGAGAGTGCAGACGAAATTGAGAAGATCTATGAATCATGCTCTAAAATGTTCAGCGGGACGTTCACTTGTTGCCAAGAACGCCATGGTCCAGGACACACTGAGTGCAAAAAATTGCTTTTGATGGAGCCTATGCTGGGAATCTTCATTCACATTTACAAGCATCGGTTGTTGCCTGTTCTAAAAACCAGCTACGACATTATTAAAAATGACAAGGTTAATGCCTTTCCCGAATATACAACTTACGACCTTCCCGGTATGGACAGTCAGGATAAACCGCTGTTCATGAACAAAATTAACGTCGCTGAAAATTCTGTCGACTTCGAAAATATGCTCGAAGCTGCGGGAGATAAGCCAGCTGTCGCTAGGAAGGAAATGGCCAAATATACTACACATTTGCAGAAAGGCATGCAATTTGAATTTGACGACAGCGGCGACGACGATGTCGAGTTGGGGCAACACATCGGTACAAAGGTGGGAGAGGAGGAACTCAGAATCATCAGGGAGGACATGGATCTGAAAGAAGTTCTGATCGATCCAAACCAATTCATTTTTGAGACTGACGGTAATGGGGTTAGAAATAGTGTTCTGCTTCGAAGTGACGGCACCGAGTTTGTGAAGGGGAAATACAATGGGCACCCGGTTACAGTGAAAACGCTTGACGTTGACAAGGCCAATAAAGAGGAGAATCTGTTCATTTTCAAGAAGACATGTTTGTTTCTGAAGGAGCTGAAACACGACAATATCGTGATGTTGATTGGGGCAATTTGGACTGATGAACTAGTGTGCTATGTAATGGAGTACTGTGCGGGAGAGTCATTGAAAGCCCTTCTTAACACAGCAGGGACTAATCTGACCTGGGCAAAGCACAAATTTCGGTGGATGCTCGATATTTGCAGGGGAATGGAATATTTACACGGTAGCGTTTTTGTGGATAACGTCGGAGGTACTGTACAATATGGTGAGGGGGTGATCCACCGAAATTTAATGTGCGAGAATGTGCTGTTGAGTACGAGCAATGGCTTGAGCGAAATGTCTTGCAAGCTCAGCGAGTTCGGAGAGGATAAGGTTAGCAGCGCGAATGGAGAGATTGTGATTCTGGGGAAGCCTTTCTACATGGCCCCGGAGGTATATAGAGGCGATCCATATGACAAAAAGTGCGACGTTTTCAGCTTTGCTATGTGCGTGGTCGAAATGTGTCAGCAAGGGGGTGTGGAGAAGCTTCTTGCTGATAGAGCGAAAGCAATGGACTGCAGCGAGAATGTCTCCTCAAATAAGCTGCTGGAACTCGTATCTGATGACATCATTCGGCCACTCATTACTGAAGACTGTAATGTCTGCAAGTCTATACGAAAGCTTATGAGGGACTGCTGGCAAGGATCGGCCGCCAAGCGGCCTGACTTTCAGGAGATCATCTCGAGATTGGAGGGGGAAATACGGGCAGAGATCAAACCCGAGGAAACCTTGAGCGAGGCAAAGGACCGGCGAAAAGTTGAACTCAACGAAGCTTGGAAGAAAGCACAGGCGAGATTGAGGGATAGGAAAGACAAGATCGAGCGAATGCAGCAAAAACGTTTCAAAATCAAGAAGAATGCAGGGGATACGAACAGTTCTGAGAGCCTGCGGATCACCTTGGAAGAGAAAAGGAAGACTTTGGAAAAGCTGGAGAAGAAGCTTGAAGATACGACGACTAGTAACCAGCGGCTAGTGGCGATGAAAGATAAGATTACGAACATGCTCGCTCAAAAGAAGCTGCAGTAGTTCAGTTGAAAGTGAAACTGGATAAGTGAGGAAGAAATAGGGTTGACATTTCGCGTTTGCAAAACAAAGCAAGCTATTTATAGCCAATGTCACATTTAATTATTCAGTTTTCTTCGTTGGTGGGCTAACAAACTGTATTTCGAGCGGGACATCGGTATTGCATTCGTATTCAGTCGTCTTTTCCTCATCTATAACCTTGATAATGTAAACTAATTCGTCCTCGTCGTCTTTGCTGGGCGCAATTCTAGCTACGCGCCCCTCCACCCAATCGTATTCTTCCTCTCCATCCTCAGAACCACCGTCATCCTCTTCATCTTTAGACACCCCGGTGACAACAAATGCCCGGACCCACCATCCGATGGTATCCTCGCTCTTTTCCCTTGGTCTTACGCGCAGGTACTCAATATCGCTGCCGACTGCATCGAAGCCCAAGAAGAACGTATGTTCGCTGAATTTTCCACTGCCTCCTGCCTTACTATCTTCATCGTACATATCATTGAACATTTGCTCGCACTTGCCATCGTTGTAAAATTTGACCATTACGATGTCATCACTTGGATTGTAGCCACAAACGTGCCCTCGGGCCCAATCAAATTCTTTGCCTGTGGACTTGTCACTAAAGCTACCTCCGTCAGTGTTGAATTCCATTCGCGCGCGGACTTCCCATCCACCACCATCAGAGTATGTCTGCGCCCCAACTGGCCTCTTGCACTTGTACCTGACACCCTTACCGCCAGCCTTAACCACCTCCGTTATTTTATTTACTTCGCTGTCATCTTTATTCTTCCCCCCCGACGCAGCACTGAACTCGTCGTCCATATCAAATAGAATTTCATTTTGCTCGTTGTTATAAAGGTTGACGGCTATTTCGTCTCTGACGATGGTGTTCGCATCGTCTTTGTAGGGATACCACTCGATGACATACCCCTTAAACCAACCTTTCTCTGCGACTATGTCCCCTCGGTCGACGTCTTGCTCCTCATATTCAATCTCGATTTCCACCTCCCATCCGACCACTTCTCCATCAACTGGTTGTCCAGGGTCCCGGGCGAATTTAATCTTCGCCTTCTCTTCCTCTTCTTTACGCTTCTTCTCCGCTTCTTCTTCCTTCCGTTTTTTCTCCGCCTCCTCTTCCTTACGCTTCTTCGCTGCCTCCTCCGCCTCCTCTTCCTTACGCTTCTTCTCTGCCTCTGCTTCTTTATTTTTCTTCTCGATTTTCGCCTTGGCCCTCTCCTCCGCTTCTTCCTCTCGTTTCTGTCTTAGTTCTTCCTCTTTTTCCAAGCGATTTTCCCCCGACTCTTGCTTCTCGACCTTTTCTTTTTCGAGCATTGCTGTCATCCGCTCTCTCTCCAACCGAATTTCCTCTTCCCTTTCCTTCGACGGAGAACCCTTTTCAATATAATCGGGAACTAAGGCCTTCGCCATGGCAGAACTGACGCTCTCTCTGGTTGCGATAGAGCTGTTGCCGATGGAGGCGTCATCACCATCAATCGTACCGGTGCCGCTTTCAGTCCCGCTTTCGTAGAGTTGGAGCTTAAATCCACTCAAAATCTTCTTGTTTGGGCTCTCTTCAGTGTCATCATTATTGGAGCTGACAATTGTCTTGGCCTGGGAAGTGGCAGACATGTGTATCGGGGAGCTCGCCGCGTTGCTGATTATGCTGCCTATCATGTCACTAGCTGTGCTGAAGCTATGCTCCTTTACCAACTGTCCATGACTTTTCTTGGGCGTTGCTACACTAATAACATCGTCAACAAAACCAGTGGCCATTTCGAAGCTATGCTTTTTCACCAGCTTTCTCCTATTCTCCACCTTCTCTTGCTCGATGCGTGTTCTGCGTAAAAGTAAAAGAAGTTAGCGACGAAATAATTGACCAGAATCTTTTCTTTTTTCCATTTCACACTCACCTTTCCTCTTCGAGACGAATTATTTCAAGGCGCTCCATTTCTTCTTCTGCGTAGATGCTTACTAGTTCTTGATTGATACGTTTCAACCGGCGGCCGAGATCGTCCTCAACAGCCCATATTGGACCGCAGAGGACGTTGGAGAGTTCATCTTTGCCCTTGGCGTCTGCTTCAGCAAGCATTTTTTTGCCCAGTTGGAATAGCAGCGACCGCAAATCGCTATTTTCATCGTTGCCACCGATGCTGGCTCTGGTGATAGCAGTCAAGTAGCTCTTCGTTTGTTCTGTTTCAGCCGTCATCTTCTCCCGGCGACTTTTGATGTCGGCGTGTACCTTGCTAACCCTGGAAATCTCCGCCCGTCTGGCTTTCTCAATTCCAATAATTCTGTCAACTAGCGCAATTACGGTTTTCCCTGCTTTAATAGCGTCTGCCGTGGTGTTCTTGGAGTCAAAGGAGCCTTTCTCACATTGGGCGATTTTCGACATGATACTCTTCTTGAAGGTTTCTCCCTGAGTCTCAAGAGCAAAGATGGAATTAAACTCACGCGCCCAATCGCTATTATCGACATCTTTCTTTACGTTGCCGATGCAATTGGACAGCTCAGCAAGATTCTTCACGCGGAGATTTTCAGCCTTGATTTTAACGATTGCTCTTTGGGCAGAAATTATGTGTGTGTTGTCGTTCTCGACCTCAGTAGAATAGGCCTCCTCTAGACGTTTTTCAATTTCCACTAAATCACCGGAAGTAACCGCCGAGTCCAAGTTACAACAACAAATGTTCTTTTCTATATCATTTCTCACCGTGTAAGCTCTCATGACGTCTTTGTGATCGTACTCCACACCGAGATCCTCCGCTTCAGTCACAGTCTTGGTAATTTTCTCTATCATGGCTTGCTTCGTCGCGATGGTAACGGTTGTATCAGTGTAATTACAACTGGTGATCACTTTGGAAACTGCACTTAGGGCAGCAATTCGGTCTTTGAGCTTTTTCAGAGCCTTCTTTGCAGTGGAAATAAGCTTTATATCCACGCCCTCAGTGTCGAGGGCTTTCCGGAATGCGGCTTCTAGAGTCAAGACAGCGTCACCGTCGTTGACGCCGTCGTGATTCAGCGCGGCAGCTAAATTAGCGCCAACACTCTTCACGACGAGCTCTCGCAGCAGTTTCTGGGCGCTCCAGCACCTGACACCGCGTTGCATGCGCATGACCATTTCTCTCACATGTGTGTAACGCTTCTTTGCGAGCACCATTTTTACCTTGGCCTGCATCAGCGAGACTCTTATCATTAGGTTGCGAACCCGTCGGTTCGACATCTGCATACGGCGCCCGGATTGGATCGTTGTAGCCGCGACTTTTCTCTGCTGCTTGTACTTTATCAAAATCAAGCCGTGCTGCATGCGACAGAGAGACCCACGCCAGAGGGATTGAATCGCGGGCGTACCACGCTTCTGTTTCGTTATAGCCTTACGAACTTTCTTCCCGCGGATAGTCCCTTGAATCAAAGAGGCAGCAGTACTCTCTTTCGCTAGCCTAGCCTTGAACTTCTTCTTCTGCGCAGACGATCGCAAAACGCTCTGGATAATGACGGCATCCTCTTGTTTCTTCTTAAACTCTTTCTTCACCTTCCAGCCCACGGCGGCATTTTGGATCTTCTTCGACGCCTCATTTTGATTCTCGCGCAAGTTCTGTCGACTTCTTTCGTTCTCCTCCCTTCTTGCTCTCTCTCTCGCTGCTGCGAGAACCGTCAATTTGTGCTCAGCATTTTTGTGGATGGCCTCGCGTTCGTGTGCCGCAATGATTCGCCGAGCGCGCTCCAACTCGTTGTTGAGTTCCGACGTTCGCTGTCTCTCGAGTTCGAGAGAGGCAGAAAGGACTCGCTCAGAGTCAGTGGCTCTCCCAGCTCGCCGCGCAAGCGTCAACTTTTCTCCGCGGAGCTCGGAATTTTCTGCTTTGAGAGCCTCAACTTGCATATTGTAGCGACCCGCAGATACACTCATCTCCAAGTGAGCCTGTGATATTTTCTTAAAATTCTCGCTTCCTTCGCCAAATTCATCATTGCTCATGAGTAGGTCCGTTGCGGATGGGGACGAAGTGGGTGAGCGATTTCCCATCTTGCCAGCGAAGTAGCTCTGGCGGCGACTGGCTTGCAATTTGCGGCTCAAAGTATTTTCCATTCGCTCCTTCTCCTGCTCCGCGGCACGTTGAGCTGCCCTGGCCTTTTCCGCTTCAACTTGGTAGGATCGGATGGATTTACGAAGAATCTTATTGATTTCGGACAGTTGGAGCAGCTTCGATTGCTCAAGCACGCTCGCCGTTACGTACTGCTGAGGAGGAGAAGTACGTCGTTGTCTGCGGTTGATAATGTCCTCTAAGCCGTCAATTCCGTAGACGGTACCTTGATTCGCAGGATTTGTTTCGAGGTGATTACTGCTCAATTTATCGAGTTCAATTGCCTGCTGCATTTGCCGCCTCTTGCGAGTCTCCGCTGAAGCCTTCTTCACCTTCATAAGGCGGGCCGCCCGCTTCTCTTCTAGGAGAGCGTGGCGTAACTTGGCATTAACCTGCTGAAGGCTCTCTATGGTGGACCCGCCATCGATCCTGTTCATACTTTGCTGCAAATTTCCGAGACGTTTCCGGGTATCCTCGGCTTCCATTCGCTTGTAGTCGGATTCAGTGTAGGGGAGCCCAGATACGGGGTCGATATTGTGGTTGTTGCCTTTAGGCTGCGTTAATTTTCTGCCCCGTTTTGGGACGTGCCGAGGATGACTTGGTGATTTTGTCGCAGGAGAGAACGCCTCTCGCTTGCGGCCAATGAGCTGAGAGCGAGAAGGTGAGGAGGGGGGGGGGTCATTTTCTTTATTTGCTGTCGTCTGCGTAACTGATGCTGCCACATTCCCGTTATGCTTTCCAAAGAGAGAAGCTAGTTGCATATTCCGCTGCATAATTCCTTCATCGACGACCCCATTTTGCCGCGAGCCAACGGTTCTCAGTGTCTCTAGATATGCCAACCATTCTTCCCAACATACTGAGGAGCTTTCGAATACCCTTTGTATTTCTGTCGCGGCTGTTTTCGCCACCTCCGGGTGAAAATCAGCGTTGTTGTTGGTGTCACTGATAGCTTCGTCGTCGTCGTCGTTGTTGACACCAGTCGGTAGACTTGGTTTTCCTCGCACCTCGTTGATAAGAGAAGCCCAGTGACTGTTTTTTGAGAGGATTGCCGCGATTAACTCACTCTTGGGTATCGACTCATTTCCATGCGCAGAGGTACCTAGACGGGCTTGAATTCGGTAAAACAGGTTCTTGAGCTGCGATTCAGCGTTCGCGATAGAAAAGCTATTTGAGTTGTTGAAATTCTCCTCCTCGTCCCCGATGCCTTCGTTGGCGTCTGTAGCGGCGTCAAGCTCCCCGATGGCACTTGCGGGGGTCGATTCGTGCCTGTAATTGATACCAATATCCAATCCTCCCGCATCCATTGTTATGTCCCTGCCATTGATCCCACTCCCCCGCTCGCTATGTGAGTCAAGGAGCAAGATTCTGTTGAAGCGAAATTCCTTCTTTTTGGATGCTATTGCGTCGTTAGCCTTATTGAAACCCTCACAGAGAGCGCTTGATAACGGCAAAGTTCCCTTCCCAAGCAAATTATAAATCTGATCGTCGCCGTTGTCGAAAATGCAAAACTCAACCTCTGGTATGTGCCCCCCTGGGCGAACTGGTAGAGAGGTGGTGTCAATTGGGAGTGAGAGTTTTTCCGCTCCAAGATCAACTCCGTCCGACAGCTTCGTGTCTGCATTCTCCTGCAGCTTGCTACAAACCCAGCTACCTCCAGGGAGAACACGAGCACGCACAAAAATCGACCGAAGTGAACATTGGTTCCGAATGTAATCTGCTAAATTTAACTTCATGAGCTTCAAGGTAACGTTTCCGGACGTATGCGGGACGTATCGCATTCTGATTCGAGCCCTTCCAAAAGCCGGGCGGAGTATTTTTAGTGGGGTGTCAGAAGGTTGATGTCCTGTGAGAGGTTCAACAACAGGGGTCATCGAAACCCATTCCTCTAGTTCCACCCCAGGGGATGACATTGCTGTGAGAGCCGAGAGGTTGCTGTTGAAGAGTGACATTCCGTGCGAAGCCGTTATAGAGACAGACATATTCATTGACGTAGATGTGGTGTGAGGGATCGGGAGGGAAACAGGGCGGGCTTGTCGAGAGATGTCTTCGTTCATCTCAATTTTCATCGAAGAGTGAATGGTGTGAGAATTGGGACGATTATTTGGGTCTGAGATGGATGAAGATTTCGTCGGACTCATCGTATTCAAATCGCGCGGGAGATCAGTGTTTGGAAAAAGAGATGATATTCCCTTGGACTTCTCCTCGCCATAAATATTCAAGGAAATTGATCGTACACTGAGATTTTGAGTCTCCCCCCCCTGCGAGATTTCGAGGTCTGTCATCTGTACTATCAAGAGCCCGGGGCCGTTGTTTGCCTGCCGTTGTTTCATATCATTTTTCTCTTGGTCTTCGTCGTCGATTCCATACCCGCCACCAAAAGTGCCGTCATTATCAAATGGGTCGTCGTCCTTTCCATCACTATCCTCATCTGACCAAACATCACCCCTCTCCGCAAGCATTTTTGATGTCGGAGGTTGAATTGGTATTTTGCCCTCACTCCTCAAGGTCAATCGAATCTCTCCCCTGCTGCTACTTGTTCCAACAGGATTCGCGAGCTCCCCTCCCCCATCATCGCCGGCAGCAAGACGCAGTGAGTGCCATTTATCCTGTCTCCTCCCCCGGAAGATAACACCCCACGGTACTGGCACTCTACATTCCCCAATGACTTCTTGTTCGTCCGTCAGCGGGTTTTTCCTTCCTGAACCTCGCACAGTCACAACCAAAACCGCTCTCGGATGAGTCATCTCAAAGGAAGGATCTCGAGAGGGGTTGAGCAGGGACGGAGGAAAGTTGAAACGGAGCGTGCTTGAGAAGGTTGCGGACCCACCCTCGTTTCCGTCTGTGAGGGCGAGGGGAGTCTGCAGCATTTGGATTTCCGCAAGCTTTCCTTGCCGGGAGCGAATTTTGCTGCGTGGGTGCACCGGCTGTAGGAGGGAGACAGTCACGTAGGGTTCCTTGCGCCCTGGCCAACCGGGAGACCGGAGGTTACGGCAAGAAGAGATGTGGACTGTCAACAAAGGACTGCCACTATTACCGATAGCAGGAGAGATTGGAACCTTTTCTGAAATATTATGGCCGGAGTCTTTCTCGGACTTCATCCAAGCATTTTTGGATTCTTTCTTCACTTTTTTGCCCCCACGACCGGGAAGAAACTGCATCCCGATTTGTAGATAGCCAGCTTTCTCCCCATCAACTAATGACCTCATTGGGAGATGCTGTCGCAACACGTGACCCTCCAATACTTTCCCAAGCACCATCGCCTTAGCCTCAGCGACGACCGGAGTCTCCGTATCTCTATCCGCGACAACTTCGCTTTCGCACAACTCAAGTTGCAAAATTTGATCCAAACTAGAAGTATACATTTGTAGCATGACGGAACTTCCGCCAAATTCGATGCTATCACCTGTAAGAGACATAGGATGGCAAATTTCTTCCCCTCCTCCTCGGATCTTGCATTTGAGACAGAAGGAAAAGTGGGGAGAAGATCGACGAGAAGAAGGCAAATAATCGTAAATTGTCAAATGCAGCAGGCCGCTGGCAACTGGACCGCCAGTTACTGGTTTTCTACCCCCGGTCGACGAAGGCGGAGGTAGGTTTTTAGGAATCGCTAGCTGATCTAAGTGCGCAACATTAGACGGGAGACTAGAAACTAGATCCCCTTCGATATTCTCGAGTGGTGCGTGGGCAGCGGCCGTGCTAGCTGGAAATTCATCAGTGCTGAACGCGACCTCAAGGCCTACCGCTCCACCTCCGGCCATTTCACGCGAAATGTTGTGCGAATCTATATCAACCCACCCGCGCCACCTTCCATCATCATTGACCACCAGAACTGGGAGGTCAAGAGAGCCTTGGGCGACGCTCACCCCGTCATCACGTACCACGTTGATGATCAGGGAAGGAATAATTGTCTCGCGGTATGACCAACGTAAGGGGAAAGTCACATTCTCTCGAACACTGATGTAACGCCCTCCTGCGGAGGAGGTTCTTTTCCAGGGCAATCTCGAGGTCCTTGAAGAGGGATTAAGCGTGAGAACCAGGGAGTAGTTGTGCTTGTTGTTGTTGTTGTTGTTGTTGTTGTTGGTGGCTGTCGTTGGCAGGATTATGTTAAGTAAGGAGAGGCGCAAAACACCGGAATAGAGTGTTTTAGTGGACGTCAAGAGAGACATGTGGGAGGTCGCCTTTTTTGCAGTGTATTTATCAGGGATGTACCGAGTAGATTGAATCGTCGCTTGAATTCGGCGCGTTTCGTTGAGGTTTATTCCGTCTTCGTCGAATCCACCACCATCATCGTCGAAGTAAGATATCCATGCCATCTCTCCACCGCCGGAAGCAAAATCAGCTCCATCGACATCGTCTGACCACACCATGCCGCCAATTTCAATATATCCAACAACAGCTCCTTTGTCAAACATTTTGCGCCTCAACATTCTCTTCTCCCCCTCCTCATGTTCTCCTCCAAGCTCGTCTAGTGCAACTACCGCAGACCCCACACACCAAACAGTGCCACAGTCGTTAACAAAGCACCTAATTAAAACGGCCTCTCCACAGGAATCTCTGCTCCTTAATTCCCCCGTAAATTCTACAAAGTCCTTCGCAGATGCGGTGACAATTGGGGGGGAAGAGAGGAGGGAGAGCGTCGTGATCATTGGGAGCTCCGAGGTCGTTAGCGACTCATTGTTATTCAAGTTTTCTTTCTTGATACTGTTAGACGATTTCAAAAAACGGCCATCTTCCCACATTGTTGGTCTGGCCTTCTTTTTCTGCGGAAGCTGGGCGGGGGCAGATGATTTGGTAACAGTCTTGGTAGTCCCCTTGCAAACCACCGAGTCGACGGAAAAAATCAAAGTAGCGGGGGTCGCGACTTTGAGGTTGAAAACATCTGTAGTTGCTGGCGAGAAGGAAGGAGAGATCGAATACTTAAGCAGGCCGATCTCATCAGTTTTGCTGAAATCCACCTCCCCCCCTTGACCTTGGCTCTCCTCCCAAACAATCTTACCGACGTCGCGATGAGCAAAGGGGAACATACGAACAATCCTCGAACCCTCACAAACTACCGTTTCATGAATCATTTTCGTTGAGGGAGAAGAGTCCGCAAATTCCATCACGGACTCGATGCGAAGGATGGTCGAGCCATCTTTACTGGCTGACAAGACACCTTTTTTAGCGGTTTGGTTGTGATCCGACAACCGATCTAAGACGATTTCCTCGTTAAAATCAACCGTAACACGACTATCAGAAGCGCGATAGACGACCTTCTTGGAGGCCGAGCGGCGGGATGCGACGCGATTCGAGGAGGAGTGGAGGGAGAGAAGGAGGTAACATTCCCCGTCCTTCGCTACTCGTTCGTTGTGCCGAATCTGCACTGATTCAATGATCACCCGGATGCTGTCACCTTGCATGGAAGAATTAGTAGACTGCAAGGACCTCGTCGTATTCTCCCTTGAAGCAGTCGATTTCCGTATCTCAGCAGGTGCCGTCTTGAAAAAACCACCACTAGGCACAACAGGTTTCTTCTCTTCGACATTATCAGCACGGAAACCTACTGTTACGGCCCGCCCAACACGGACATTATCCATCCTGTTGCTAGGATCGCTCTTGTTGACACCAAACGAGTCATTACTGCCGTAAGCTGCCCCAACGAACTCAAACTCATCTTCGTTATCAGGGATTGGAGGCGTGCTGCCGCCGCTGCGACCCTCTTCAACAACGTCAGCCCTGATAGTACCAAAGTCTATCTCGTCTTCAGTGCCGGATATATTGATGGCAGCGGAATGCGCCCCTGGAATAGTGGTATGAGTCTGAGCAAATGGGTCAGGGGTTTGGAGTAGAGCCTTGGCTGCAGATGCAGTCGCGACCATTTTTTTTGGCGGAGATTGATTGTTTGGTCGTGAAGTTGGAGAGGGTAGATCAGAATTGGCGTCGTCTGGGTTCGACTGGACAGACTTGGAGTCAGATGGGGATTCTGAATGAGGGGTAGGAGGATCAGAAACGCCGTTCCCAGGGTTTGACTGAGGGGTGGCTTTGTGGATTGATTTGGGGTCTGTCCAGGTAGTCTCTTCACCCTCACCGCTGTCAACATAATCAGCAGCAGCATCTTTTTTCGCTCCTCCGACATTGACACTATGGTGGGAAGAAGAATCGCTCGAAGCGTCCATTAAATCATCCAGTGTAGCATGCTTGTGTATGACAGGACTATCGCGGCCGCCATTGTTATGCTCATCCTCTGTTGTAGTTGCGTTTGTTGTCGTATCAGCGAGCACGTCAGATAATGTTACTTCGTTATTGACATTCGCCATTTTAATAATATGGGCGGGAAAGGAATTGGAGATAGATAATGCTTTTGATTTTTGAAAAAAGCAGTTTTCATCGTTTTGGTTTGCAAATCAAAGTGAAAAACCCTTCCGATCTTCATAAATAATCACGAGAAATAGTTCGATCATCTTACCATTTCTTAACAAGGACTCTCTTTCAGGTAAATTAAAATGCAGCAAAGTAAGAAAGCATTGCTGCCAACCCCATACCAGATTCTGCATGCATCTCCAGTCTCGGTTCATGTCGTGGATTTCAATGGCATTGATGGAGGGAAATATGGAAGGCTTAGCAACGGCAGTAGTATTGATAGCGCTAATCTAGTGGGGGGCGAAATATGGTATGGTAGGGAGGTGAGTAATTTGGGAGGAGATGCTGCATGATGCAGAGACAAGGACCCCATTTCAATTTGCCGAGACTGACTAACAAGGATTCTACATAGTTCATCACCCCCCCCCATCCTTCCTTTCAACCTCCGCCGAGCCTGGTCATTGCCCTCGCATCTCCTAAAATACTGCAAACGACGTCAATTGTGTTGGAGGCAAAGGGAGAATCAAGCCCCGGGAAGGTAGTCATTGAACTTGGTGTTGATGGAGTAAAGTCCGAAGAGGAAGGAGGGGTTGGGGATATTGTTTGGGAAATGCTGGGAGGGCTAAAATTTGGCAAGCTTAAAAAGACACCGAACACAACAACCATAGAGAAGAAAACTGTTGACGTAAACAGGACGTTCAAATATTGCCGATTGACTCTCCACGAGAGACCGCTGAATAATGCTGGTCACGATGAGGGCAGAGTGGGTCTGTGTGGGGTGACATTTCTATCTAATAGCGCAAATACTGCTAGCTGTAGTCTGGGTGGCGGCGCTCTCATTGGGGAAGAAATGTTGCGACGAAGGAACATGACAAGCACAAATAAAATTGACGATGATGACAACGTGTATTCGTTCCATCTATCGCACGGCGGAGATTATTCTGTTGCCCAAGCACTTCTAGAATCAGGTGTGCCAGCAAGCATAGTTTCTCATGCAACGAGTAGCCATAACGCCGATGGAACGCCCGGAGAGGAGGGAGAAGACGATTTTGACGAGGATACCCACATGACTCTGGAGAATTTAAGGGAACAGTTGACAGCAGCAGCGGAGAGGAACGACTTTCAGCTCTGTAAACATCTGAAAAAATTGTTTGGGGAGGTCAGAATGTTAGGTCTCGAGTGCGCCCAAGCACGCAGAGAAGAACTTTACTGTGTCGAAAGGGAGAACTACGATGGGGCAGGGATTTGGCGCAAGAAAAGCGAGGAAGCTGGTGGTCGCCGCAAAGCTTTAGAAACGAGGGAAGGCATTTTTAGCGAGGGCGGGGTAAAGATAAAAATAAAACCGAAGGCCAGGACACCGCCGACTCCGCCCATCACGAATGCTGGGAAGGAGTCTTTGCCACTGTCAGAACCGCTCAGAAAATTTGTACTCATTGACCACCGACAATCGACAAATATCATGAGCGGCCGAAGCCACAGGCTGACGAATATAACCGAGGGGGAAATTAGACGAGATCTAAAATCTGCCGGCTACGACGGGGGGGCTGACTTCTACGGCGGGATTGAGGAGTGTGGCGTCGGCGAGGCAGGTGAGACATTTTTATACGAGGGTCTCGGGACCTACTGTATCGGATGTCTCCTCAGCGAGGACGTTCGAGTTGCCGACACTGCCCTCTCCGTGATCAACAATCACGCTGTGGACATTTTTAGTTCCGAGAGAATTACGAACCTCAAGAGCGAACGAATCGTTGCCGAATTCATCCTCGGGATATTGCGTCAAGCTAATGCAGAGCTGGCAAGCAAAGTGACGTTCGTGAAGACAATAATCGACAAATGCAACCTCACCGCACAGCACGTCCAGAAATCTTCAACTTTAGGCCGTACATTTTTGCGAAGATTCTTGTCATACACTGTAGGGGCTCTAGTGGCTGACGCAACGAAGGATAGCGAGGGTCTGAACGACATTTTGGGAGGACTAATCATAGAGATTTGCGAGAACTCTTGGTGTGGAGGCCGCTCTTTTGTGTGCGAAGCTCTGGTAGGCGGGGGTGACTCGAAGAACTGGGTGGAAATTTGCGGCGGCATCTTCGCTGCTCGGACAATTATCGGCAATGTTGGATGTATCCCAGACACATCGATATCTTATCCCGCGGCGCTGCGAATGGTCCGTTCAGCTCTCTGCCACATCAATGGTGACGTCAAGAGAGAGGGAGGTCGTCTGCTCAGTATACTTCTGGAGAGGAAACCTATGAGCTACATCACGACCGATCGACTCAGAGAGGTCAGCGCTAGTTGGGGAATGGACGAGGAAGGAAAGGATGTCATAGAAGAGGCCATTGAGAGGCAGGAGAAGCAATTGGAAGAAGAACAGACCCGGTTGATGGAAGAAGAAGCCGCTAAAGAGGCAGAATTAGTTATGCTAGAGGCAGAAAAAGTAAAGCGCGCCGCTCAAGAAGTGGGAGAGCGTTTGGAGGCAGAAATGAAGGCGCTCCACGACGAGAAGCAACGAGCTTGGGAATCGAAAAAGCGGGGTAAGAAACTGTTTAAATACGTCGGCGAGATGATGATTCGTGTGAAAAGCTTAGAAAAATTCGATTCCGACGAGGTTCATGTTGCACATGAGGAGAAGGAGGAGGTTACAGCCGAGGCCATGACAATAGAAAGGGAGAAAGAGGTGAAAGCAGAGGTGAATGTTGAAGATTTCGACCCCCTCGTAGATTCCCCCAGAGTCGACGGAAAGCCAGAAGACTTCGACCCTCTCGGCAGCGACTCAGAAGTCGATTCTCCACGACCGGAAAATACAATAGCCGGTGGCGTAACCATTTCTGGATCCGATATCAAGAAGAAATCTGATGAAACGCTCAGAGCAAATGAAACAGACGAGGAACGAGCCGAACGCATCAAAGCTGAACGTGAACGGATGGCTGCACTTGCGAAAGAGCAACATGACGCGGATAAGGTAGAAAACGACCAAAAAATGAGAGATTTCGACGCTAAGCTCGAAGACGAAGAGAAGGCGCGTATGGAAGAAGAAAAAGAGGCCCGAGAGAAAGAAAAGGAGGAAAACATGAAACGGGACATCGCGAGACTTAGGAGATTTTATGAAAAGTATGACAAAACAAAACTGAAAGGTGTAGAAAAAGAGGTTAAACAATTTGCTGGACGAGTCGATAAGCTCTTTGAGAAGCTCGTCAGTAACGATAAATATGGGCCGGAGCCAGATTTTGAAGAGAACCCAGAATTAAAGGTAGAGGCCAAGAAAGACTTGGCCGACAAAGAGGAGGCCGAAAAAGAGGAGGCCGACAAAGAGGAGGCCGAAAAAGAGGAGGCCGACAAAGAAAAAGAAAGAGCGGCTGAGCAACTTGAAAAAGAAAAGGAACAGTCCGTCGTGCCTGAAAAGAAGAAAGATGAGGAGAAGAAAAAAAGTGAAGATCGCCAAGCGGACGGCAAAGTCATAAGGAGACCTCGATCAAATTCAATTGCTGAGATACGGGAAAGATACCCATCGATGGGAAATGTCATGGCATTTAATAACGAGCACAACTTAATTCCCACTCAGGCAGAGCTCGATGCACGGGTTGCCAGCGGTGAACAAGGACTGCTGATGAGCAAAGAGGAGATGGATAAAATGGACAAGGCTCCGCCAAAGACGGATGTAAAAGTGAAAAAGAAGAAAGGGGGAGGCTGCAGCGTCAGCTAACGACGATAATGTAGACGATATTTGTTTGGAAGAACCGCAAACTTACTTGAGAGCTAAGATCTCTCTCTCTTTCTCTATCTCTGAAAAGTGAAGGCAGAGTTCAAATACCCTCTCTGGTTTCTAATTACAGGCATAAGTTTCAAACATAAGTACACTATGGGTTAACAGGGTCATGCAAGTCAGCAGCCGATATAGAAGAAACGGCGCTTGGATCATCACCGATGTTAAGGTTCCCGAAATCCAAGCCATCATCGTCACCAAAAAGATCTTCGTCTGCAAAAACATCGGCGTCATCATTATCCTCTCCACCTTCATCATTTTCCGCGTCCTCGCCACCCTCATCATTTTCTGCTTCCGAAGACGATGTATAATCTTCATTATCAATTAATTCTTCCTCTCCTCCTTCTCCTAATTCGTACACTTCTTCGTCACCATAATCATCCAGCTCTCTTTCCTCCTCCTCCTCCTCCTCCTCATACTCTTCGGTAAATACCTTCTCTCCTTCTCCATAATCTTCATCGAATTCCATCTCTCCTCCTTCAAACTCTTCAGCGAATTCACTATCCTCCCCTTCCCCTTCCCCTTCCCCTCCTTCTTCACCCCTCCCCCCCACACCTCCGGCACTCGCCTCTTCTACATTGCTAAGCAAAATGTCTTGTTCTCCAAAGACATCATCATCATGATCAACAAAGTCATGTTCGTCTTCCCCTTCAATCCCTTCGTCCTCATCGTCATTGTTACCCCATTCTTCCCCAAATACCTTTTTCCATGTAGTTTTAGGGTGAAAGGTGCAGTATTCCTGGTACTCAACGGCCTCTTCCCTCATCTTTAGCAGCTCTAAGTCGTTCTTGGGAGCATTTCTCTTTTTGGCTACTTTTTTTACGCCATTCTCGTAGAGTTTCTCAATCCTATCATCTAAAGCCATTCCCATCTCGCTTTTCTTCTCTTCGCTCGATACAGTGTATTCGTTGATCTTGGGAGCGAACGTGCACTCGCTGACTTCTTCGACTTGACGAACATTGAGTTCGGCTTCCAGATGCTCCTTTTTGCTCTTAAAATCGTCGTAGAGCCTATCAAAGATTTGTTTGTCTCCTTTCCCTCCGCTTCCCTGCTGCGATTTGGCCAATTTGCTGGATGTCTTGTTGATTTCTGGAGTAAATGAAAATCCCTTCTCGGCTTCTCTATCTTGCTCCTGCTTTTTCCTCCATTCTTCAAAATTTTCATTTCCCGTCGAGGCTGCCCTATACATGCGATTGAATATATTGCTGTTGTTCTTATTTTCGTTGGAGTGTTCTCTTAATGTTGTCGACGACGGCGGCGTTTTCGTTTGGGATTTGTAATTGGATCGCTGTTGCTTGTTCACATTGGGAGAAAACGTGCAGTTCTTGAGTTGCTAAACTAGATGTTAGCTAACTATCTTCTTCAACTCAACTCAACTCAACTCAACTCAACTCAACTCAACTCAACTCAACTCAACTCAACTCAACTCAACTCAACTCAACTCAACTCAACTCAACTCAACTCAACTCAACTCA
>Ga0115557_1000640_pt1 | contig 24470 bp, 17 predicted proteins | sample COGITO_mtgs_1104_FD_87280 | JGI IMG/M metagenome (GOLD analysis project Ga0115557, IMG submission 87280) | Pelagic marine microbial communities from North Sea - COGITO_mtgs_110421 | ecosystem: Environmental > Aquatic > Marine > Epipelagic | place: Germany:Helgoland, sampling site Kabeltonne...
ACACGAAACCGCCAAAGCGCCGTGGGACGAGGACGCCGTATATTTTGCACACGAGAAAAACCAAACCGAATGTGTACAATACCTCCTCGACAACAACTGCCCATTACCATTTAGTTGGCGATACGAGGACGGAGAGGTATATTCAGAATCAGAATCAGAATCAGAATCAGAAGAATAACTTCTTGTAATAACACACACACAGAGAGAGACAGCATAATAATCGCATATCTTTTCTTCTTCTCAAAATGTACCTCGTCGTCATCCCACACAAAAAACAAAGCCCATTATTACAACAACACTTCCACTTTGTCAATATGCTCAACTCTTTACCTTTTTTCATACACTCATCATCAGTCACCAGCTTACCATCTTCGTCTACTCGTGCTACTACGAACAATAGTATCAACAGACCATCGTCGTCATCATCATCATCATCGAAAAAGGGCAACAATTTCAAGAGAGGATTTCGTTTATCATCATCATCATCATCATCAGAACAACAACAAGAACAACCGGCGAAGATACAGGAAACGTATCAGTTTCACAGTCCGGGAGGGAAAGTAACGTTCGCGCACGAAACCGACGCAGAGAAGTCGAAGTGGACGAATTGTGAGATTTCACACGTCGGCGATGTGAACGAAGAGACAAAGGTGAAGCTTGGAATCGTCATCGGCGAGTTTCACGACCAACTCATGAACCGCATGCTCGAAGACGCGCGCCTCTCGGCGTTGGCGATGAACGCCGAAATCACTCGAGTCGTCTTCGTTCCGGGCACGTACGAAGCGCCGTTAATATTAGAAAACATGCTCATGGACGACTCGCTCGACGCGGCGTGCGTTTTAGGATACATAGAAAAAGGTTCCACTTTACACGGCGAGGAGATGGGAAATACGTGCTCGTTGATTTTTAAGCAGTTGGAGTTGGAATATCGCAAACCGGTAGGGATGGGCATCATCGGTCCCGGGGCAACCGCGGAGCAGGCGGAAACGAGAGTGGCGTACGCCGGCAACGCCATTCGCGCCGCGATTCGAATGGCCAGGACGATGATGGTATGAAATCCTACTAATAAAGAATAGCCGTCGTCACCGAATGTCTTCTTCTTCTAAGAAGGTTGTTGTCGCGTCGTTATTAGTAGTATTGTCAAAGTTGTTCTCCTCCTCCTCCTCCATCTTCTTCTTCTTAGTAATTATAAATACTACGAAATACTCGTGAATAATGCAGAGCTCTCTTCTTATCGCTGTGTTCTTGGTGTTTTTGGCTCCTTTTATTTTAGGCGGAATAATCAATAATTTCTCTCTCTTTTGCGAACTCATCTCATCTAATCTCGTTATACTCATTCCTCAGATTTTCATAACCGCTTTGCTTTGCTTTGCTTTGCTTTGCTCTAAAAGGTCGGTGGTTTCCATCATCATTCATTAGTAAGAAAGAAAGAATGATAGTTTTTCCAGCCGCGAGCAGTTACGCGGGAATACAAACGACGATGCGCGGAGGAGGAGGAGTACAAGGAGGGAAAAAGAATCAATTAAAGAATAATCGATTCGCGGCGACTTTTTATTATCCAAGAAGAAAAAGCGCGCATAATCTCGTCCTCACGAAAAGACGCATCCGTGGTGGTCGAGTACTTTTTCCTCGCGCGGCGGAAATGAACGGAATCGCCGCAGATCCTCCCCCGCCGAAGAGAAAGACAAAGTTTGGCGATCCGAACAATCCAGCCGCGGTTGGTTTAGGTGGCATTGGTGGGGAAAAGCCTCGAGAAGACGAGAAAACAACCTCGACAGTCGCCACAAAAGCGCCTCCTCCTGTTACTCCTCCTCCTTCACCTTCTCCTCCTCCTGCGCCAAAGATGAAGAAGAGTTCGAAAACAACTGCAGTAGTTTCCACGGTATCAAAAACGAAAACGCCTTCATCTCCTCCTCCTTCTAAGAAAGCGAAATCGACGACAAATATACTTCGACCGATAGCGGAGACGCCGTTAAACCGAGGCGAACCGACCTGCGGAGAACCGTCGCCGTTGGGCGCGACGAGGTTGGAAAACGAGAGCGTGAACTTTGCGCTTCGGACGCAGAACGCGACAAATGTGACGTTGGTGTTGTATTCCGAGGAAGATTTTAAGAGTGGAAAGATAACGGCGGAGATTGATTTAGACCCAACAAGTGGCTTTAGAACGGAAAGAGCGAAGGACGACGCGGTGATTTGGCACGTCGAAGTGCCGAATTTGTCCGAGAAGTGTTTGTACGGCTATCGAGTAAATGGTCCCAAGTTACCAGGGCACGCGTTTGATTTTAACAAAATTGTGTTGGATCCGTACGCCAAGCACGTGTGTTGCAACCGCGAAGGGTACGGGGAAACGAATCAACGAGCAGAAAACGATTTGGAAAAGAACTGGCCGCAATACGCGAGCGGGGTTCCAGCTTTGTATAATAGAGGTTCCGAGAATGAGGCGTTCGATTGGGAAGGCGTGGAGTCGCCGGAGTACGAACTCGCCGATTTAACCATCTACGAAGGTCACGTGAGAGGTATTGGACAAACGTACGAGGATATGATCGGCAAACTTCCGTATTTGAAATCAATCGGCGTGAATTGCTTAGAGTTACTCCCGATTCACGAGTTTAACGAGTTGGAATATTCCGACGAAAATACACGAAACCCGGAAACTGGCGAGTTGAGGAGAAATTTTTGGGGGTATTCCACCGTGAACTTTTTCACACCAATGACGAAATACGCCAAAGTTGGCGAAGCCGATTGCGGACGAAAGAGTAACGACGAGTTTAAAAAGTTAGTTCGAGAGTGTCACAGGAACGATATGGAGGTGATTTTGGACGTCGTGTTTAATCACACCGCGGAAGGGAACGAAAAAGGATTGACGCTTTCTTTCAGAGGCGTAGACAACAGAAGTTATTACGTGACTGCTCCGACTGGAGAGTTCTACAACTATTCCGGATGCGGGAACACTTTGAACTGTAATCACCCGATGGTGGCAGATTTAATCGTCGATTCGTTGAAACATTTCGTGGAGGAATACCACGTCGACGGGTTTCGGTTCGATTTAGCGAGCATTTTGACGAGAGAGGCGTCGCATTATAAAGGCGAGGAAGGTCCGACGGCCGAAGAGTTGAGTTTGTTAGCCAGCGCGCAACCGAATAGTGGCATCAACAACGTAAACTCTGCGGATTCTACGACGAACGGAATGCCGTATAACGACGAAGAGGAGGTGCTCTACGATCAAGACGGGAACCCGATTCCTAAGAATCCATTACAGAAGATTCCAATCGGAACAAATTTGGAAGATCCACCCGTGTTGCGCGCGATTTCCAACGACCCAGTCTTGCGTAACGTCAAGTTAATCGCTGAAGCTTGGGATGCCGGCGGGTTGTACCAAGTCGGCACGTTCCCGCACTACGGCGTCTGGGCCGAATGGAACGGTAAGTTTAGAGACGACGTCAGAAACTTCATCAAAGGGTCCGACGGATTCGTCGGTGCCATGGCCTCTCGCTTGTGCGGGTCCCCGGACATTTATCACGCCTCTGGACGGAAACCGAAAAGCTCGGTCAACTTTGTCACCTGCCACGACGGATTCACCTTGCGCGACTTGGTTTCCTACAACGAAAAGAACAATTTTTTCAACGGCGAAGACAACAACGACGGCGAAAATCACAACATTTCATGGAACTGCGGCAGTGGCCCGGAGGCTGACGGCCCGACTACGGACAAAAACATCGTCGCTTTACGCGAACGACAAATGCGCAACTTTTTCTGCGCGTTGTTTCTCTCTCAAGGCGTTCCGATGATCACCATGGGCGACGAATACGGTCACACCAAAAACGGCAACAACAACACGTACTGCCACGACAACTACTTAAACTACATCGACTGGGACCAAGCGTTAGACCCACTCTCTGGCGATGGTTTGAAACGATTTTGCTCGGAAATGGCTGAATTTCGCGCTCAACACGGCGCCTTCCGCTTACCGGACTTCCCGACCGACGCCAACTGTCAATGGCACGGCGTCAAACCGCACGAACCAGATTGGGAAGAAACGAGTCGATTTATAGCATACACCATCTCCGCCAACACCCCTGAAGACCCGGAAAAGTTCTACGTCGCATTCAACGCCAACTTCGAGAGTATTTTGGTCACTTTACCCGAGTTACCAGCCGGATTGCACTGGAGATGTGTTCTAGACACCTCTCTGGAAACGCCGTTTGATTTCGTCAGCGCCGAGGACATCTCCGACGAAGACAGGTTCACCGCGGAAGCTATGGTTCGTCCGCAATTACGAGCGAACAGATTTACCATTTTGGATAGAAGTTGCGTCGTTTTAAAAGCAGAATTAGATGACGACGACGAGGAGGAGGAAATATAATAATAAATAGAGTGAGAGAGAGAGAGAGAGAGAGAGAGAGGACATGTTTAGTAGTACGTCCGCATACATTTTTGTTGTTGTAATTTAATCACACGTTGAATGAAACCATCCACAAAAACGGTCTCGTAAACGTTGCTCCTGAAACCTAAATATATTCGCTTCAAAAAAACGTCAGACTTCTCGAGGGAGAAAGAGGTAAACAACAAACTCCTCTCTCTCTCTCTCTCCGTCTCCCTCTCGTTTTCCCTCTCTCTCAAGTCATGGCACCGTCTCTCTCGTCGTCGTCATCCTCATCGATGATACCGAAAATTCCTCAATCGAGACCGAAAAGGAGATTACTCGTCGCCGTCGTTCTGTCCGTGTGTATCGGATACGTTTTGTTTATGATTTTGGGCGATTCGCCTCCACAAGGCGTATCTCCTAATCATCATCATCATCATCATCGCGTGCAACAACAACTTCCAAACTTAGCGGCGAGTCGGAGTTCTTCTTCCTCGAGCGCATCTTCCTCCTCTTGGTTCTCCTCTTCATCCTCTGCTTCCACTTGGGCGACGACGACGGGAAATCACGAAGAAGAAGAAGAAGATGTGGATGTTGATGATGCAAACGACGAGTTGGGTAGCAGAAGTAGCGAAGAAGGAGAGACTTCAGAGGAAGGAGACGAGCCGACGCATAGACACACGAACGACGATATTGTCGTGAGCATAGATGATAGCAGCAGTAAGAATAGCGTGAATAGTGGATTTTCCTCCTCTGCCTCAGCCTCGTGCGACCCGGACGATGCGACGGCTTGTCATCACCCGAAAGGCGTCTGTCAAAAAGCCACGCGAACCTGTTTGTGCGCGAAACTTTGGCAAGGCGACCATTGCGAGAGGGCTTACCCTTTAAAAGGGAAACACATCAAAGCTAAAGTTGAGAGAGGATTAGGTTTTGCTGGGTCGATTACGATGAGCAAGAAAATCACCGGGAAGAGGAAGAACATCGAGGTGACTTTACCCGGGAAGGAGAAGGACGCGGACAAAGGACATCGAGTGTTAGGCCCAGTAGACCAAGAGTTGCTTTCGATTATGCCGCAAAACGATGCGGTTGGGGAGGTGTACAATAAATGCGCCGTGGTCGGATCGTCCGGGATATTGTTGAATTACGAAAACGGGAAGTTTATCGATGAACACGACGCAGTATTTCGCTTCAACTCGGCGCCAACAAAAGGTGGATTGGAAGCGCACGCCGGATCAAAGACAACGCATAGGATTACAAATACCCAAAATTGGGCGTTCAGAGAAGGGAAAGAGTTGTTGTTAGTACACATGCGATCTCACGCGTCTTTAGCTGCGTTTATTAAAACGAAGAAAGGCGACAAGTCCATTAAAATGGCTGCGTTCGATCAAGGGTTCGTCGAACACATGGCGCACTCTTTGAATTTCATGCCGACGAGCGGTTTATACGGAATCATAATAGCGTTATCTAGATGTCACGAGGTGAACTTATTTGGTTTTCAAGTTTCAAGCGAACACGGTGCCTTGTATCACTACTACGACGCGTGCGATGAACCCGCCAACGGCGAGCGAGACGGCGCCGAGTGGTTCGTCGTGAAGAAACTCGCCGAGGAGAAACTCGTAAAATTTGCCGAGCCGTGCGTGGTGGAGTGTCACGAATCCAAGAGTAAATGCCATGAGTGTAAAAGCGAAGCTGGAATGCCGAGCGTAGATTTATCAAACTTTCGAGCGACTTCTTTACAGATGAAAGGTAAAGATTTGAAGAGAGAGTTGACGAAACAGACGTACGCGGAGAGGAAGAAATCGTGTCCGGCGTGTTCCAAGTCCTTCGGTGGATGTCGACCGCCTCGACACTGGGCGTATGCCAGAGACAGAAGCTCGAGCAGACACGGGAGTGGGAGTCACGCGCACGGTTAGTAAAAGTAAGAATGATATTTTTTTATACATCGCCCAGAGTAGTTGAATATTTATGTAATAAAATGAGTAGATTTTGAGCCAAATGTGTGTGTTTCCCAGAAAAAATTCTTTCCTCAAACGCCACCAGAATAGGTGAATAATGATAACGATAAAATAATAACAACAAGAAGAAGAAGAAGAGATGCATCCGGGCGCATTTGCAGACGATCTTTGGCTTCTCTCGAGAGTTGAGAGTCTCCTCGACTGTCTCACAGATGAATCAAAAATACAGAAGAAAAAGTTTGGTTCCAAAGCGAAGCGAGAACTCTCGCGAGATTTCGTATCTGTAATTAGGGGTGTTCGCCCGGCGTTTATGCTCGATTACGCACCATTGATGACGAAAGAAGACATAGAATTGATATCTAAAAAGCTAAATGAAGACGTTTTAATACCTTTGTCGCGCGGAAGAGGAGGAGAGGAAGAAGAAGGAGTGCTTTTGAAAGTTTGTAGTATTCTCGACACGGTTGTGTTCGTTACATTAGGGGAAGATGAGAAGTTGTTGTCTCACGATATGCCAATTTTAGTGGATTTAGACCAAGAAAACGCGCGCGCTCGAAAAATGACACCTTTAGAGATTACGGTTATGACCGCTTGTCGTGCGAAAATATCCTCGAACTCAGGTGTGAATATCGACGAGAGCGATCTCGGCGAAGGCGCCATACCTCCACAAACGTTCGTCGGATGGATGCTCGGGTATCCTATTTTGTATTATTACGGATCGAATAAGAAATACGAAAGCGAGGAGGAAAAAGAGCAGATCGCCAACGTCACCGCACAAAAGCTTTCTTTGTGTTCGCTGGTGAAAGTCGAATGCATAAACGACAAGGACGAGGTGATGTATGGGTTCACCTATCCTGAAAGTCTAATTGAAGACGCGCTCGTCAAAGAAGCTCTGAAGCGTTGGATGGATGGCATAGAAAAAGAACAAAAAGAACAACGACAACAAGAACATGCGATTGGTTTAAGTGTTCGTGTGACGCATCGTGGACCTTCCCCGATTGCGCTGTAGAAATAGTAGAGCAAAATAGATTTAGGCTGAACGCGCGTTGTTGATTCATAATAAGTATTGATTATTGATTATTACTGGTTGAATTTAAATATTTTTACTCTCCTTTTACTCTGTGCTCTTATCTACTCCTCGTCCGACTCCTCGTCTTCCGAGGCTTCTTGCAACCACTGCACAAATGGTTTCACTTTCATAAAGAACCTTTGATCGGCGTCCGGATCGTTCTTAATATCTTTCGCCCGCTGATTCGCCCACGCGAAAATACCATCTTCAGAGAGCAAGTCGGCGTCGTATATCCCTTTAAGAAACGATGCTGCGCATCCCAAAACTCTGGCACCCCCTGTTCGACCTTCAAACGGGGCTTGCGAGCACGCGAGAGACTCGAGAATGGAAACCAAACTGATTTGGTCTTGTTTCTTCCCGATAATTTTTTCTAAAGCTTCACTAAATTTCTCGACGTTTTTGACCATTTGCGCGGAGAGTTCTTTATCGGAATCTGGCATGTCTTGTGGCTTCAACGAAAGGCACGCGAGAGCAATTACGGCAAAAGCGCCAGCTTCTCCCGTACGCCTACCAAACTGTTCGGCTAATGGTTCCAAAGCTCCTTTTACCGATGCACTGTCGTACTTCTTCGATTCTACGAGTTTCAACGTTGTCTCTTCGACCGCTTTCTGAAAGTTGATTGTTTTCTGAATTTCTTCGGCTTCGACGTGCGAACCCAACACGGCTTTTCGCAAAGTCCCCAAGGAGAAGAAGATACACAAACCGTCGCGACGGAGACGACCGATAAACTGTTGCAAATCTTCCCAGGCAAGTAATCTTCCGAGCTCTTCTTGCAAGAGTAACGTGTCCACGGCGGGACAATCGGTACCGTAAATAGACGAGTAATCGACAACAAGCACGTTCAACGGCGGCGATCTTCCCTTCAAAGAATCCGGTACCGTCAACAACGCTTGATTATACAATCGCTTTACCATAGTCTCCGTGCCTTTACCACTTGCGTACGCGACGCCTCGGGACAACATGACCAAAGTGTCGATGTCCGACTCCAACGCCTCTGCTAAAGAGATTTTCAACATCGGTCTCAAGGTGACCAATCCGACTTGAACGTCGTCCCCGGCATCGGCTGGGTTTTCATCGTCGGCGTCGCCTTTCTTCTTCGCGGCTCGTTTTTCTGCCTTAGCGTTTTCTTTTAACATTCTCTCGGCTTCTTTCAATTTAGAGTTCAATTTATGCACGGCGGCTTGCCAGTCTTCTTTGTTTTCGAAACCGGCGAGTTCCAACGCCGTTTTCCTCGGGTTGATGCAACCAACCATAGTCACACCTTCCTTACTTAAAGCATCTCGAATGCCGGCAACTTTCTTCGGCGCACCTTCTCCAGTAGCCCAGCGAACTTTATACTTTTCGAAATCAGGCTGCGGAATGGTTTTCATCTTTGGTTCGATGGCCAATCGTAACGATTTGACGTCCCCGTAGACTTTCTCCCATGCCGCTTCCGGACCATCAATGCCTAATAACTCGTTGCCTTGCTTGGCGGACATGTGCCTCAACAACAAAGTCGGAACGCGAATATCATTCATAGCTCTTTGGAATTCACCATAGTTTTTGAACATCCCAAACGGAGAAATCGTAGAAATTTCATTCGTCGCTTGGTTAAACACCGCGAGTTTCGACATCGGTAACTCGTACGGTGCCATTTCAATGGTGTCTCTCCTCGCCTCCGTCGGGCCTTTCCACCAATCTTCTAACGTATCCCACGTGCCCAGCGTTGCAGAAGCTAGCACAGCCGCGTGCGGCATATTCGCTTGAATGTTTGAAACGACGCCTAAAACCTTTGGGTCTAAATGAATTCCCATATTCGGTTCATCAAAGTAGAGCAAAATTTTCGATTGGTTATAAAAACTCGATTCCGGCTGTTTCTTCGCCGCTTCTAATATTCTCGCCGTCGTATTCAAATCTGCAATTATAATATCTGGCTTCCCCGCGCCATGATCTTTTAACTTGAAACCAATATCCGCGGCATATTCTAGCTGTTGTTCCACCGTGCCGCTACCGGCTGAAACTTTCTCTCCGATGGCCCTCGCCGCTCTCACAGCTTTTTTATTCCTCGCCTTATCTCGGATAGAATACGGTCTTCTGACTTGCGTCATCGTCCCATCACCGGTATTATCTCTGGCCGCCGTCCAATACGGCACGGCGTGCGCTTCGCACTCCTGGCCAACTCTCTTCAAAACCTGCTTCGTCGGCACGGAATACAACAAGATGACGTCTTTATGCTTTTGCTTGATCAGACGCAAATACGTCAGAACCGCGGTAAACGTCTTACCAGACCCAGTCGGTGTGCTTAAAATCACGTGCAACGGTAACGGCATTTTCCCTCCACTCTCCACAGCCTGTTCAGTAACCGTGTAATGCTTATCCAAAACCTCCAAAAGTTCGTGCTGATGTTTATACATTCTCGGCACCCCTCCGGATTGCGCTCCAGTTTTATTCGTCCACGCGTGCATCGCCGCGAACGTTTGATCTTTAATCCTATTCGATACGCTCTCCCAGACGATAGCCGCCGCTTTCCACTGAATCGAGTGTTCTCCATTCATCAACGCCTCCCTCTTCAAAAATAACAAATCTCCCGCTTGCGCGTTATTTATCGCCGTCAACCATCGAATGGTATGTTTCGCGTACTCTCTCATCCCTTTCAACTCGTCCATGATTTGTTGCGCCCACATGGACTGCAATCTCTTCTTCTCCTCTTTATCCGAGGAGGCTTGTTCGTACTCTTTCGGGAAGCACTCCTTGACCAATTTCTTAAACATGTCCGAGTCTTTCCTTTGCACGTAAAAATACTCAAACACCTTGTTATCCAACAACGTTGCTGCGGCGGATGAAGACGCCGCCCCGTCCCACGGTTGAATCTCTCTCATGATTCGAAACCCAGCCGAACCTCTCACTTTGGCGACTAAATCGCTGTTATCGATGTCCGCCCAATCGTGGTGGGTGAGCGAAGACCCAACGTCCACGGATAAAGTCGCCTCGGCCGACATCGCTTGCGCGATGACCGCTTGGTCGTTCTCCGTGTCCGAGACCCCACCGGCGTGTAAATCCGAATCCGAATACTCGTCACCCGAGTCCGAATCCTCGGGGTTGTTTCCTCCATCGTTTTCGCTCATTTTATGTTTAATACGTGTTGTTGCGTGTATATTTATCTCTCTGTTTGTGTGCTGTCCTGCGTGTTGAGGTTACGAATAAACAAACGCGCGTCTGCAGACAAACTTTCCGACGAGAAAATGGTGATTCAAAACTCTTCTCTTCTTCTTTGTGTGACTTCTTTCATCGAGAACCTTTTTTTTTCCTTCTTTTTTTTTCCTTCCTTCTTTTTTCGCCTCCTTTTTCTTTCTTTTTGGCTTTTCGTGCTGATGGATAATTCGCCGCATTTATTATATCCCACGCACTCACTTCTTCTTCTTCTTCTTCTTCTTCTTCTTCTTCTTGCAGAAGAGACGTATCAGAGAGAAAGACACGAAAGAATAACATATAATGTCGCGAAGAGGCGTCCGAAGAGCCGGAGGCGCGCGAAAGATGGTCGCTTTATCGCGAATAAAAAACATCACCAACGAACAAGAGTGGATGAAAATCTTACGAAAAGCGAAAGATTCAATCGTGTTGGTGGAGTTTGCGTCTTCCACATCCATGGGATCGAAAGGGATGCAACCGTACATGTCGACGATATCGCGAACGGCGGAGTATAATCGAATTAAAATGTATAAAGTGGACGTGGATTTAGTCCCGGATGTGGCAGTTGCGTGCGGAGTGAAAGCGATACCGACGTACCAAATTTGGAAGAGTGGAGAGAAAATAGACGAGATGAGCGGAGCGTTGCCGCAAAGATTGGTGACGATGTTGAAAACGCACAACGTTCAAGAGAAATCAAAATTCGTGTATTTAAGATTAGCTGCGACAGTCGCGGCAGCCATCGGTGGGGTTTTCGCTTTGCTCAAATATAAAGCTGAAGTGGAATCGAAAGAAAAAGGCGAACGCGAAAAGCTTCTGGTGAAACGCGCGGAAGAACAGAGAAAGTTGAAAGCGCAGAAAGAGAGAGAACGAATTAAAGCGTTGGACGCGAGAGGAGAGAAAACGGTAGAAATGATTGGATTGGACGAAGACGACGATGAAGACGAGGATGAAGACGAGTGGGACGAAGACGACGAAGACGAAGACTAGAAAATATTTGTGTGTTTGTTTGTGGTTTTCAATTATATCTACTAATATAAAAAAACAAGTTTCATTGTGTGTTTCTCTCTCTCTCTTTCTCTCTTAACTACGTGTTTCCCTCTACTTTACCATTTCAAATCGGGGAACAGATCTTCTTTTTTCGGCGATGGCACAGATTGTGCCGTCGTCGTCGACGAAGGCATGCCGAAAGTATCGAAGGAAATTGGAGGCGGCGCGTTCGGATTCAGTTGTTGCGTTTGCGGCATCGCAGGAATTTGAGGTTGCTGATTATACATCATTTGAGGAGGCACTTGAGGAGGAGGCATACCACCGTACATGTTTTGCATTTGCATTTGAGGAAGCGGTTGCTGTTGTGGTTGTAGCTGTTGTTGCATGTATCCTCCTCCTTGCATCATATGCGGTTGTTGGTGGTATTGCTGTTGCGGCACGCCTGCTCCCATGAATCCTCCCATCTGTTGTTGCATTTGCGGCACGCCTCCGCCCATTACGTTTTGTTGTTGTTGCATCATCATTTGCGGCGCTCCGCCGTTCATCATCATACCACTACCCATTGGTGGAATTTGCTGTTGTTGTTGCTGCTGATGCTGCTGCTGATGCGGCATGACCCCGTTCATCATCATGTTGTGTTGCGGCTGTCGCGGCTGCTGCATCAACGGCGGCGCCGCGTCGAATAAACCCATGATGTCTTCTTTTGACGCTACATTTTTCGGCGGTATGGCAGTGGTATCTACTTTCGCTGCTGTTGTTGATGATGATGGCTGCGGCTGAGCTACGTCGAAACCAGCGAACATGTCCACCCCACCATTCGCAGGCGCCGCAGTCGTCGGCGTCGGCGTTGTGGAAGTCGGCGCCGGAGCGGCGGAGAAATCCCCCCAATCGTCGTCGTTCGTTGCTGTTGCTGGCACCGCTGTCGTACTCGTCGGTGCGCTCCCAAAATCCATCCAATTTGCTCCTAGATTTTGATTACTAGTATTTGCTACTGCTGCTGGTGGTTGCGCCGGTGCTGCCGGCATATCGCCGAACAAGTCTAAGAGTCCCGCCGCCGCCGACAGTCGCGGTTGTTGTTGTTGTTGTTGTTCATGTTGCTGCTGCTGCTGCGCTTGTTGCGGGGAAGCAGCTGCTACTCCATCGCCGCCACCACCTCCTGCTGGCAACGGCACCGGCCCATCCGTCTCTTTATCGCAATACATTTTCCTCTCGTACTTTTGTCTAATATACCTCTCCACGGTTGGCAAATCCGATTTCGTCGGTTTCACATTCGGAGGTAAATTCTTCTCCCAAAACACATTCGCTCTTACGTTTCCCATGCGTTCCATGTACTCCACCTGCGTTTCCGTCCACTTATCCAACTGCGTCGATCGTACCCTCGAAATGTGCACGCCTAAACTTCTGTGGATTCCCGAACAGTTCGTGCATATGAAAATCCCCAAGTTCATGCTCGCCCATCGCGGTAAACGCGACGGACACTCCGCGCAGACGATGTTTTCCGGTTTTTTTAAGCACGCGTTTAAGCGTTTCTGAAGCGAGAGCTGAAGTCGATCGGACGACATCTTCTTTTCCCCGCTCTCTCTGAAGGTGTGTGGGCCACTAATGCGAGGGATGTGGTGGTGTGCGCAGGTTTAGAAGAACGAATATTACTATGAAGATTAGTGATTTTAGAGAAAAGTCAATTCGATTCGACACAACACAACACACGACGAAAAAGCAGTGTGATTGATGAAAAGTCACTCACAGTATAGTTTCTTTTTTTGTGAAAAAGCAGAGCAGAAAGCCCGAAACCTAAATTTCGCACAACCAGCTTTTCGCAAGAGGAAAAGAGGAAACAAAACTCTTCTCGTTGTTGGTTTTAAACCACAACCAACACCCCTTTTGTCTTGTTTTGTTGTACGAACGACTCGTGAGACATCAAAATCATATCAAATGATATTACAATACATAAACGCACTGAACGCGTCGACGAAATGGCGCGTCGTGCTCGCCTCGAAAAGTCCTCGCAGACAGGAAATCTTGAGAAACCTGGGGATCGAGTTCGACGTCGTCGCTTCGACGTTCGAGGAGAATATTTCTAAAGAAGGAGTGAAGGGGCACGAGTACGCGATTTGTACCGCCAGGGAGAAAGCGAAAGAGGTTTATCATCGAACGACGAGAGAAGAACAAGAACAAAAGAAGAAGAGTAATCTCATCGTGATTTCTGCGGATACGGTCGTGGAAAGTTTCGGGAACATATTAGAAAAACCGAGGGACATTCAAGACGCGAGAGCGATGATGGAGAAACACTCGAACAATTCACATAAAGTGCACACGGGCGTATGCATAGCGTATAATACGAACGAGAAGACTACACCTGAACTGAAACATTTCTCGGAAACGACTGTTGTGAACTTTGCCGAAATAGAACGAAAAGAAGTTGACGCGTTCTTGGCTACGAACGAGTGGACAGACAAAGCCGGAGGGTACGGGATACAAGGGTACGCGTCTTCGTTCGTGAAAGGTATCGAAGGCGATTACTTCAACGTGGTTGGATTTCCAGTGCACGCGTTCTCCAGAGAGTTGAAAATCATATTAGATGAAATCGGAATAGACTCGATGTGAATGAGGAATGAGTTTACGTAGTGATAGTTAGAGTAGCAGTAGTAGTAGAGTAGTAGTAGCAGTAGTAAAAATAATCATCAAGGACGGATCAAGTGACGAGAAGATTTACGCGTTCGATCATCAATGAGGAGCAGACTTCCTCTTCATTTTCTTGGACTTGGCCTCTTTCGGCAAGGGAGTACTTTCGGTACTCTCGTTTACAGCGGCAGGATTTTCCTCATAGAAGAGTTTAATCGATTCCGCGTAGTTCGATATCGCAAAATTTGTCGCCATCGAGGGACCGCGCAACTCGACGAGTTTTACATCGTACGCGCGAGCGGCTTCGACCTCGGTTTCAAACAAGCCGAGATAGACGTGTTTTTGCCCGCCAGGTAATCCAATTCTCGCCTCCCAACGCCCCGTTGGATGTAATGTCACTCCGCGATAGCCCGAAGAGCCTCTAGCGAAGCCTTGGGACTGGCGACGCACCGCCATTATAAGCTCTTCGAGAGGCGTGGAAAGTAAATAGCCTTGTAAGTCTTGGTATTTCGACGCTGGATAGTTCAACTTGATTTTGCGCCCGTTCTTCATCAGTTTGCACTTCATCGCTACGAGATCGAATGCCTCGGCGGCGTGCTGTTCGTTGCTGTAGCCGCCCAAGTAAACCTGTTTCTTCGAATCTCGTATCCAGATGTGCGCTTCCCATCGACCGGAACGTTTGTGTTTCGTCACGCCGCGAAACCTGGACGAGTGCGGCGGAGTCGCTTCTTTCTCTTGTTGTTGTTGCTGCTGTTGCTGCTGCTGCTCATGTTCTTGCTGCTGCTCCTGTCGCCCCTGCTCTTCCCCGCTTTCTCTCAACCCGTGAAAGTTTGGATCGCCGCCGCCTCTCGCATCTCTCTCGATCAAAGGCACTTTCTTCATGTTCGCCGCCAGCGTCGCCGCGTCAACCTTCTCAATCTCGTCCTCTTCTTCTTCATCATCTTTATCTTCTGCTTCCCCCTCGTTCTTCTTTCTTTTTTTCTTCGTCTTCTTTCTCAAACCTTCCGCTCCTTCTTCTTCATCTTCTTCTTTTCCTCCCTCTTCTCTTCTTGGAGAAGTCGTTTTCTTACGTCCTTTTTTGTGTTGTTGTTGGTGTTGCTGTTGTTCGCTGGTCGCCAACACCGCCACGGCAGTATGCCAATCGTTCGCGGTAGGAATCAACGGTAAACACGCGTGCGATACCCTGTGCGTGTCCTCGTATTCTCTCATGTTCGGCCCGTCGTCTGATGTGTCGTCGTTGCGAGAGAAGAAGAAGATAAAGAAGAAAGAGAGAGAGATGTCAGGTATTCTATTCAGTTGTAAAAAATACGAGAGAGAAGAAAAGTCCAAGAGAAAAAAAAGTTATGTGTTACCGTCCAATAACTGGGACGCCATGAACGCCATCTCTTCCGAATCCGACGTCGACTGTTGGTGGTGTCCTTCTTCTCCTAGATGATGATGATCTCGATGATGATAATGATGATGATGATGCGTCGTCGTCGTGGTAGGAAGTGGAAGCATGTTCCTTGTTTCCACCGAGATTTTTTGTCGCTTTTTAGCTTTGCAAGAAAGACGAGGGAGCGAAAAAAAACAAAAATCAATCGCTTTTTTAGCTTTCGGCACTTTTTACACACAAGACACACAAGACGCACGAAAGACACATTACAAGAATAAAAATGGATCCGCAACTGTTGAACTCTTTACCGGAAGAGGATAAGACCAAAATGGTCGCCATGATTGAAACCATGCAAACGAGAGATAGGTAAGGCGACGAGTTTAGAAGTGATGAACACGAGCAGCATAACGAGTTTTTTTTTCTCTTTACCATCAGCCGTCATTTTTTCTTCGTTATCTGAAAATCCAAAATCCAATGCGCTAGACTCGCGCGAAAGTAATGTAACGAATGAGTTTTACTGACTTTCCCTCCTCTTAACAACACGCGTACGACGTGTATTATATTATAGTTTGAGAATGTACAACAATTTAGTCGAGAAGTGTTTCAGCGAGTGCGTGAATAGTTTCCGAAGGAAGTCTTTGGAAAAAGACGAGGAGAGGTGCGTGAGCAAGTGCTGCGAAAAATTTCTGAAACATAGCGCGCGAGTGTCGGTGAGGTTTGCAGAGCTGAACGCGCAGACTATGGAGCAACCGCCGCCTGCTGCGTGATGATATAAAGTAGAGGATAACATTAGTAGATTATATGTAGTTGTCATTATTATAAATTGTAGTAGTTCGTATTTATAAAACGTATTCATCACTTGTTCTCAACAACCGTCGCTAAGACATCGAAATAGTTCGGAAACGTCTTCTTTGTCACTTTCGGGTCGTTGATGATAATATTTTCATCACCACACGCTGCTAAAGCAAAAGCCATGGCCATTCTGTGATCATCATATGTATCGATAGCGACGCCTTTGTTGAATCCGCCCTTCGGCGGCGTGATGACGCAATAATCGCTACCTTCAACGACTTCCGCCCCAAGCTTCCTAGTTTCCGTGCAAATAGCAATCATTCTTTCCGTTTCTTTCACTCTCCATGAAGCGACGTCTCGGATAGTCGTGGTTCCGTCCGCGAATAATGCGGCAACTGCTAAAGTCATCGCGGCATCCGGCATGGCGTTCATGTTCACGTCAATTGCTTTCAATTTCCCATCTTTCGGCCCAGTGCACGTGACCGAGTTCGCCGTCCACTCCAAAGTCGCACCCATCTGTTCCATTGTGTACGCAAACTTCGTGTCGCCTTGAATGGAATCGAGACCACACCCTTCGACGGTGACTTTACCGCCGGTAATAGTCGCTCCCGCTAAAAAGTACGACGCCGAACTCGCGTCGCCTTCCACGAAGATCGACCCTGGCGATTTATATGTTTGCCCGCCTTGGATTTTGAACGATTGCAAATCTTCCGCCGCGTCCACTTTCACCCCAAATCTCTCCATTAATTTAATAGTCATTTCCACGTACGGTTTCGAAATCAACTCGGTGACGACCTGAATCTCCACCGCTCCGGTCGATAACGGCGCGGACATCAAAATAGCCGTCAAGTATTGACTGGACACGTTCCCGCCTAATTCGATTTTCCCTCCTGGTAACCCTTTGCAATTTATTCTAACCGGTGGGCATCCCGTTCCCATGGTACATTCCGCGTCTACACCCAATTGGACTAACCCGTCCACTAAATCCTGAATCGGTCTCTCTCTCATTCTTTGCACCCCGTCCAAAACGAACGTGCCTTGGCCTGCCGCCGCCACCGCCGCCGTCAGCGGCCGCATCGCCGTCCCCGCGTTTCCTAAGAACAACTCCGTGACTTCTTTATCGGTCTTTTCAAATTTCCCACCGCACCCGGTAATTTCCAAAACGTTATTCGCTCGATCTTCCGTGAAACTCAAGCCTAGGACTTTTAACGCATCCACCATGTATCGGATATCGTCGGAATCTAATAAGTTTTCGACTTTCGTCGTCCCTTCCGCCAAAGCGGCTAAGAGTAGGATTCTGTTCGATAAGGACTTCGACCCGGGAAGGCGAACGGTACCATCAATTTTCTTGATTGGTTTCAAAGTTAACGTTTCTTCGACCTCGGCTTCTGGGGATTTGGCGGCGACGGCAAATGGAGACGATTTTGCTTTTCGCCGCGCGGGGAGACCGCTTCTTCTTCCGTGTTTGTTGTTGGACGCGACAAACGACGCGAGTTGTGCGTGTTGACGACGACTCGCAGTCGTCGTTGTAGTCGTAGTCATAAGAGCAGCCATGTGTGTGTGTGTTTCCTGTGTAAAATTATAATAAAGCGCTCTAAAGTTGTGGAGTCTGGATAATAACAATCATGAAGGGAAGGAAGGTGTTTTGGGCAAATTTTTTGAAGAATTTTTTCATCAAGCATCTCCTACTAATATTATTACCATCTCTCTTACGTATTAAACTTCTTCATCTTCGACTGAAGAGAAGAACGCTCTCGAACCCGCGAAAGTGAACTCTAACAAGCGAAACTCTCTCTCGTACTGTTCGATTCTTTTCAATCGCAAAGCGCGTTCTTCTTCTTCTTCCGCCTTGTTCTCGGTGTCCACCTTCTCGGAACGGTAATAGCTTTCGCAACTTTCGAACCAGTGCAAAGCATCAAAATTTGAGTCTTGGTTCAAGACTTTTAAGACGTACGCGATGCCTAACGCGAAACCGTCGTCGGTGAAACACGATTGATTGAGGAGCATTTGAGTTTCGATTTTTGAGGACGAAGGCGACGCGACCGTTTCCGACGCTTTCTGAAGCTTTTGCTTGGAAACGTACATGGCGTCGACGTTGGAGAGACATAACGCCGGAACGATCAAGAAGAAAGCGTTCAGGTGCTTGTTCGTATCGCTTTGAAGCTCGCTCGAGAATATGTTCGTCAAAACTTCGAAATAATCGGTGCCCTCCGTGCTGTTACTTCGCAGAGATTCGATTTCGGCGTCAAGTTGCTTGGAAGCGTTCACGGTGAAGTCGTGAAACGTGGATTCTCGAGCGAGAGACTCAAAGTTTGGATGTTCATTCTCGTCGTTGTTCTCTTCACTCTCAAATTTCGTTCGCGTGGCAAACTCGTTCGCTTTGGAGGAATAACGCATCGTGCCGAGCCGTATCATGCGCACGAAGCCGAGAGCGTTTCCCATTTCACTCAAGAGCGCTCGAAACTGATCCAGGAAACTGAGACCATCGTCCGCAACCCCGAGTTTCCGCATTTCATGGAGAAAATGAATGCCTCGAACGACGGGATATTCTTCGAATTTCTCCTCCGAATGCGCTTGTTTCTCTTTTTGAAGCAAAGACTTCACGTGGTCTTCGTACAGAAACTGCGAAAATATTTGGAACCTTTGGGCGAGGTACCGATAGACGGAGTTTATGACCGCGTGGGTAACCCCAGTGCCGTGCGTTCGGATGGACTCTGAGACGCGCTTTATGGATAAAGTACTCAACAAAGTCTTTTCCTTCGCCAAGGAAGATTTTTCGATGAACGTTTGCGCGTTCATATTGTAGTTATATCGAACACAAAACGAGCGAATGTCTCGAACGACGTCCAACACGTCGATGGCAGTTGTGTTCGCGCCGGTAGTATCTTTCACGGAAGTTGTCGCCGCAGGAGGAAGTTCATCGATTTCCGATAAGTCCAAATCGTACTTCGCCAATGCAATGCTTCGAATTTCAGAATACATTTTCCATTCGCTGCGAGACGACGCTGCCTTTTCATAGAGCAACTTGGCCAAATCAGCTTGAACTTCCTCTTTGAGGGAGAAAAGAGCAGCACCACCACCGCTCGCGTCCAACGGCGGTATACCGAGGAACACGTGTGCATACGCGCTCTTATTCCCTTCAACACTCGAAAAACTCTTGTGTTTCCATTGCATCGAAACGTTTTCGCGCAAATCGCTCTCGATTTCTCGTACCAACTTTTCGACCAGTTCAGAGCGCAAACTTCTCACCACAACTTCCTTCCCAAACTCTCGCGCAATCTTTTCATCCGCCAACAAATATTTCATCGGAGACGCGAATGCGTTCACAATCGCCGGTAACCGATAACATTGCTCCGAATGAGCATAGATATCACTCAACACCAACGGTAACGCTTCTTCGGCGACGCTAAACAAACAAGACGAATCACAGGAAATTTTTATTGCGCAGTCTAAATCCGCAACAATCTCTAAATATTCAAATGTCTGCGATATGTTTCCCCAAAAAACACGTTCTTTCACTTTAATAGTTTTAATAACATCTGTTGTTAATTTTAAAAGTCCTAATTTCGGGAAATTGAAGAAATCATCGGCCAATAATCGTTCTGAGGAAAAAAATAATTAATAATTAATTTTTTAATTTTTTTCATGCGATTAATTTAATACATACCTGCAAGCAAACACGCATCTAATGCATCATATAAAATACCTTCATGACCACCAGATCTTAATAGATCTGATTTTTGATCATCTAAATTAATTTCTTCGAGCAAACTAGATTTTGCTTTTTTCTGTTTTTGTAAAAATTAATTAATACTTTATTCCCAAACGAAATTTGAATTTTAAAGTAATCAACGTACCACAATTAAATCTAATGACTGTAAATTTTCCGTAAAAACTTGGGAAATCTGTAGGTAAATGTGTTAATTTTAAATTTGAAGAAAAAGTGCTTTAATTTTTACCTCCAAAGCGAGTTCATTTTGTTTGGACGCATAACACGCACGAGTCGTCTCTAAAAGCTCCGCGAGTTGACCATATGCACGCAATCGAGCGCGTCTTTTGTTGTCTTGTGGTATATTGTTCTGTTTTGCGGCATCTTTTGAAAACGTGTTATCCAAGTGAAGGAAAAGTTCCAAAGTGGCTTTTACGTCGCGTGCTATTCGAACGCCTCGCGTGAGCGTTTCAAGAGAAACTCCTCCTGTAGTACGATCGGAGATATCTCGTTCGAATTCGCTCGTCCAACTCGTCACTTCGGCTATAAAATCGATAACTATCCTCGTGAGCTGCGCGTTCATGTCGTTAAACCGTAAAATTTTATTTTCCAAGTGCGTTTGCCATTTTTTCTTACTCGCAGGCAAAGCGCTTTCCGGAAGTTGTACCAAGAGAAAATGCAGCGGATCAATCACAATCCCGGTAGATACGGCTAAACCAGGCACATTTTCCGCGAAAATATGCTTGAACATCTTTTCGATCAATCTCGTGTCTGAACTGTTCGGTTCTAGGCGCACTAACAAAACTCCCAACGCTAAAACGCCGACCTCGTTTCGCAAGACAAAGTCGGCTTCGAAATTTTCCAAACCGTACGCGTGCAACGCACGTAAGAGTCGCATAGGGACCTCCTCTATTCCATTCCTTTTACCATGAATACCCCGACTGTCTTCATCTATAATCTCTCTCACGATGGTTTCGAAGCAGCTTTTCAAACACAGCTCAAATTCTAACGTTTCCGTAGTTTTCTTCAAAGCGAGTAACTTTTTCTTTCGTTCTTCATCTTTTTCTTCTTCCTCTGCTAAAGCTTCTTTCACGGCTACTTTCATCGCTTGGAACGACCGTCGTAAATGCCCATTCGAGGCTATCGCTTCGTCTATTTTACACGCCATGGCTAAACACATCGTTAAAGTCTCAAAAACTATCGTCAAGTTCACGTGACTCAGCGGTCTGTTCTCCTCCACCGACTCGTCCGCGTATTGAAACTCCAACTGTCGAAAGGCGTTCACCGCGACAGCTTTCAACTGGTCCCGAAACATCACCGAGTCTTGCAGCACGGTCAGATTTTTCGTAAACTGTGCCAACATGGCGTTGTCGTTATTATTATTATTACTACTCCTACTACTTTCATCATTTTCCTGGTTGTTGTTGTTCTTTTTATCGACGGCTTTCGGAGGAGGAGGAAACCACCCGAAAGATATCAAGTTCGGTAAAATCACATTTTGGCTCAAACTTTCCAAGCGTTTCGCTTCCACGTATAACGAGCTAAACGCGACGGCGAGTTTAGAAAACAAAAAGTTATCCGTCTCGCCTAAATCTTCTATCCGTATTTTGTTACTACTATTCCAGCCCTTGTCCTCGTCGACGATTTTCACCACTCCTTCTCGTTGGTGTAATGCTGTCAGTGTTGTTGTTGTTGTTGTTGTTGTTGAAAACGCACACAGTTCTTTCAACAATTCAAGGACCATCTTCGAGTCCTCCTCCGTCTCAAAAGGCGTTCCATCATCTCTTCTTCTTCTTCTTCTTCTTCCGCTTCTGACAGTCGTCGTTTCCGTCGTGTCTCCCATCGATCGTGTTGTTGTTGTTGTTGTTGTTGATGATGATGAAAACGAAGAAACGAGTTGTTGTTGAAGAGTAGTAGGAGGTTGTTATTATTATGTGGGTGTTGTTGTTTGTGTTTGATGTTTTTGTATGTGGTTGTTTTTTTGGCGGGCTCTTTTTTTAGCGATGCCCCTCCTTCCTCCTCTTTCCTCGGGAGAAGAGATCAACCTTTCTAACAATAATCACCATTAGTACACGACAACATCTGTTGTTTCCATTATTCGGAGAACGAGAGAGAAAGAGAGAGAGAAAGATTTAGAGAGAATACGCGAGAGAAGAAAAGAAAGAGAGAGAGACGATGACGATGATGTTCACCACGACGACAAAAACGATAAAAAACAGACGACGATTTTCATTGCAGATTGCGAAGAAAGCTCTACTAAACGTCGTCGTCTTTTCCGCGTTGCTCTTACTCTCGCAACCACGAACGGTGGAAGCGAAAAGAGGCGACCCGGATAAACCGAAATATTTACCGTCCACGATTTATTATTCCATCCGCCAAGCGCAGCAAATGTGCGACATGCCGCTGCCGAAAGGGCACGAAAACGACGGAGCGCCGTTGTTACCCAAAGCGAGAGTGCAAGGGAGAGTCGATCAGAGAGCGTTGCATTTGTGCCAGCAGTGGAATTTCGTCGTCGCGAACAGACAAGCACAAGGGAAGATGCAAGGGTATAAATTGAAACCGATTATTCCGCCAGAACACTTTCACGATGGGTACGTCGCGGATATGGATAAATCTGCGGAATATCCGGAAGCGGCGCAGGCACAAAATCGATTAGGCTACGCGAACGGGGACGAATACGACGAGGAACACATGAACATGTCGAGAGAAATTCACGACGCTTCTGGACACGTAGGGACTGGGACTGGGAACGCAGCCGCGTTTGCGGACGATGTTTTACTAGTTGCTGGCGCAATTTTGTTCGGTGCTGCTTTAAAACACGTGTACGATTCAAAGGCGGATCCGTTCAAGCCGATGGCAAACGTTCCGAAGTTTCCGTTAAGGCCGGACCCGGAGAGTGGAGAGCCGCAGAAGCACGATCCGAGCGGATGGGAGAAGCAAGGTTAAGTGTTTGATGTCTGATAAGACAAGAAAACGCGATAACTAGAAACATAGACAATACTACCATTTGTGATTTGAAAAAAACAAATTAACTCTTATCACACTTTTGAAACTACTTTTAACATTTTTAATCTTCTTTCGTAGACTCCTCTCCGCCGGCGATTAGAAGAGCCTTTGTGATCTGCTCGAGAAACGTATCCACTTGCTGCGCGGCAGAGCTTTGTGCGACTCTCATTTTCAAAGCGTACGTGGTCATCTTTTTATTCTCCGAAGCGGCGTTGACGCAAGGAAAGGTTACGCCCTTCCCGCCTTCCATCTTTGCAAACTTTTGGCCTTTGAACATTGAGGCGTTCAAAATCAAGCGAAAGTTACCTCTCGTGCGCATGATCATTCTCACGTTATCTTTCTTTTTCGTAGAGTTGATTCTAAATTCACCTCGTCCTCGTTCTCTCCATCCCGGCGCTTTCCCATCCTCTTCCGTGCTGACGTATTCGTACAAAGCGCCGTCGGTTTTGAACATTAAATCTTCGTCTTCTTCGCCGGTTTGTTGCTCGATCTCTTTCATCTCTTTTGCAGCTTTGAACTCCTCTTTCTTATTTTTCTCTCCTTCTCCTTCTTCTTCTGTTTCCTCTTTACTTCCTTCTCCTTCTTCTTCTGTTTCCTTCTTCTCGCTAGTATCATTTGCTATTTTACTCCCGCCGAACACGGCGCCAAAGACTGGTCCGCCTCCTCCACCACCACCACCATCTCCCTCTTCCCTCTTATTCTTTTCGCCGCTAATTTCGTTATCGTCGATATCTTTCTTTTCTCCCTCTGATTTCTTCCCGAACGCTCCAAAGCCACCTCCTCCGCTGACTTGCGCTTTCAAACCGCCGAAACCACCGCTGAAACCGCCAAAGGATTTCCCAAAGCCAGAGCCGAATCCAGATCCACCCCCCCCCGCAGCTCCTCCCGCCGATGGTACCGTCGTCGTCGTCGTTGATGGTGTCTCTTTTTCTTTATCGTCTTCTTCTTTTGCTTTCTTCGTTTTTGGAGGTTCTCCGTCGTTCGCGTCGTCCTTTTTCTCCTCCTCCTCTTGTTGTTGTTGTTGTTGTTGTTCGTTAGTTTTTTCGACCTCATCATCTTCTTCCTCCTCTTCTCTCGGTCGCTTTTCTCCCACTTCCGTCGTCATGTCGGTCGCCAATTGGAGTACTCTTTTTGTCTGCTCTTCTTCTTTACTCTGTCTTCTTTACTCTGTCTTCTCTCTCTGTCTGAAGAAGAGTGAATATTATTTTGTGTGCGTATAAATTTGGCGAGAAGAAGACGATCACACAACAACACAAAACAAAAGCAAAATTCAGACCAAGATTTTTAGTATTATTTTTACGAGTTTTTAGAGAGTTCGTTAGAAAATCAACACGAGTCTCTCTTTTTTAACTCTCTCCTCTCGAGATGAACTCAGATGAGCTTTTGGCGCGCCAGCTCCAAGAGGAAGAGGAGAGACTGATGATGAT